>Ga0209487_1000946_pt1 | contig 25120 bp, 23 predicted proteins | sample Poulit2012_FD_187524 | JGI IMG/M metagenome (GOLD analysis project Ga0209487, IMG submission 187524) | Agricultural soil microbial communities from Georgia to study Nitrogen management - Poultry litter 2012 (SPAdes) (version 2) | ecosystem: Environmental > Terrestrial > Soil > Agricultural land...
CGGTGCGCGACCGGCTCGACGCCCCGCTGACCCTCGTCGGCGGGTTCTTCCGGATGTGCGTGCTCACCGGCAAGGCGCTGTTCGTGCCGCCGTTCCAGTGGCGCGAGCTGATCCTGATGTGCTGGTTCGTCATGCGGGTGGCGATCCTGCCGACGATCGCGGTGTCGATCCCGCTGACCGTGCTGCTGATCTTCACGCTGAACATCCTGCTCGGCCAGGTGGGCGCCTCCGACATCTCCGGGGCCGGGGCCGCGATCGGCGCGGTCACCCAGCTGGGGCCGCTGACCACGGTGCTGGTGGTCGCCGGGGCCGCCTCCACCGCGATCTGCGCCGACCTGGGGGCGCGCACCATCCGCGAGGAGATCGACGCGATGGAGGTCCTCGGGATCGACCCGATCCACCGGCTGGTGGTGCCCCGGGTCATCGCCGCGACCTTCGTCGCCACCCTGCTCAACGGGCTGGTGATCGTCGTCGGCCTGGTCGGCGGGTTCATCTTCGGGGTCTACATGCAAAACGTCTCCGGCGGCGGCTATCTGGCGTCGCTGACCCTGATCACCGGGTTGCCCGAGGTGGTCATCGCCACGGTCAAGGCGGCGATCTTCGGGCTCATCGCCGGCCTGGTCGGCTGCTATCGCGGGTTGACGGTGCGCGGCGGGTCCAAGGGCCTGGGCACCGCGGTCAACGAGACGGTGGTGCTGTGCGTGATCGCGCTCTACGCGGTCAACGTGGTGTTGACGACCATCGGTGTGCGGTTCGGAACGGGGACCTAGACGATGAGTACCGTCGCCGTGCTGCGCACCCGGTTCCCCCGGGCCGCCGCGAACCTGCGCCGATATCCCGGCGCGTTCGGGCGCGGCCTGGACCGCATCGGCGCGCTGGCCTGGTTCATGGTGGTCAGCGTCGGGCAGATCGGCTGGGCGCTGCGCCGCTACCGGCGCGAGACGCTGCGCCTGATCGCCGAGATCGGGATGGGCGCCGGGGCGATGGCCGTGGTCGGCGGCACCGTGGCGATCGTCGCGTTCGTCACCCTGGCCGGCAGCTCGCTGGTCGCCATCCAGGGGTTCGCGTCGCTGGGCTACATCGGCATCGACGTGTTCACCGGGTTTTTCGCCGCGCTGATCAACGTGCGGCTGGCCGCGCCGGTGGTCACCGGGATCGCGCTGGCCGCCACCGTCGGGGCCGGCGCCACCGCCGAGCTCGGCGCGATGCGCATCAGCGAGGAGATCGACGCGCTGGAGGTGATGGGCATCAAGTCGATCGCCTATCTGACCTCCACCCGGGTCGTGGCCGGGCTGGTGGTGATCGTGCCGCTGTACACCGCGGCGATGCTGATGTCGTTCATCTCCCCGCAACTGGTCACCACCGTCATGTACGGGCAGACCTCGGGGACCTACGACCACTACTTCCGCACCTTCCTGCGCCCCGAGGACGTGTTCTGGTCGTTCGCCCAGATCATCATCGTCGCGGCGGTGGTGATGCTCACCCACTGCTACTACGGCTACACCGCCCACGGCGGCCCGGTCGGGGTCGGCGAGGCCGTCGGCCGGTCGATGCGCTTCTCGCTGGTGTCGGTGCAGGTGGTGGTCCTGTTGTTCGCGTTGGCGCTCTACGGCACCAACCCCAACTTCAACCTGACGATGTAGCGCCATGAACCGTCCCGTCGCGTCCAAGGCGCTCAAACCGCTCAACGAACCCCGGGTTCCGCCCTACAAGGTGGCCGCGGTGGTCTTTGTGGCGGTGATCGCGGTGATCACCGGCCTGGTCTATGTGCAGTTCCGCGGCGGGTTCACCCCCACCACCTCGCTGACCATGCTCTCCGCGCGCGCCGGGCTGGTGATGGACCCCGGCGCCCCGGTCACCTACAACGGGGTGCGCATCGGCAAGGTGGCCAGCATCTCCGAGGTGCAGCAGGACGGCGAGCCGGCGGCCCGGTTCGTGCTCGACGTGCGGCCGAAGTATCTCTCGGTGATCCCGGCGAACGTCGAGGCCAACATCCTGGCCACCACGGTGTTCGGCAACAAGTACGTGTCGTTGACGGTGCCGACCTCCCAGGCCCCCAGCCCGGAGCGGATCACCGCCCAGCACGTCATCGACGCGCGGTCGGTGACCACCGAGATCAACACGGTGTTCGAGACGATCATGGACCTCTCCGAACAGATCGACCCGGTGAAACTGAACCTGACGCTGAGCGCGGCCGCCGAGGCCCTCACCGGTCTCGGCGACAAGTTCGGGGCCGCGCTGGTCAACGCCAACGACATCTTCGACGACGTCAACCCGCGGATGCCGCAGTTCCGCCACGACCTGCAGGCGCTGGCGGCCACCGCCGACGTCTACGCCGACGCCTCCCCGGACCTGTGGGACGGGTTGAGCGACGCGCTGACGACGGTGGCGACCCTGCGCGAACACGAGAGCGACGTCGACGCCGCGCTGCTGTCGGCGGTCGGGTTCGGCAACACCGGCGAGGACATCGTCACCCGGGGCGGGCCGTACCTGGTGCGCGGTGTGGAGGACCTGGGGGTCACCGCCCGGCTGCTGGACACCTACAGCCCGGAGTTCTTCTGCATGCTGCGCAACTTCCACGATGTCGCGCCCAAGGTGAACGCCACCTTCGGCGGGCACAACGGCTACTCGCTGCGGACCTCCACCACGATCATCGGGGCGCCCAACCCCTACATCTACCCGGACAACCTGCCGCGGCTCAACGCCCGCGGCGGGCCGGGCGGGGCGCCGGGCTGCTGGCAGCCGATCACCAAGGATCTCTGGCCGGCGCCGACCCTGGTGGTCGACTCCGGGGCCAGCATCGCCCCCTACAACCACTTTGAGCTCGGCCAGCCGATGTTCACCGAGTACGTGTGGGGCCGCCAGTACGGGGAGAACACGATCAACCCATGAGAATCACTGGTACTGCGGTCAAACTCGGCATCGTCGCGGTGGTGCTGCTGGTGTTCAGCGCGATGATCATCGTGGTGTTCGGGCAGGTGCGCTTCGATCGCACCCAGCGCTACTCCGCGGAGTTCGCCAACGTCTCCGGCCTGCGCAACGGCCAGTTCGTGCGGGCCTCCGGCGTCGAGATCGGCAAGGTGAAGAACATCCGGCTCGTCGACGGCGGCAACCGCGCGGTCGTCGACTTCGACGTCGACCGGTCGGTGCCGCTGTACCAGTCGACCACGGCCAGCATCCGCTACCTGGACCTGATCGGCAACCGCTATCTCGAGCTCGAGCGCGGCGACGGGGAGGGCGCCGAGCGGATCCTGCCGCCCGGCGGGTTCATCCCGGCCTCGCGCACCACCCCCGCGCTGGACCTCGATGCTCTGATCGGCGGGTTCAAGCCGCTGCTCAAATCGCTGGACCCGGAGAAGGTGAACACCATCGCCACCTCCATCGTCACCGTGTTCCAGGGCCAGGGCGGCACGATCAACGACATCCTCGACCAGACCGCCCAGCTCACCGCGCACCTGGCCGAACGGGACCGCGCGATCGGCGAGGTGATCACCAACCTCAACACCGTGCTGGACACCACCGTGCGCCACCAGAAGGAGTTCGACCAGACCGTCAACGACTTCGAGGTGCTGATCACCGGGCTCAAGGAGCAGGCCGACCCGCTGGCCGAGGGCACCGCCAACATCAGCGACGCGGCCGGCACGCTGGCCGGTCTGTTGGCCGACAACCGGCCCGCCCTGCAGACCGACCTGGGCTATCTGGGCACCGTGACCGACCCGCTGGTCGAGCAGCGCGACCGGTTGGACAAACAGATGCGCGAGTTCCCGGAGAACCTCAACCTGATCGGGCGCTCCGGCGGCATCTACGGCGACTTCTTCAACTTCTACCTCTGCGACATCTCGCTGAAGCTCAACGGCTTGCAGCCCGGTGGTCCGGTGCGCACGGTCCGGCTCACCCAGCAGCCCTCGGGTAGGTGCACGCCGCGATGAGAACACTCGAACCCCCCAACCGGGCCCGGCTGGGCCTGCTCGGCATCATCGTCACCGTGCTGGTGGTGCTGTTCGGCCAGAGCATGACCAGCGTGCCGATGCTGCTGGCCCAGCCCACCTACTACGGCCAGTTCACCGACACCGGCGGGATCAACACCGGCGACAAGGTGCGCATCGCCGGGTTCGACGTCGGCAAGGTGAAGGGCATCGAGATCGACGGCGACCACGTGGTGGTGGAGTTCTCGGTGGGCCGCAACACGATCGGCACCGAGAGCCGGCTGCGGATCCGCACCGACACCATCCTGGGCAGAAAGGTGCTCGAGGTGGAGCCGCGCGGGGCCGTCCAGCTGCGCCCCGGCGCGGCGCTGCCGTTGGAGCAGAGCACCACCCCGTACCAGATCTACGACGCCTACACCGACATCACCAAAAACGCCGCCGACTGGGACATCGCGGCGGTCCAGCAGTCGCTGCGGGTGCTCGCCGACACCATCGACGAGACCCACCCGCACCTGAGCGCCGCGCTCGACGGGGTGGCCGAATTCTCCGACACCATCGGCAAACGCGACGAGCAGATCACCCACCTGCTGGCGCAGGCCAACAAGGTCGCCGAGGTGTTGGGCGACCGCAGCGAGCAGATCAACGACCTGCTGGTCAACGCCCAGACCCTGCTGGCCGCGTTCAACCAGCGGGGCCGGGCGATCGACGCGCTGCTGGTCAACGTCACCGCCGTCTCCCAGCAGGTGCAGGGCTTCATCGACGACAACCCCAACTTCAACCACCTGCTCGAACAGCTCCGCGTGCTCACCGACCTGCTCAACGAGCGCCGCGGCGATTTGGCGCAGTCGTTCGTCAACGCCGCGAAGTTCCTCGGCGCGCTCAACGAGGCGATCGCCTCCGGGCCCTACTTCAAGGTGATGATCGTCAACCTGCTGCCCTACCAGGTGCTGCAGCCGTTCGTCGACGCGGCGTTTAAAAAACGCGGCATCGACCCGGAGAACTTCTGGCGCGGGGCGGGGCTGCCCGAATTCCAGTGGCCCGACCCCAACGGCACCCGCTTCCCCAACGGCGCCCCGCCGCCGGCGCCGGAACTGCGGGAGGGCACCCCCGATCACCCGGGCCCGGCGGTGGTGCCCGGCTCGCCGTGCTCCTACACCCCGGCCGCCGATGCGCTGCCGCGGCCCGGCAACCCGCTGCCGTGCGCCGGGCTCGACCAGGGCCCCTACGGCCCGGTGCCCGGCGGCTACCCGGGCGCCCCCGACGTGGTGAACCTGCCGATGGACCCCAGCGGGCCGCCGCCGGGCCCGGGTATCCCGATCGCCGGGCTGCCCGGCGAGGCGCCGCCGAACGTGCCGGGCACCCCGGTGCCGCTGCCCGAGGCCCCGCCGGGGGCGCGCACCGAACCGGTCGGGCCGGCGGCCGGGCCCTACCCGCCGCCGGCGCCTCCGCCGCCGCCGCTCGACGCTCCGCCCGCCCCGCCGGGGCCGGGCCCGCAACTGCCGGCACCGTTTATCACTCCGCACGGGATGGGGGGTAGCAACCAGTGAGCACCCTGACCAACGTGCGCGACAACCCCCGCCGGTCGCTGGTGATCGCGGTGGTGGTGCTGGTGGTGGCGCTGGTGGCCGCGCTGGCCGGCCTGCAGCTGTACCGCAAACTCACCTCGCACACCGTGGTGGCCTACTTCAGCCAGACCAACGCGCTCTACCCCGGCGACACCGTGCAGATCATGGGGGTGCCGGTCGGCTCGATCGACAAGATCGAACCGGCCGGCGACCAGATGAAGGTGACGTTCCACTACAGCAGCAAATACCGGGTGCCCGCCGAGGTCTCCGCGGTCATCCTCAACCCGACGCTGGTGGCCTCCCGGGAGATCCAGCTGACCCCGGCCTACACCGGCGGGCCGACGCTGGCCGACAAGGCGGTCATCCCGATCGAACGCACCGTGGTGCCGGTGGAGTGGGACGAGCTGCGCGGGGAGCTGGCCAAGATCCTCGACCGCGACACCGGGTTCGGGCCCGACCCCGACGACCCCGACGACAAGGGCCCGATCGGCGACGTCATCGAATCGCTGGCCGACGGGCTGGCCGGCAAGGGCGAACAGATCAACACCAGCCTCAACAGCCTGTCGACGGCGCTGAGCGCGCTCAACGACGGCCGCGGCGACTTCTTCGCGGTGGTGCGCAGCCTGGCGCTGTTCGTCAACGCGCTGCACCAGAGCGACCAGCAGTTCGTGGCGTTGAACAACAACCTGGCCCAGTTCACCACCAACCTGAGCAACTCCGATCAGGAACTGGCCAACGCGATCGCGCAGGTCGACCAGCTGCTGCCGACCCTGCGCGGGTTCCTCGACGAGAACAGCGAGGTGCTCACCCACGACGTGCAGAACCTCTACAACGTGACCACCGAGTTGGTGCAGCCCGAGGCGCTCGACGGGTTCGAGACCAGCCTGATGGTGTACCCGTCGCTGCAGGGCAACCTCAACGGCATCTACCACCCGGTCAACGGGGCGATCGTGCAGGTGCCGGTGGTCACCAACTTCGCCAACCCGATGGCGTTCATCTGCAGCTCCATCCAGGCCGGCAGCCGGCTGGGCTACCAGGAGTCCGCCGAGCTGTGCGCGCAGTACCTGGCGCCGATCCTCGACGCGATCAAGTTCAACTTCCCGCCGTTCGGGATGAACCTGTTCTCCTCGGCGGCCACGCTGCCGAAGATGGTCGGCTACTCCGAGGAGCGGCTGCGCCCGCCCCCGGGCTACAAGGACACCACCGTGCCGGGCATCTTCTCCCCGGACACCATGTGGTCGCACCGCAACAGCGAGCCCGGCTGGGTGGTCGCCCCCGGCATGCAGGGCGTGCAGGTGCAGCCGGCCACCGCGAACCTGCTCACCCCGGAGTCGCTGGCGGAGCTGATGGGCGGGCCCAACATCGTGCCGCCCACCGGCGGGCAGAACATGGCCGGTCCGCCCGACGCCTACGACCAGCACAGCCCGCTGCCCCCGCCGTGGTATCCGCAGCCCGGCCCGATCCCGGCCGGCCCCCCGGAGGTCACCCCCGGGCTGCCGCCGCCGGAGGCGCAGGTGCCGTCGCCGATGACCGGGCCCGGCCCCGGCGGGGTGCCGCGCGGAGACATCCCGGGAGCCGCACCGTGACCGCCGCGGTGGGCGCGGGGCGCCGAGGCGGGCCGGGCCGGCGGCTCGCCCAGCTGGTGGCGCTGCTGGCCGCGGCGCTTTTGCTCAGCTCCTGCGGTTGGCGCGGCATCGCCAACATCAACCTGCCGGGCGGGCCCGGCAGCGGCCCGGGCGCCTACACCGTGCAGGTGCAGGTGCCGAACACGTTGGCGCTCAACGGCAACAGCCGGGTGCTGGTCGCCGACGTGCACGTCGGCACCGTGCGCAAGATCGAGCTGAAGAACTGGATCGCCACGCTGACGCTGAGCCTGGACAAGGACGTGGAGCTGCCGCGCAACGCCACCGCCAAGATCGGCCAGACCAGCCTGCTGGGCTCCCAGCACGTGGAGTTGGCCGCCCCGGCCGACCCGTCGCCGCAGCCGCTGCGCGACGGCGACCTGATTCCGCTGGAGCGCGCCTCGGCGTACCCGAACATGGAGCGCACGCTGGCCAGCCTGGCGCTGATCCTGCGCGGTGGCGGGGTGCCCAACCTGGAGGTGCTCTCCAACGAGCTGACGTATCTGCTCGAGGGGCGCGCCGAGGCGATCCACGACTTTTTGGGCAAGCTCGACACGTTCACCCGCGAACTCAACGCCCAGCGCAACGACATCACCCACGCCATCGACGCGACCAACCGGCTGTTCGGCTACGTCGCCGACCGCGACGACACCCTCGACCGGCTGTTGGTGGAGGTGCCGCCGTTGATCCACCACTACGCCGACCAGCGTGAGCTGTTCACCAACGCGATCGACGCGGTGGGCCGGTTCTCCGGGGCGGCCGACGAGACGCTCAGCGCCGCGCGCGAACCGCTCGGCAAGGACCTGCAGCTGCTGCAGCGCCCCCTCAAGCAGCTGGGCCGCGGGGCGCCGTACCTGTCCGGCGCGCTGGACCTGATGGTGACCCTGCCGTTCGAGATCAACGGGGTGCCGATCGCGATCCGCGGCGACTACATCAACGTGTCGCTGATGGTGGACATGACCCTGAGCACCGTCGACAACGCGCTGCTCTCCGGCACCGGGATCTCCGGGATGCTGCGCGCCTTGGAACAGTCCTGGGGCCGCGACCCGGCGACGATGCGCCCCGACGTGCGGTTCACGCCGAATCCGCTCAGCGCCGAGGGCGGGCCCCTGATCGAGCGGGCGGAGGACTAAAGCGATGCTTCTGACCCCGTTCATCAAACGCCAGCTGGCGTTGTTCGCGGTGATCACGATGGCGGCGTTCGTCGCCCTGGGCTGGTACTACCTGCGGATCCCGAGCCTGCTGGGCATCGGCCAGTACACGCTGACCGCGCAGCTGCCGTCGTCGGGGGGGCTGTACGCCACCTCCAACGTCACCTACCAGGGCATCACGATCGGCAAGGTCACCGCGGTGGAGCCCACCGAGGACGGCGCGGTGGCCACCATGCGCATCGACAGCGACTACAAGATCCCGGCCGACGCCTCGGCGCACGTGCACTCGGTCTCCGCGGTCGGCGAGCAGTACCTGGACCTGGTGTCGGCGGGCACCACCGACCAGGTGCTGGCCGACAACGCGACGATCACCGAATCCACGGTGCCCGCCCCGATCGGGCCGATCCTCGACGAGGCCAATCGGATGCTGGCGGCGCTGCCCGAACAGAAGGTCGGCGAGCTGCTCGACGAGACCGCGGTGGCGGTCGGCGGGCTCGGGCCGGCGCTGCAACGGCTGGTGGACTCCACCCAGGCGATCGCCGGGGATTTCAAAACCAACATCGCCGACATCAACGACATCGTCGACAATGTCGGGCCGATCCTCGACAGCCAGGTCGACTCCGGCGACGCGATCGAACGCTGGGCGGGCAACCTCAACGTGCTGGCCACCCAGAGCGCCCAGCAGGATCAGGCGCTGCGCCGGGTGCTGCCGCAGGCGGCGACGTCGGCCGACCAGCTCAACGCGGTGATGGGCGACATGCGCGACACCTTGCCGCAGACCTTGGCCAACACCGCGATCGTGCTGGACATCCTCAAGCGCTACCGGCCCTACGTGGAGGCGATGCTGGTGGCGTTCCCGCAGGAGGCGGCCTCGGCGCAGGCGGTGACCGCCCCGTATGAGAACGAGGCGCGCGCGCTGCTGGACCTCGGGCTGACGATCAACCAGCCCCCGCCGTGCATGACCGGGTTCCTGCCGGCCTCGGAGTGGCGCCCCCCGGCCGACACCAGTGCCGAACCGGCGCCGTCGGGGCTGTACTGCAAGATCCCCAAGGACACCCCGGCCAACGTGGTGCGCGGGGCCCGCAACATCCCGTGCGCCGATGTGCCCGACAAGCGCGCGGCCAACCCCACCGAGTGCCGCAGCGACGAGCCGTATGAGCCGCTGGGCACCAACCCGTGGTACGGCGACCCCGAGCAGTACCGCAACTGCCCGGCCCCCGGCGCCCGCTGCGACCAGCCGGTCGACCCGGGCCGGGTGATCCCGGCGCCGTCGGTGAACAACGGGATGAACCCGGCGCCGGCCGACAAGCTGCCCCCGCCCACACCGCCGGGGCAGAGCAGCGTGATCAGCGACCCGGTGACCCGGCCCGGATCGGGTACCGTGCAGTGCAACGGCCAGCAGCCCAACCCGTGCGTGTACACCCCCAGCGCCGCGCCGGCGGCCGCGGTCTACACCCCGTCCAGCGGCGAGCTGGTCGGCCCCGACGGCGTCAAGTACCGCATCGACAACGCGACCGACACAGGAGACGACGGATGGAAGGAGATGCTGGCCCCGGTCAGTTGACCCCCACCGAGGCCGCCGCCGACTCCGGTGTCGCCGCCGAGACCGCCGCGGCCGCCCAGACCGACACCGCCGCCACCGCCGAGTCCGCCGAGTCCGCCGCGGCGCCGCCGTCGCGGCTGCGGGGCCGCTGGCTGGTCGGGATCGCCGCGGTGCTGGTGGTCGCCGCCGCCGGGCTGGGCGCCGGCGGCTACCTGGCCTACCGGGCCCACCAGCAGAACCGGGCCGCCGACGCCGCCGACGCCGCCGCGGTGGCCGCCGCCGAGGACTGCCTGCTGGCGATCCACGCCCCCGACCCGGCGGCCATGGAGGCCAACCAGCGCAAGATCCTGGAGTGCTCCACCGGGGCGTTCACCGCGCAGGCACCGCTGTGGATCAGCGTGCTGGCCGAGGCGTACGCCACCGGCGACGTGCACGTGGAGATGCTCGACATGCACACCGCGGTGGAGCGCCATCACGACAACGGGTCGATCGATGTGCTCGCCGCGTTCCGGGTGTTCGTGTCCTCGACCAACCAGCAGGTGAACTACCGTCTGCGGGTCAACATGGCCCCCGACAACGGGCAGTACAAGATCGCCGACGTCGCCCAGGTTTCGCAGTGAGCGCCGCGCCGACCACGGCCGTGGAGCGCACCGCCGCGACCGCCGCGGTGCACGGCGCCGGTGCGGAGGCACCGGCGGCCGCGCCACAGCAGGCGGTGGCCTCCTGGTCGGCGCGGGCCATCGCGTTCGCCGTCGACGTGGGGGTCGCGCTGGGGGTCGCCGGCTGCGCCGTGCTGGGGTTGCTCACCGCCCCGTGGCACGGGCCGTGGTGGTGGGTCTGGCTGGCGGTGCTCGGGGTGACGGTGCTGGCGGCCTCGGTGCACCGGGTGCTGGTGGCCGCGGTCACCGGCTGGACCCTGGGGCGCCGCCTGATGGGGCTGCGGGTGACCCGCCGCGACGGCGGCCCGGCCGGGCCGGGCCGGCTTCTGCTGCGCGAACTCGCCCACCTGCTCGACACGCTGCCGCTGCCGGTGGGCTGGTTCTGGCCGCTGGTCGACCGGGACGGGCGCACCCTCGCCGACCTGCTCACCGCCACCCGGGTGCACCCGGTGGTCCCGCGTCCGCCCGCCCCGCGGCGCCCGGTGCTGATGCTGCTGGCGGTGGCCTCGGCGCTGTGCGTGGGGGCCGCGGCCACCGACTATCTGTTGGTGTACCGCCACGAGAGCGCCGTGGAGCGGGCCCGCGCCGAGATCAGCCGGCAGGGCCCGCAGCTCATGGTCGATCTGCTCACCTACAGCCCGGACACCCTCGAGGAGGATTTCGCCCGGGCCGCGCAGTTGACCACCGAGGCCTATCGCGACGAGCTCGACGCCGCACAGCAGCAGGCCCGCGAGAACCCGGCGCGCCACACCTACGTCGTGCCCAACAGCGCGGTGCTGGCGGTCTCGCCGCGGGAGGCCACCATGCTGATCTATCTGCGCGGCGAGATCGGCGCACCGCCGCAGGTGTGGAACGCCACCGCGACCGCGCAGGTGCGGTTCGTGCGCGACGGGGGCCGCTGGCTCATCGACGGCGCCACGATCTTCCCGAACACCCGACCCGAGCCCGGGCAGCCCGAGCAGCCCGAGCAGCCTGAGGAGCCGGGGCCGTGAGCCCGCGGCGGCGGGTCACCGGGGTGAGCGCGGTGCTGGCGGTCGAGGCGAGCGACGCGGCGCCGCCGGCCCGCGATCGCGGGCTGATCGCCGCCGCCGTGGCCGCCGCGCTGGTGATGGCCGCCGCGCTGGGCGCCGGGGTGGCGATCCTCATCCCGCACGAGAAACACCGCCGCACCACGGTGCGGGAGGTCGCGGTGTTGGATGTCGCGCGCTCGTTCACCGTGGAGTTCATGTCGCCGGACCCGACCGGGGAATTCGGGGCCAACCGCTACGTGGACCGGATGACCGCGCAGGTCACCGGCGATTTCGCGCAGTGGTGGGCCGAGGAGCAGAACGCCATTTTGATCCAGGTCGCCAAGGGCCCCCAGATCGAGGCGACGGTGCTGGCCGCCGGGCTGGAACGCTGGAACGACGACGGCAGCGCCGACGTGTTGGTGGTGGTCCGGCGCGCCATCAAAGACGAGCACGGCCAGACCGTGGCCGAACCGACCGAACGTGTGCTGGAAACACTGCGACAGGAGGGGGACCGGTGGAAGATCAGCAACCTGAGCGCGGTGCTGTGACCGACGACGAGGCCCCCGCGGTCGATGACGTCGGCGCGACCGAGGAGACTCCCGCGGCCGGCGAGCCCGGCGAGACTCCCGCGGCCGACGGGGCCGACGAGGCCCCCGAGACCGGCGAGGCCGGCGATACCGAGGAGATCGCAGGGGCGGGGCCCCCGCCCGGGCGCCGCCGCCCGACGGCGGGGGCCGCGGCGGTGGCGCTGGCGGTCGCGGCGTTCGTCGGGGCCGGCGCCTGGGCCGGGGCGGCGGTGCAGCCGTATCTGGCCGACCGGGCGGCGCTGGCCACCCGGGTGCAGGTGGCGCGGGCGGCGACCGGTGCGATCACCACGCTGTGGACCTACACCCCGCAGGACATCGGCGCCCTGCCCGACCGGGTGGCCGACTATCTCACCGGGGATCTGGCCGCCCAGTACCGCAAGGACATCGAGGCGATCGCGGCGCGCTACAAGCAGGCCGAGATCAGCCTGGACAGCGAGGTGGTCGGCGTGGCAGTCGACGCCGTCGACGGTGCCGACGCCCGCGCGCTGGTGTACACCAACACCACCTGGTCGAGCCCGCAGACCAAGGACATCCCCGGTCTGCAGTACCGCTCCTATCAGGTGACGCTGCGCCGCGACGACGGCCGCTGGCGGGTGGCGCGACTGGACCCGATCACCAACTTCAGCCTCACCCCGCAGTTCTGAGCCGGCCGGTCAGCCGCCGCCGTACTCCGGGCGCAGGATCGGCGCCAGCGCCGACAGCGGGATGTGGGCCTGCACGTTGCCGCCGTCCATCGACCACTGCTGCAACTGGTCGTACTGGATCGGTGAGTCGTGGGCGACCGGGTAGTCGGGCATGTACAAGATCAGCTCGGTGGGGGTCAGCGCCCACGACCGGTACCCGCCGGAGAACGCCTTGTCCGGGGTGAACCGGTCCGGGGTGAACGGGTAGCTGCCCGGGGAGTGCTCCCAAAACGCCCGGTCCAGCGCCTCGACGATGTACTGGTTGCCCAGCACCGGGATCTCGGCGTACGGATCCACCCCGTCGTTGACGATGTCGGTGAGCTGCAACTGTCGGCCCTGGGCCATGTCGAAGGTGAACGTCTTGTAGGCGTTGTTGATCCACGGGCCGTCGGCGTGGTAGTCCTCGTGGAAGACCGCGCTCAGCGCGTCGCCGTGCCGGAAGATCTCGTAGTTCTCGTTGCCCCAGCTGTCCTGCACCATCGACGCGCCCTTGGAGCGCCAGTTGGTGAACAGCGTGGTCAGGTAGTCGCGGATCGGCGGGCCGGCGGTCGGGTGGTCGATGAGCTCACCGGGGACCGCCATGTGGATGTAGCGGGTGGCCTGCCGCTCCGAGCGCACCTCGCTGTTGCAGAAGTGCCCGTCGAAGGCGCCGCCGAGATCCTCGCAGAACGACGGCGCCGAAGCGGCCGCCGCCGGGGCGCCCACCAGGGCGCCCACCGTCAGCGCCGCGCTCACCACGAAACGGGTCATCCACATGTCACGGTCTCCTCCGGTGTTCGACCCCCGGCCGGCGGCTCACGGCAGCTCGACCTTGCTGGCCAGCCACCGGCCGTCGACGTGCTCCATCGTCATCTTCATCCGCAGGCTGTCGGTCCGCGGGTCGGGCATCTTGGCGTTGGTGACCTTCTGATCGACCATCAACAGCAGCACCACCTGGTCGGCGGACTCCGACTGGATCGCCGAGTCGACCACCACCCCCTGCGCACCGGAGTCGGTGGCCAGCAGCAGCTCGCGCAGCTCCATCGAGGCCTCGGTATACATGTCCTTGAACTCCCCGGTGGCGCCGTTGAGCACCGTGGTGAAATCCGCGTCGACGTCCGCGGAGTTGATGCTGGTCAACACCTGCGCGTAGTCGACGGCGGTCTGCTGGGCGTTCTGCCCGGCGCGGCTCACCTCGTGCTGGCGCCACAGCTGGTAGCCCAGCCCCCCGGCCAGCGCGATTGCCCCGGCGAACACCGCGGCCACCACCGCGACCCGCAGCCACCGGTCCCGCGGCGAGGACCGCGGCGCCGTGGCGGGCGCGGCCGGCGCGGCGGGCTCGTCGGCGCCGGTCGCGGGGGTCACCGCGGTCGCCTCGGCGTCGGCCTCGGCGTCGGCGGGCTCGGCGGGCGTCGATGTGTCGTCGGGCTGGTCAGCCACGCTGCGGTCTCCTTCGCTGCTGCCACACGCCGAGTCAGCTCGGCGGTTCGATCGGCAGGGTCGGTCCCCCGTAGGGGGTGGGGATGGAAAACCGGCCCTGCGGTGTCGGATCGGCGGTCTCGGTCAGGTCGGCACCCGGCGGGGCGCCGGCGGTGTCGTCGCCGGCCGGCCGCGGCGCGTTCTTGGCGCCGCGGATCAACACCTCCGGGTCGGTGTCGGCGCAGTACCCGTAGAGGAACGGCTCGGGGTAGTCCGCCGCCGTGCCGGGCCGCCGCGGGGTGCCGTAATCGCAGGCGTAGCGCGGGTAGATATCAGCGGTCGTCCACAGCCCCTTGTCGTGCATCGCGGAGCCCAGCGCCTCCAGGGTGGAGCCGCGGTAGTCGGGGAACAGGGCGTTGATCGCGGGGGTCCGCACATACAGCAGCCGCGAGGTGGTGGTCAGGTTGGCCAGCAGCCCCACCATGGTGTCGGAGTTGTCGTCGAACAGGTTGTCCACCTGCGACAGCAGCGCGGGGCCGCGGTCGACCAGGGTGCGGTAGCCGCCGTCCATCTTGTTGACGCCGTCGAGCACGTTGCTCAGGTTGGCGCTGGTCGCCGCCAGACCCGCGTTCTTGTCGGCCAGCAACTCCAGGGTGACCCGGCTGGATTTGAGCAGGCTCACCGTCTCCGGCAGCACCCCGTTGAGGGTGGAGAGCAGGAAGCTGCCGCCGTCGATGATGTCGGTGAGTTTCTGCGGGCCCTCCTTGGTCAGGCTCAGCTCGGCCTTGATGACCTCCAGTTTCGCCGGGTCGACCTGGGCGAGCAGCCCGTCGGCGTGGGTGAGCATCGCGTAGAGCGGTTCGGGTGTCTCGGTCTGCTCCTTGCCCACCACGTCGCCGTTTTTGAGGAACGGCCCCTCGGTGGTGTCGGGGATGAAATCGATGTACTGCTCGCCGGCCGGGGACAGCCCCGAGACCCGCACCGGGGAGTTCAGCGGGATCTTCACCCCCGATTCGATGTTGACCAGGGCGTTGACCCCGACGGTGGTCAGAGCGATCGCGTCCACCCGCCCGACCGGCACCCCGCGCAGGGCCACGTCCTGGTCCTCGAGCAGGCCACCGGAGTCGGCCAGTTCGACGGTGACGTGATAGGTCGACTTGAACGGGTTGATCCGCAACGCCCCCACCAGCAGGTAGGTGACCGCCACCACGAACGTCAACCCGAGTGCGAGCCCCGACAGCCAGGTCTTCTTGCGGTGCCCGGCGCGCACGACCGCGACGACGCCGCGGCTGAGGGTGTCGATCATCGTGGCTCCTCCCCGGCCGGCGGCCCGGGCGGCGGGCCCGGCGGGGTGGGGGACTGCTCGGCCGGCTGCGGCGGTGCCGGCGGGCCGACCGGCACCAGCTGCTCCTGGCCCATCGCGGCCTGCGGCCCCTTGCCGACGACCCGTTCCTGCAGCCGCCACAGCACGTATTTGATCGCCCCGACCATCTTCGCCCAGTCGTAGCGCTTCGGGCCGTGCGCGGCCACGTCGCCTTTGAACCCGGCGTCGGGCATCGAACCGAAGATCAGCCGGTCGATGCTGAGCCGCACCGAGATCGCCGTGCCCGCCGTGGATTTCACCAGCGGGGGAATCAGCCGGTTGAGCGCGGCCAGGCGGGTGTCGGGGTCCAGGGCGACATCGTTCCAGGCGGCGGCCACGGTGTTGGCGTCCTTGATGATGCTGCGGCCGGACTCGTCGGTGCCGTTGATCGACGGGAACTTGTTCAACTGGTCGGTGACCGCACCGACCTCGAGCACCACGTTGGTCAGCTGCTCGGTGTTGTCGGCGAGCACGTCGGTGGCCGGTCCGGCAGCGTCCAGGACCTCGGAGAGCGACTGGTTCTTCTCGTCGAGACGGTCGGCGAGCTCGGCGGTCGAGGTCAACGCGGCATCGATGTCGGTGGAGCGGGCGTTGAGCTTCGCCAGCAGCTCGTTGGACTTGTTGATCAGGCTGCCCAGCGCCTGACCCTGGTCGCCGGTGGCCTCACCCGCGCCGTTGACGATATTGGTGAAGTTGCGGATGGTGCCGCCGTTGACCATCAGCGCCGCCGAGGCCAGCACCGATTCCACCGTGGCCGCCGCGGCGGTGTTCTCGATGGTGTCGCCGTCGCGCAGCAGCGGGGCGTCCGGGTCGGGCGGGGTGGGCTGGTTGATCGCGACGAACACGTCGCCCAGCGGGGTGGCCGAGCGCAGCTCGGCGGTGCTGCCCACCGGGACCTCGACGCCGTCCATGATGCGCAGCGTGGTCACCGCGGTGTAGTTGCGGGCCACCATCGACTCCAGCTCGCCGACGTCGGCGCCGCCGAGCTTCACCTTCGCCCGCGCCGGCAGGTTCAGCGCGTTGTCGAACACGGCGGTCAGCTCGTAGCCGCCGCCGGCCATGCCGGGGGCGGGCAGCGGCAGGCTGCCCAGGCTGACCCCGCACCCGGAGCTCAGCAGCGTGCCGGCCGCGAGGGCCGCCGCACCGAGCGCGCGGCGCAGCCGGCGGCCGGCACGGCGGGAGGAAGGTTGCGCGCTCACGTCATTGCCCCATCATCGAGAGTCCGTCGAGAATGTAGGTCAGACCGAAGTCGGGTCCGTAGTCCTGCAGGGTGCCGGTGCTGCAGCCCAGCTGCCGCAGGTGCATCAGGTTGCAGATCTCCTTGGTCGACTGGGCGTCGGTCAGGACTTTGTCGACCAGCGCGTGGACCCGAACCGCGCCGTTGTCCCGGTCGACGGTGTTGTACAGATTCTCCAACGTCAGCGGCAGCACGTCGAGCAGCTCGGCGACCTCGCGCTGATGGTCGACCAGCGAGCCGACCGCGGTATCGGCGTTGAGCACGGTGTCGCGGATGTTGTCGCGATTCGCGTCGATGAGCGCGGTGGCCTGCTCGACGATCTGGTTGATCTTGCGCCCGGTGGTCCCGGTGCCCAGCGCCTCGTCGTTGAGCATCGCCGAGAGTTGATGGATCGTCGAGCCGAACTCGCGCAGCTTGCCGTCGTTGCGCGACGTCGCCTCCATCAGCGAACTAAGGTCGGTGATGATCGTGGTCAGCTGATCACGCGTCTGCACCCCGCCCTCGGAGGACAGCTTGAGGGTGCGCGACAGCTCTCCGAGCGCGGATTTGATGTCCTCGCCGTTGCCGTCGACGGTGTCGGCGGCCGCGTTGATCAGGTCAGCGACCGGGCCGCCGCCCTCACCGTCGCCGGAGAGCGACTCGGAGATCTTGTCGAGCATGTCGAGCACCCGGTCGAACGCGACCGGGGTGTGGGTGCGGAACTGCGGGATGTTGTCGTGGTTCTTCAGCGTCGGCCCGCCCCGGTACGGCGGGGTCAGCTCGATCTGGCGGTCGGTGAGGATCGAGGTGGTGATCGTCACGGCGTTGACGTCGGCGGGGACCTTCACCTTCTTGTCGACGGTGAACTGGACCTCGACGGTGTCGCCGTGCGGCACGATCTTGGTCACCTTGCCGACCGGCATGCCCACCACCGCGACGATGTTGTCCTCGTAGAGCCCGGCCGCGCTGTCGAAGTAGGCGGTCACGGTGATCGTGTCGAGCTTGTTGTAGATGTAGGAGCCCACCGCGAACAGCGCCACCGCCGCCACCACCGCGATGCCGGTGATCAGCGCGACGACCCGTGCCCTGCCGCGGTTCATTTGCAGTCCTTGTAGTACTCGATCATCTGGAATTGCTTGGCGCGGCCGCTGATGGCGCACATCCACGAGTCGACCAGCAGGCCGTTGGGCACGAAGAAGTCCACCGCCGGGCCGCTACCGGTGGCGTTGGCCAGCCCCCGGATCGGGGCCGGCGCGACCTGCAGGATGTTGCGGAACAGATCGTCGTGGTCGGCGAGCATCCCGGAGAGCTCCCGCAGGTTCTGGATCGTCTCGTCGAGCATCGGCCGGTTGTTGACCACCAGGTCGTCGAGGGTGGCCACCAGGTTGGTCAGCGCGTTCATCATCGAATGGAAGGTGGCCTGGCGCACCACGAACTCGCCGATGAGGTCCTGGCCCTGGTCGAGCAGGTTGCCCATCGCGAACTGTTGGGAGCGCAGCGTGTTGGCGACCCGCTGGGTGCTCTTGAGCAGCACGCCGAGCTGGTCACGGCGGTCCCCGGTGATCTTCGACAGCGTGTGCAGGTTCTCCATCGCCTGGGGCAGCACCGCGGGCAGCCCGTCGAGCTGGTGGGCCAGCACCCCCAGGGAGTCGGCGAACTGGTCGGAGTCGACCTTCTCGAAGGTGGTGGTGGCGTCCTCGAGCAGCGACTGCAGGTCGTAGGGCACCTCGGTGTGGTCGAGGTCGAGGGTCTGGTGCGGCACCGTGCCGTCGCCGGCGGGCACCAGCTCCAGATAGCGCGACCCCAGGATCGTCATCACCTTGATGACCGCCTTGGTGTCGCGGCCCAGCGCCACGTCGTCGCGCACCGTCAGCCCGGCCTCGACGTGGTCGCCGGCCAGCTTCATGCTCGAGACGGTGCCCACCTCGATCCCGGCGATCGTGATCGGGTTGCCCGGGCGCAGCGAGGCGGCCTGGGCGAACTCGGCGGTGTAGTGGGTGTAGCCGAACCCGAGCAGCTTGACGAAGAGCAGCGCGGCCACCAGCACCACCACCACCGCCAGGGCGATCACGCCGAGCATCGTGGTGTTGTACTCCTCCAGCGGCTTCTTGCGTTTCGGCTGCGCCGCGGCCGGGGGATCCGGCCGGAAGTCCGGCTGGTCCTGCGGCTCGGGCGCGGTCGGGTCGGTGGTGTCGTCAGCCATTGGCCATGTTCCTGCATCGGGGGGTGTGCCAGCCCAGGTTCTCCCGGGTCAGCGGAGTGGCGTTGCCCGGGGTGGCCGCGTTGACGATGTACTGGGTCATGTCGTTGAGCCCGGGGAAGAACCCGGTCGCGTTGAGGTCGCAGGCGTAGCCGTTGATGTAGGCACCCTCGGAGAAGATCCGGGCCAGCCCCTTGAGCAGCAGCGGCAGGTTCGCGCCGGTGAACGCCAGCTGCGGCTCGATGCCGACCATGTGCTTGGAGAAGCCCGGCTGGCGGTCGAGGATCTCCTGCAGCGACGGGTAGACGTCGTCCATGATCGCCGACAGCCGGCTGGTCACCCGCGCGATCGATCCGACCGAGGCCTGCAGTTCCGGGCGGCGGGAGTCGAAGGCGCCGATGATGGTCTGCGCCTGGGTCAGGGTGTGGTCGAGGTTGTCGTTCTGGTCGGCGATGTTCTCGGTGACCTTGCTCAGGCTGGTGATCAGGTTGCCCAGCGCCTCGTCGCGGCCGGCGACCGACTCGGTGATCACCGAGGTCTGGTCGACGAACTCGGTGATCGAGGCGCGGTCGCCCTGCAGCGACTGGATCACCCCCTTGGTCAGGTCGTCGGCCTTCTTCGGGTCCAGCAGCGACATCAGCGGTTCGAACCCGTTGAGCAGATAACCCACGTCGAACGACGGGTCGGTCTGCTCGATCGGGATGACGCTGCCCGGGGGCAGCTCACCGGGGTCGCCGGTCTTGCCCAGCGACAGCCCGACATAGCGCTGGCCGATGATGTTCTGGTAGGTGACCGCGGCGACGGTGTTGCCGTAGAGCTGCTGTTCCTTCTGGACGATGAACGAGACCTTGGCCTCCTTGCCGACCAGCTCGATCTTCTCCACCCGGCCGACGCGCACCCCGGCCATCCGGACGTCGTCGCCTTCGCGCAGCCCGTAGACGTCGCTGAACATCGCCGCGTAGCCGTCGGTGGGCCCGGCGACCTCGCGTTTGAGCGTCGCGTAGACCAGCCAGGTCAGCGCCATCGAGACGATCATGAACAAGGTCAGCCCGATCATCGGCCCGCGAAACCTCATTTGCGTGCCTTTCCGGACTCGGAGTTGACCGCCGCGACCGCGTTGCCCCGCGCCACCGGGCCGAGCAGCAGCTGGGTGGCCACCGTCGCCGGGGCGGTGTCGCCGACGAGCGCCCCGAGCTGGGTGCGCTCATGCTCGCTGCCGACCGGGCCGACGTTGCCGCCCCAGGCGGCCGGGGCGGCGGCGGCCGGACCCGGCGGCGGGGCGCCGGGCGGCGGCAGCCCGGGGATCGGCGGTGAGCCCGGCAGCGGCGGGCCGACCGGGGCGGTCGGGATCGGCGGCGACGGCGGCGGCGGGGGACCGGCGGCGTCCGGGTCGGCGGTGCCCGGCACCCGCGGGGAGGGGCCCGTCCACCACGGCAGCGGGGGATTCCACATCGGGTCGTCGAGGTTCTTCGGGATCGGGTCGGTGTACGGCGGGCCGACGGCGATGAGGTTGCCGTCGGGACCGATCTCGGTGCCCGGCGGCGGCTCCAGCCCGGCCGGCGGCTGGTAGTTCTGCGGCAGCAGCACCTCGGGCAGTTCGGGGCGCACCGGGATCTCCGGGGCGGTGAAGCAGCTGGGGCCCTTCATCTCGCCGTAGCGGGGGCAGTCGGCCCGGGTGTAGGTGAAAAACGGGGTCACCGAGAGGTTGGCCCGCATGTTGCCCACGTCGGCCTCCGGCAGCCACACCTCGTCGAAGAACTTCTGGCTCAACGTGTTCAGCCGCTGGAAGATCGGCACGAACTGGTGGGCGTTCATCGCGAACACCCCGATGGGCGGGGTGAGCCCCTGGGTGATGTCGACCAACTGGTCGGTGTGGTTGTCGAACGCCTCGCGGGTGGTGCCGAAGGTGTACTGGGAGCCGGAGATGAACGAGGTGAACGCGGCCCGCTTCTCGACGAACGTCTGCATCGGGCGCACCGCCTGGTGCAGGGTGTCGACGAGGTCCGGGGCGGTGGCCTTGAGGCCCTCGGTGGCGTTGAGCAGGGCGGTGATCGTCGACGGGCCGGGCTCGGTGGCCACGGTCGCGTTGAGCTCGTCGAGGATCCGGTTGAGGTGGGCGCCGGCGTTGAGCAGCTTGACCCGGCGGTGGTCGGTGGCCGCGCCGACCGCCGCCAGGATGCCCAGGGTGTGGTCGTCGCGCCCGCGCCCGGTCGCCGCCAGCACGTCGCGCAGCTTGCTGATCGTGGTCTGGAAGATCACCGTCGACAACTCGGTGTCCTCCGGGATGTGGGCGTTGGCGCTGATCGCGGGGGCGTCGGTCGGGCCGTCGGGGTCGACGAGCTGCACCGAGGAGACCGCGAAGACGTTGGAGGGCACCACCCGGGCGGTGACGGTGTGCGGAATGTCCTTGGCGTACTGCGGTTTGAGGTCGATGTGCACGAAGTTGGGCTGGCCGTGGGTGGCCGGGACGACGTCGCTGACCGAGCCGACCAGCAGCCCGTGGTATTTGACGTCGGACTGGCTGGGCAGGCCGTCGCCGACGTTGATCAGGTCGGCCACCACCCGCACGTAGGCGTCCAGTCGGCCGGTCGCCTTGAGCAGCAGGCTGGCGGTGATCACCGTGACCAGCAGCAGCACCCCCACCCCGGCGCCGAGCAGCTGGGTGTTCGACGGGCCGCGGCCGTCGGTGTCCAAGGAGTTGCCGGCGCCCACGTCAACCACCGAACCTTGCGCCGGAGTCGATGGACCACAGGGCCATCGTGAGCAGCATGTTGGCCATGATCACCACGGTGATCGACGCCCGCATGGCGTGCCCGGCGGCCACCCCGACGCCCTCGGGCCCGCCGGAGGCGTAGAAGCCGTAGTAGCACTGCACGGTGGAGGCGATCCAGACGAAGATGACGCACTTGATCACCGAGTAGATGATGTCCTGGCCGGAGAGCATCATCGTGAAGTAGTGCAGGTAGGGCCCGATCGAACCGCCGCTGATCGCCCCGGACATGACCTGGGCGGTCAGATAGGTGACCGCCAGGCAGGCCACGTAGAGCGGGATCACCGCGATGATCGAGGCCATCAACCGGGTGGTGACCAGGTAGGGGATCGGACGGATCGCGATGGAGTCCAGCGCGTCGATCTCCTCGGCGATGCGCATCGACCCCAGCTGGGCGGTGAACCGGCAGCCGGCCTGCATCGCGAACGCCAGCGAGGCCATGATCGGCGCGAGTTCGCGGGTGTTGACCAGCGAGGAGATGATGCCGGTGGCCGGCCCCAGCCCGAGCAGGTTGAGGAAGTTGTAGCCCTCGATGGCGACCAGCGCGCCGGCGGTGAAGCCCAGCACCACCGCCACCCCGGCGGTCCCGCCGCCGACCACGATGGAGCCGTTGCCCCACGCGATGTCGGAGAGCAGCCGCAGGAACTCCTTGCGGTACTGGCGAAACGCGGTGGGGATCCCGCCCAGGGCGCGCAGGAAGAACCACAGCATGTGGCCCAACTTGATGACCGAGCCGCTGATCCGGCGGTAGCCACCGATCAGCGGCCGGGTGAAGCCCGGCGCGAACGTCGACGGTGTGGCGGCCACGGCTACAGCCCCGTCCGGGGGAACAGCATCTCGTAGAGCTGGCTGATGCCGACGTTGACCAGCATCAACACCAGGATGGCCTCCACCACCGCGGCGTTCACCGAGTCGGCGACCCCGGTGGGCCCGCCGCGGGTGGACAGCCCCTTCTGGCAGGCGACCACCGCCACGATGGCCCCGTAGATCACCGCCTTGAGCAGTGCCACGATCATGTCCTCGGGCGTGGCGAACGAGGAGAAGGTGGCCACGAAGCTGCCCGGCGCGCCGTGCTGGAAATACACGTTGAACAGGTAGCTGGCCAGAAAGCCGACGAAACAGGTGATGCCGGTCAGCGCCACACCGACCATGATCGAGGCGGCGAACCGGGGCACCACCAGCCGGCGCACCACCGACACCCCCATCACCGCCATCGCGTCGATCTCGTCGCGGATGGTGCGCGAGCCCAGGTCGGCGGCGATCGCCGAGCCCACCGCCGAGGCCATGAGCACCGCGGCGACCAGCGAGGCGGCCTGCCGGATGACGGCCAACCCGCTGGCCGCGCCGGCCAGCGAGGTGGCACCGACCTGGTTGGCCAGCAACGCGAACTGGATCGACAGGGTCACCCCGATCGGCAGCGCCACCAGCACCGTCGGCAGCACCGCGGTGCCGGCCATGAACGCGCCCTGGCGGACGAACTCGCCCCACTGGAATTTGCCGGTGAACAGGTCGATGAAGAAGTACTGGATGGTGCGCACGCCGAGGACGTACTGTTCGCCGACGGTCTTCAGCGAGGCCACCGGGTGGCGTCGGACGTAGCCGGCGCTCCAGTCCTCGATGGCGCCGACGCCGTCGGCGGAGCGGGCCGCGTGATCCTGCGTGGTCACCGCGTCACCACCTGGGGCGCGGGACACGACGCCGGGGTCGGCGTGAGGGCGAGGCGTTGCACGGCCGGTATGTTAGCCAGCTCACGACCGAAAGGGTAGTTTTCGACGAATACGGGGATGCCTGCAGCGCAAACGCCCCGAGGTGCGGTACAGTGCCGGGTTTGCTCAGTGGCGGCCGGTCCGATCCTGCTGCGCGCGCTGTCCGGGTCCACCATGGCGGCCAGCATGACCGATAACGCGCGGGCGGGTAGCGGGAACGCAGAAAGTCGATTCCGCCGACCCCGGCGGCGATGTTGGCGATACTTGAAGCCGAGCAACCAGAGCACGGTGCGAGGGCCGGGAGGACGCAGATGGGCCGGAACAAAGGCGGGCGCGCCCGCGGCGCGGTCGGGGTGCTGGCGGGCCTGCTGGCGGTCGCCGGCATCGGGGCGCCCGGGGTGGCCGGCGCCGACTCCGATCAGCCGCCGCCGCCGCTGCCGGTGTTCACCCCCGGGCCCACCGACTGGAAACCCAACTTCGACATCTGGCCCTACAGCACCTTCGTCGACAAGGTGACCCCGGAGATGATCAGCGGGATGTCGGATTCCTGCCAGTGGTTCAACGCCCAGTTCGATCCGCTGATGGGCCAGGTCCACGACTTCCACGGCAACCTCGACGGCAAAGCCAGCGATTACACCGCGGCGGGGGTGCAGGCCCAGGCCGACGCGGTGGTCGCCAACCTCGACCAGTCGACGGCGTTTCTGGCGCCGCGGCTGCAGCCGCTGACCATCCGCAACGACCTGGACAACTACGGGCCGTATTCGCCGCTCTACGGTGGGGAGTACCTCACCAAGGCGATGTTCCAGTTGACCCAGATCAGCGACAAGATCAAGCACAAGGACCCCGCCGGGGTGGTCCACGCCAACATCGTGCACGCCACCGGGTGGGGCGACGCGCTGAAGGGGTCGGGGGCCTGCGCCTGAGACCGGCCGGCGGCGCCGGCCGATCGGCGGGAACGCGCGGCGGTCGGGGTGTAGCCTGGCCGCGACACGACGGGCTCGGGCGTGAGGGGTTAGGGGTTGCAAGGGTGAGTACCGCAGAGCCGCGCGCCGACGCCGACGCCGAGGCGGCGGGCGAGGTGAGCGCGTCGGGGCCCCAGGGCGCCGAGAGCGCCGAGAGCGCCGAGAGCGCCGAGGTGGATCCGTCGGCCTGGGCGGCCACGCGCACCGCGGGGCCGCGGCGCGGGCTGCGCGTCGCCGGCGCGGTGTTGCTGGCGGTGCTGCTCGCGGTGGCCGCGGTCGAGGGCTGGTTCCTGTTCGCCCACCACCGCGTCGAGGTCGCCGCGTCCGACGCGATGGAGGCGGCACAGGATTTCACGGTCAAGCTGGCCACCATCGACCCCGAGGCCATCGACCAGAACCAGGCCGATGTGCTCGACGGCTCCACCGGGCGGTTCCGCGACCTGTACTCGGAGTCGCTGGAGGGTCTGCGGACGGTGCTCATCGAGAACGAGGCGTCGGCGCACGGCCGGGTCGTGGAGGCCGCGGTGAAGTCGGCGAGCACCGACACCGTCGAGGTCATGCTCTTCGTCGACCAGTCGGTGCGCAACAAGGAACTGCCCCAGCCGCAGATGGACCGCAGCCGCATCGTGTTGGCGATGGAGAAGGTCGACGGGCGGTGGCTGGCCAGCGACATCGAGCATCCGTGACCCGTCGTCGGTAACCGTCAAGCGCCGATGGCGATTCGCTCCCCGGTCACCCGACCCGCCACGGTGGCCGCGC
>Ga0209487_1000947_pt1 | contig 25097 bp, 21 predicted proteins | sample Poulit2012_FD_187524 | JGI IMG/M metagenome (GOLD analysis project Ga0209487, IMG submission 187524) | Agricultural soil microbial communities from Georgia to study Nitrogen management - Poultry litter 2012 (SPAdes) (version 2) | ecosystem: Environmental > Terrestrial > Soil > Agricultural land...
TCAGTGCCATTACGAAAGAATGGAAGAGCATGTCCCACCGTCTCCATACAAAAACTTTAATGAATTTCACTAAACGTCATAAGCCATAAGGTTTATGGCGTTTTTAGTTTACATAATTTTAATGAACTCATGTATGCGGTAATAAGTGTAAAAATGGAAGTTAGTCATCGATTTCCATGATAGTATTAAGATTTACCTACGTTGGCATACTTTAACATTGTTTACACAAATTTATAGTTTAAGTGAATTGCATTTCTATAGTCGTTAATCTCCGCTACATCAAGAATAATTTTGATTTAAAATCATTACAAGACAATCGTAATTTGTTCCAGTTCTATTTAATCGTTTTATGGGACTTCAGTTATATTTTGAAATTTGAATTTTTATGACATATTAAAGTAATGGCTAGAACATAATTGTTAAAATACAACAATTTTTGATTTAATTATTGTAAGAAATCTTAAGTCAACATGAAAAATAACATTAAATATGGATTTATGTGGTAAAATTAACACTATATAATGAATGCAGTAAGTTCTTCACCATGATAAGAAATAAAATGCTAGTTATAGCACTTTATGAGGTGATACGAAATGTTTGAACAAATTGATCGGAAGAAAGATATCCTAGATGCAAATCGACCTTTATCTAAATATACATTAGCAAGTTTACGAGAAAAGCTATTGCTTGAATGGACTTATCATTCGAATGCTATTGAAGGAAATACATTAACGATAAACGAAACAAAAGTTGTTTTAGAAGGCATAACAGTTGGCGGAAAAACAATTCGTGAACACTTAGAAGTTATTAATCATCGTGATGCTATTACTTATGTAGAAGAAATTGTACAAAAAAAAGAAACTTTATCGGAATGGCAAATTAAAAATTCACATCGGCTCGTTCTAAAAGGAATTGATGATGAGTATGCAGGTGTTTACCGAGATCGACAAGTGTTTATCTCCGGTGCTAAACATACACCACCAGCTCCATTTTTAATTAAGGAAGAGATGGAAAAATTACTCAATTGGTATAACGAAGAAGCTAAAACAATGCATCCCATTACCCGTGGGGCCTTGTTACATGTGTTTTTCGTGGGAATTCATCCTTTTATTGATGGTAACGGTCGTATCTCACGTTTATTATTAAATTTAGAACTGATGAAAGAAGATTTTCCACCAATTGTTATTAAAGTATCTAATCGATTAGATTATTATGAAGCATTGGATAAAGCTCATGTTGAAAAGGATTATGACAACTTTATTCAATTGGTTAAAATGGAAGTAGAAGATTCATTAAGTTTATATTTAAGTACTTTGAAATAAAAATTTGAGCATAGTAATTAATCGAACATTTGAAAAACTTTTCTTTTATATGTCTAAAGTCATGCCATAAATCCAACCATTAATAATTTTATTTAGATTTAGGAACAAGAGGTTCTTCATAGATTTTAAAAGTTACAAATTCTTGATAGTAATCGAAATCTTATTTAAACATTATTTTAAAATTGTTTTGTTATTGGGTTAGATTGTCATTTTATAAGAAGGAAGTACGATTCGCAAAATTTTGCATTTAAGAATTTCTTGTATTTAACATCAAAAATTATCTATTAACTTGATAAAATAGATGAAAAAATCCCTTGGGGAGGCGGTTCAAATAAAATGGAAAGATGTATGTAAGGCGTTTCCTAATCGCTGGGTTTTAATTGAGGTGGTGCAAGCTCATACAAATGAGAAAAGTGAACGTATTTTAGAAGAAATGACTCCTTTAAAAACCTTTTCTAATTCTCCCGATGCAATGGTAGCGTATCAAGAACTTCATCTTAAAGATCCTAAACGTGAATTATATGTTTTACATACTAATCGTAAAAATCCAAATATTATCGAAAGAAAAAGGATAGGTGTAAGACGATAGTGAAAAAGTAGAAGATAGAAGAGATTCATATTGATGCCAATATCAGTAGTAAAGAAGAAATGAAAAAGTCTTCATCATCATTTGAAAAAGGTAGAGTGAATTAAGAAATTGGGTGCGATTATAGGAAACCAATACCTAAAACAAATCCTTACTGCATCGATAATTTACTTCATATGTTGTATAATATACATAAGAATCATTTGCAATATTTCCTCGAGGAGGAGTTAAAATGAAGAAGATTGAAGGTCAAATGGCAGATTTTATGAAAGAAATCATTACTAGTGGCGACCCTGTTATTGAAATTGAGGGAAAAAAATACTATCTTTCTTTAATTGAGAAGCCAGAAACAACAGTTGCTGATGATGTAGAAGCTGATCCAGAATTGAAACAAAAATTGCTTCAAGCTAAAATGGATATATTGAATGGAAAAACTTACACAACAGATGAAGTAGTTGAAATGATTAATCAAGGAGAACTATAAATGAAATTGAAATGGACAGAGCAGGCGTTAGAGGGCTTTCGCAATATACGAAGCCAGTATTATACACAGTCTGAGACTGCACAATATAAAAAACGCTTGCTCGAAAACATTCAAGAAAAGGTTATCCTCCTTGGTACAAGTATTCCAGTAAAACAAGATGAGTGGAAAGGTAGTTATAAAATTATCATTGATAAATTTATTGTCTATTACTCCTTCTCGGAAAAACGGGACATCTGTTATATAGAATACTTCAAGCATTCAAGTCAGCATAAATCTAAATTATAACAGTCGGACGCAAAAACTAAAAAGTGCGTCTTGTTTTTATTGGGATTACAAAAAATAATTATTCATTATGATCAAAAAAGAGGAGCAAATTAAATAATGAAGGGTATTACAGGTCGCTAATGAAATTGAGGTTAAGCCAGTAATAATTAAAAGATACAATACTAAGATTATTTTTCCAATAACGGTCTCAATTATATTGAAATGAATAATTAATAGGGGGTCTTATTACTATGATTGTAACCATAATAAATCCTCTTTCCTTCGTAAGTTTTAATCAATCGTAGTCAAAATTTTAAGTAACAGCCTAAAACCCTTATAAACACTGATGTTACAGCAATCTTAGAATAGTAGGTTCAACTCCCACCGTCTCCATTTTACAATTTCATTAGATTTAAAACAGTGTCAAAACCCTTGTGTATCAAGGGTTTTTTAGTTTTTACTGTTTCATTGGACTTCATTGAATATCAATCGAACGTAGTCAAAACCGTAGTCAAATACGTAGTCACTTTTTTTCATGATGATTTTCTGGATTCATGAAGTCCTCGAACTTTTGCACTGTACCTTCTTTTGCTTGTTCTGTAAGATGTGTATAAATATCCATGGTCGTTTTAACATCCGTGTGACCAACTCTGTCTTGCACTTCTTTTATTGTTGCACCCGCTTCAAATAGTAATGAAATATGGGTATGACGTAATCCGTGTGTTGTTACTTTTGGAAGGTTGTATTTGTTTTGAATATGTGTAATCCAATTATAGGTTTTGCTTGGATAAATATATTTGTTATGTGTATTACTGAAAACCAATTGTTCTGGTTTCGTTGTGTCATAGCCTAACACGTCATACCTTTCCTTTTGTACCATCTTCCAGTCTTTTAGAACTTCCAATGTCTCTTCATCAATTTTAATTGTGCGAGCTACACCTGTTTTTGTCGATTTCACATACAACTTATTATCTTTCCCCTGTGATAGGGCTTTGTTGATCCGAATTTCTTGTAACTTAAAATTAATGTCAGACCATGTTAATGCGAATGCTTCACCTTTTCTCATACCAGAAAAAGCAAGTAGGCGAAAGAATGCAAATCTTTGTAGATTATTTTCTTTTTCCAGGCAGGAAAGGAATTTTAAAAGTTCCTCACGAGTATAGAAGTTTTCCACCTCATCATTATTAGTATGGTTTTTTTTAGATTTAATAGGCATATCTACCAAATCAAAAGGATTCGTTGTAACGTTATATTCGCGCTTAATAGCATAGTCAATTACTCTTGCAGCGTAAGATCTAACTATACGGAAATTCATAAGTTTTGTCGCCCACTCGTTCACATGTTTTTGACAAATATCTACGTTAATCTTATCAACTTTGTATTTCCCAAGAGTTGGTAGAATATGATTCCGAAACAATGTTGTTGTTTTGACAAATGTGCTTTCCTCAACGGTCTTTTCATACTGCTTAACCCATAAGTCGTACAATTCATGGAACGTATCTACTTTCTTTTTCCCAAACGTTCCATCTTCAATTTGAAGACTTAAACGGGCACGTTCCAATCTGGCTTCCCTTTGGGTTTTAAAACCTCTGCGAGTTGTACATCTTTCTCTACCTGTTAAAGGATCAACACCAACATAAATCTGAAACTTATAACGCTTTTCACCATTTTTTAATTTATAACTCTTAACCATAATAATTTCCTCCAATGTATCTTACGGAGGCAAGATAAAAAGGAAGAAAACCTGCTTTATAGGAAATTTAAAGCATTATCTTTATCATACAAGATAAAGTTAACAATCGTCTACTGAAGCAAATATAATTCTTCCTCTTTTTTGCTCCGTTTGTATCAAATCTTAATAGCTGTGCTCATTTAAAAAGTTGTCAATTTCTGTTTTAGAAACTCGTTTTATACCGTCAATTTCACAAATACTCAATCCTTGTACACGAAATTTCATAAAAGTATTGTAGGAGACACCAGCATAAGCTGCACCTTCTTTAAGATTCATCCATTCTGGAGTATATGATCCTTGATTGTTAATTTGATTTTGTAACTCTTGGATTTTCGAAATAAGAAGTGAAATTGAAGGGGTGTGATTTGTGGGATCAACGGGGAGTTCCTGATGTAAAGCATTTGTTTCATGGTTCAATATTAAATTCCTCCTGATTAACTAATTCGCATCACGCTTAAATATCTTGAAATTGATCTAAATGCTATTTTTACAACGTGCTGCACCTCCTTATATTGGAAAAACAAACCATTTCTCTACTAAAAAACCATTAATTTGTGATAGATTAAAATATAGGGGGGGAAATTAATAGTAGTTTGATTACAGAGAAATGAGTAGTGTATGCTCGTTGAACGAGCTATTATTAATATAAATTAACTTGTAGAGAAATTGTCCCAAATTTTTTGGGATATTTTGCATGAGGTGAGAAAATGATCGTTCGTAATCTTTTAAAACCTATAGAGAAATATTTAAAGGAAAAGTCTTATCAACAATTTTTCAAGGATATGGAAAATAAATCTGAAGAAATTTTTGCGAAGTTTTTTGGGTATGAAGACGAACTTAAAGTGATTAAAGAAGTGATGGTTAATCAAGAAGCTAATACAAAAGAACTTAGGTATGTTATGAATGAGCTTTTACATAAAAAAGACACTACAGTCTCGGCTTTGGAAAGAGAAACAGGTTTAAGTTACAATTACATAAACAATCTAACATCAGGTGTTTCAGAAGGAAGTACATATAAATTAGTGGCGATCGCTTTTGCGTTAAGACTTGATTTAGAAGAGTTGATTCTTTTGTTGAAATCCTCGGGTAAAGCGTTAAAGGAGCACGAATGTAAAGATAGGGTAATCATCGCATGTTTGGATAAAGGATTTTACAATTTTGACTTGGTTGATGAAGCACTGAAACAATTTTGTCATGAAGATGAAGAGTTGTTTTGAAGTATATGTATAGATCAGTGATTTTGGTTTGATATCGGTTTTGTTGGATACTGTTCATTATGTAAATATACGGATAATTAATGTTTCTAAACTATCTTAAAGTGTTTAATATTAAGGGATGAGTTACTAAGCAAAAATTCTGTTCAATAAAGAAAACAAAGTCTATAGGGGGTGATTTGATTGCAAGAGGTTTTCATAAATTATTTACCTGAATTAATTGGTGGTATTATAATTGCCTTCGTTTCTTTTTGGTTTACAAGGCTTAACGAGAAAGCAAAAGCTAAGATCCAATTGAAGCATAAGCAAGAACAATTTGAACATGAGAAGGAAAAAATTAAAGTTAAGTATGATGCAAAGTTAAAGGAGCAACAATTGAAGTTTAATCACGAAAAAGATATTCTTGAGAAAAAACATGAACAAGAGATAGAAAAATATAATATGGAAAGTCAGGCTCAGGATTTAAGCCGTATTTTTAGTGGGGAATATAATATAAAAGAAATCAGCAATCAAATGGGCGGATTAGAGGAACTAATGAAACAAGCAAAAGAAATGGACAAAAGGATGAAAAGCGGAACTTTCAAAAATGCTAATCATCCTGCTAATAAAAGAAGATAGAGGCTGAAGAAATCAGGCTTTTTGTTTAAAACATAGGATCCTATTGAAAAATCTGCCGAAGGATGTTAAGAAAAGAGAGTTCTAAAATGAGAAGTTTTTCATCAAAGAGTGAAGTGTACTATTAGTATAATAATCATTACTTTTAAAGTAATGGTAACGCTAACCGCCAGATTATGGAATAGTGTATAAATGATAACTCAAGGAAGTGATATAATGTCGCATTTCGATAATTTTTTAAAGATAAAATTTAATCAGATGTCCAGTGAGTTTGATACCGAAAAATCAGTGTTATATGAAGACTATTATTCTATGTTTGACAATAACTATTTACGTAAGATATTTGCTTTAATCCATAGTAACTTAAATGATCTGTTCTCTTTTATGAATAGCAAAAATAATACTTATGGAGGACATTATAATGCCGCCGAAAGTAGAGAGTTAATAGAACTCATTGACCAAGTTAGAGTGCTTGAAGCTAAACTGACTGGAGAAATTCGTTTTGAAATCGACGATTATTACAAAGAAATCATTATTTCATGTAGGAAGTTTTTATCGCAAAGTGGTGGCAGTGCTATACCAGAAGGATTTCCGACAATTAATATAATTGAAGAAAAGCCTATTTTTATAAAAGCTAATAGTGTAGAGATAAAAAGTCAAAACAGTACGTCCTATATTAATATTAAACAAATTGGAGGAGGTTCTTATGCAAAGGTATTCAGGTATCAAGACCCAGAGTATGGCATTAACTTTGCTTTAAAACGTGCAAAAGAAGACCTACGTAATGATGAAATGGAAAGGTTTAAAAATGAATTTGATGACTTAAAAAGTCTTGATTCTCCCTTTATTATAAAGGCTTATACATATAATGAAGAAAAAAATGAATATACTATGGAATTAGCTGATCAATCCTTGGATAAATTCATGAAATATAATAATAATTCTTTATCCTTTGATTCGAGAAGAGCATTAGTAATTCAGTTACTTAACGCTTTTAACTATATACATAGCAAGGGACTTTTACATAGAGATATTAGTTATCAAAACATACTAATTAAGAAGTTTGAGGACGGGACGTATTTTATAAAAGTTTCAGATTTTGGGTTAGTTAAACGTCCTGAGAGTTCATTAACAAGACAAGGAACTGATATTAAAGGGGCAATTAATGACTATTCTGATCTTAAATTAGTAGGATTTGAAAATTATGAAATAAGGCATGAAACATATGCACTTGCTAAGGTAATCTATTTTATACTAACTGGAAGAAAAACAAACTATCACAGAGAGGATATTGAACCTTTGAGGAATTTTACTCTAAAAGCTATTGGTGACAAGGATAATCGGTTTAATAACGTTAATGACATGAAAAACGTACTAATAAAAGATGTCTTTCCAGCTATCCGTCGAAGTAAGGAAGAGATTATACTTTGATAAACTTTAGATGCTTTATGTTCAGCGCTATTGATAAGGAATAGTATAATCATAGAATTTAAAATTCCACACAATTTTTCGATATCTAAATAGAAAAAGCACTTTACACAAATTGATGGCAATTGACTCATAAATTTTAATTAAGAAAATCGATTTAATAGAAAGATTTAAAGAGGGGAAATCCTCTTTTTTTTATGCTCATAACCAGTTAGAGATAGAACTGGTTTAGATTACTTTTGGAGTTTTTGAATCATATTCATGTATGAGATCTAATTGTAATTGCGTCATCCCGCACTTGTGTTTTCGGATATTTCCTTCTTTAGACACTGAATTATTTCACCCGTCCTTAATCTATCCACGCATTCTTCATATGAAAAAAATCTCTCTGTCAAAAATTCAAAATGAATGTTATCTCTAATAAACTTTTTCTCTAATTCAACAGCTCCAGTGAGCTCGAACGTGCTTCGACCTATAACCTATATTAATCACTTGCATTTCAAATTAATATGTACTTGTACCGCCAAAAGAAGAAGTAATAAACATGATACCAATTGTGGTAGAAAACTATTTAATAACACACATCAACCCCTTATCATATCAGGGATTAAAACATTTACTTCTATCCACGAACAACTTAAAAATGGAGGAAGATTAATGCAAGTACACACAGTCAATCTTATTTTTCCACTCGGACACGAAGACGTTTATAATATGGAATCGACTCATTCTATTAAATTTTCTCAGGTAAATGACTATTTTAGTTCAATCTATCCATACGCAAGGTTTTCAATCTATAGAACGCCAATTGGAAGACCATATCTTTCATTGATCATCGATTGCATGAAATTACTCAACAAAAGCGATATGGTGGATGAAGATTATTTAAAACTTGAAAGAAATATTAAACAAATCTTAATGGATATATTTGGTCATATAAATCATTTTGATTTTCATACACTAAAAGAAATTGACTATAAGATTGATACTATAGTAGAAAATGAGAAACATCGTGAACAGCTTTTTAAACTGTATAATAAACTAACAAAAAGCTTTCGTTTTCAAAAGTTTAAGAACGGTCATACTACAGATAACAAGGAATTTAATATTTATATGACAACAATTTATCATCTGTCGGATGCTATTATTGTTAGATGTTATGATAAAGAACAGGAACGTATCGATAAAGGTGAACCCGTTTTACCACATGAGATGGGTGTTATGATATTTGAGATTGCAGTAAAACAAAAACACATCTATTACAGGAGTGATAAGAAACATTGTCCTGATCCCATTGATCGTAAGCTTAAAGAATGGTTTAAAGAGGAAATATGGGAACAGTATTTTTCATACTATCTGTCCCCAATTTACAAGAGTGGGGATTTCTATAAGCTTTCAAAAGCGAGAAGTATCATTAATTCATCCACCCTTAACCCATCGATGAAAACAAAACTAATTGAATTTCTTAAGACTATTTCCCGTGGAGATCTTGACACTCCACTGAAAAAAGGAATGAACAGGAAGACATATAATTCCCGTATAAAACGGCTTGAAAAATTAGGTATTAACCCTATTCTTATCCCCGAGAACACTAAAGATGTTCCGAATATCCTCACTAATCCTTTAAAAGATTTCTTTCCCTTAATTAAACAAAATCCAAATAGAGCAATCCCCAATGATGAAGAATATATAGAAGAGCTTGATCTACCTTTCTAATATGTGTTATCCAATATAAAATAGCTTTCGATCTATATGTATAAAAAACAAAAGACACCCTGGATGGATGTCCATTGTTTATGATGAAAAGTTATAGTACATTATGAATTATTTTAGTTATTCATACGCAATAATTACTCGTTGCTATTTGCATATTCATATAACTCAATCTCTAATGCTTCTGATAACTTCTTCAAAGTACGCACTGTAGGACTCTTTTTTGTTGATTGCTCAAGTCGTAAAGTATAAGGTGCACTTACACCTGACTTTTTTGCCAATTCATCAATATTCATATTCAAATTTAAACGATGATGTTTTATCGCTTCAGCCAATGTTGAAGTTTTTCCAGCAAAATTACTCTTATTACCTTGATTGATTTTCTTCAATTCATTACCTCCTAATTATTTTACTCTATTAGCTGATCCATCTCATTTGAAAAGAAACATTCACATCTTCTTGGATATGATGGGTCTTCTCATTCTTTTTACATCCTTTTAATTTTTCTTTGTTGTTAAGGTTAAGCTGACACCAGAAATAATGAGTGCAATGATAGAAATAATTAGAGCCGCAATTAATATATCAATCACCCCTTTCATTTATGATTTTGTCAATTATAAATGACATAAAAAAATACCCTTTGATCTTTAGGTCAAAGAGTGTTTTTCTGATAACTATTAAATTGTATATTCCTTTTGGCCTGATAGTCACCATTTGCTCGTATTCTCCTTTTGAAACGACTGATGGTTTTTTAAGATTATGCTTATTTATATTTTAATAGACAACATATTTTATAATTTTACTACCATGAAATTTCTATTATTATAACATATTTCCAGTAAAATACCAAATATTTCCAATGGTCAAAGAATAAGCATAAGTTGCCTATTGTAAATTAATTATGTACAGACGAGATAAAATGGTTTGGGTTAACAAAAATCATGCATTTAATATTATTGAAACAACCTTAACATTAAATACATTAATAGTTAAATACTGTCATATCCGCTTTGTCATTAGCCCTACTAATTTGGTACAATAGTAATATATTCATATGATCGGATAAAAAGAGGTGATAAATTTGGGTACAAAGAATGATTTAACTTTAGAAGAACTGTTTAAAGAATATAAATTTACTCCCAATAAGGGGCAACTGGAAGCAATTAAATCATTAGAAGGACCATTATTCTTAATGGCTGGTCCAGGCTCAGGAAAAACAAGAGTGCTTTTATGGCGATCTGTAAATGCAATTGTTTTTCATAATGTTGCACCTGAAGAAATATTTTTATCCACATTTACCGAGAAAGCTGCAAATCAATTGAAGGATGGATTGCAATCTATTTTAGGGACAGTGACGAATATTACAGGAGTTCCCTATGATATTTCAAGAATGTATGTTGGGACAGTTCACTCCCTTTGTCAACAATTAATTGCTGATCGCCGATTTATTAAAGATAGGACAAGAGTGAAACCACCTGTTTTAATGGATGAATTAGATCAATATTTCTTTGTAAATTCAAGTTCATTTTGGAATATGGTTGAGGAGCTACTTCATGTAAATGAAGACGAATGGCGTGAACAAATAAAAGTATACTTTTCAAACCGTTCTAAATCACGTCATCAAACGACTCTGTCATTAATTTCTATATTTAATCGATTTTCAGAAGAAAACTTATTAATAGATGACATTCTTGAACATGCAACAACTATTGGGGATGAGTCCTTATATCAAATCTCAAAGTTATATGATTGGTATAAACAAAGTCTTTCTAAAGATAATATGGTCGATTTCCCTCTTTTACAGCAACGTGCATTAAATCAATTGTTTGAGAGTGACCATGTGATTAATGAATTTAAGCATATCATTATTGATGAATATCAGGATACAAATCGAATCCAGGAGCAATTATTCTTTCGGCTTGCCTCTGGTTCTAAGAACTTTTGTGTAGTAGGAGACGATGACCAAGCTTTATATCGATTTCGTGGGGCTACGGTTGAAAACTTTGTTCAATTTCCAGAAAGATCAACTTTTTATTTACAAAGATCACCAAAGGAAATAAAGTTGAATATTAATTACCGCTCCAAAAAAGAAATTGTGTCAACTTATACAAATTTTATAGAGAAGGTGAGTTGGGTAAGGGAGGATGGGCAAGGTTATTATCGATTACGTGAAAAAGATATTCAACCATATGACAATGATAACAATCTTGCTGTTATTACTACAACTCCTTCTAAATCAGAAGATGTAGCAAAAGAGATTGCTCAATTTGTTAAAAAATTGATTGATGAGAAAAAGGTAGAAGATCCAAATCAAATTGCGTTTTTATTCCCAGCTTTGAAAAACAGTGTACATGTGAAGCGAATGAAAAAGGCTTTAGAAGATCAAGGCATTAAAGTATATGCACCAAGAGCGGGACGTTTTTTGGAAGTCGAAGAGGCACAAGCAGTATTTGGAATTTTCACGAAAATATTCGGAAGACCAGTAAGGCAAGATTATTCTGGTATGTACAAACAATATCATGATTGGCTGGAATTAATTGATGGTTTTGCTAAAGAACTTATAGATCAGGATGAGCGTTTAGAGGGATTTGTCCATGCGAAAGTAGAGGAATTAAAGAGATGTAAGGAAGATTATGCACGTTTGTTAAAAACTGTAACGAATAATGATTGGTCATTGACTGACATTTATGTTCCTGAAATACATAAGAGAACATTGGGAAAAACACCACTTTTGTCAGAACAAACAGTAGGAGGTCTTGGAACAAACCGTTTAGACAAATTAATTGAAGAACGAATCAAGTCTGGCAGCCCTTTTACGCTCCAATATATCTTGAATCGTGCTACTTCGGTTGATTGGAATATTTTAGATTTATTTTATCGTCTGTGTGGCTTCCCATATTTCAGTCATATGTTTAAAATAGCAGAAAATGGTGAAGATGAGGGACCTATTTCAAATCTTTCAATGATATCAGAGTATTTAGCCCGTTATATGGAACAGTCCTACTCAATGTTAACTGGTGCCAGATTAATAGAGGATCGTTTTACAAATGACTTTTTTGGAAGATTTGTATATGGGCTCTTTAGCTTAGGCGAATCAGAGGTAGAAAATGAAGAAACTCCATTTCCCAAAGGACGTGTGCCATTCTTAACGATTCATCAGTCAAAGGGATTGGAATTTCCATATGTTGTATTGGGTAACCCAGGTAAACGAAATTGGGGTGTTTCTCGGGTTGAGGAAGTTATAAGACCTTTAGTTGAGGTAGATAGTGAGCCCTTGGAAAAGATTCCTGTATTTGACACAATGCGACTTTTTTATGTTGCCTTATCAAGAGCAGAAAAAGGATTAATTCTTACCAACTTAAGAGGACAAGGTCAGGTAGTAGATCCTGCATTCAGAGAACTATTTGCAGAAATGAATTATCCAATTATCCCTAACATTGATGTCGCAAAATTACCGAATGTACAAGTAGAGGACGAAGAGATTCCAAAAGTATACTCATATACAAGTGATTATCTCTTGTATTTAAAGTGTCCAAGAAACTATATGGTCTTTAGAAAATATGGGTTCGTACCATCACGTTCTCAAACGATGCTTTTTGGTAATCTTGTTCATCAGACGATAGAGGATATTCATAATAGAATTATTTCAATGCGGGGTGAAAGAGTTGAATAATAAAGAGATGTTACAATTTATAGAAGAGGCATTTGAAGAGAACTATGAACTCTTAAGATTAGAAGGTGGTCATTCTCTTTCTCCACATGTAAAAAAGTTAGCATTAGAACAAGTTAAGAACTATTGGAAAAAATTAAGAGATGTTGCTGAGAATGTTTCAGATACGGAAGTAAGGTTAACCCTACCAGAGCGTGAAACACCAGCAGGTAGACGTTATACAATTCAAGGTGTTGTTGATGTTGTCAAAGAAGATAATAGAACAGTTATGTATGATATAAAGACACATGATGCTGATTTTGTTAGAAATAATAAAAAGGATTACGAAGGACAATTAAATATTTATGCACACATTTGGCAGTCCATTCGAGAACAGGACCTTGATGGTACGTCAATACTTGCAACTGGGGAAACAGAAGCATTACGAAGAGCAAAACATCGAGCTTTCCAGTCAAATAATGAGCAATATTTAGAAGAGGCGCTTGAAGAATGGGAGCCAGAAGTTCCAATAGAAATAGATGCGCAACGTGTTGATTCTTATATTGAATCTTTTGGAGAAGTTGTAGATATGATTGAAGATCATTTATTTCATGCACCCCCTGTTGAAAAACTACAGACTAAATTAAATGAGAATAAAACGTTTATAGATCATGCATGTCGAAACTGTGACGTACGTTTCTCTTGCGAGCCATACAAAGAATATGCTTTTACATCAGGTCAGGCAAGAAGAGACTTCATGGCTTTTTACAATGACTATGGAACTGAGCAAGAGCGAGTAGAATTAATAGAAGCAACATTAGATGAAGAAGAGGTGTAGTAAATGTCAATTGAAGAATTGAAAAGACCGGAACGGATTGATGAGGATCGGATTGAAAAATTAAAGGAGTTATTTCCAGAAGCTTTTGGAGATGGTAAACTTAATTTACAAGTTTTAAAAGAAGAAATTGAAGGTATGGATGATGATTTAGTCGAGGATAGTTTAGAAGAATTTTTTGGATTACAGTGGGTGGGTAAAAGAGAGGCAAGAAAGTTAGCCTATATACCACCACAGGGAACAGTCAGGTTTATAGAAGGAGAAGGTTTTAATGAAAACAAAACCAAAAACACTTTAATATCTGGGGATAATCTTGAAGTCTTACGTATCTTACAGAAAAGTTACATGAATAAAATTAAAATGATTTATATTGATCCACCATATAATACTGGAAATGATTTTATATATCAAGATGACTATAAAGAACCAACGGAAAGATATTTGCAAAAAACAGGTCAGGCGGATGATGAAGGTTTATTGACCACAAATCCAAAGGCAGATGGTAGGTATCATGCTAATTGGTTAAATATGATGTATCCACGGTTAAAATTAGCAAGGAATCTTCTAAGGGATGACGGCGTCATGTTTGTAAGTATAGATGACCACGAGTTACACAATCTGAGAATTATACTCGATGAGATTTTTGGTGAAGAAAATTTTGAAGGTATCATCACATGGAGAAGAAGACATAATCAGCCGAATGATAAAACAAAAATGATAGGTAAAGTAAGTGAATACATATTAGCTTACGCAAAAAATTCCACTAAATATAAGGAGTCTGGTATAGGGAAGATTGATATCACGGCAGAATTTTCAAACCCTGATAATGACCCAAAAGGAGATTGGGCTTCTAAACCATGGAAAGTGGGCTCAGGTCAATCAGGGAGTCGATATAAAATCACTTCTCCTACAGGTGTTATTTTTGAAGAGGAATGGATGGGAGATAAGGATACTTTTCAAGAATTTTTAAAAGAAGGGAGAATATACTTCACAAGAAACGGCGACGGATTACCAAGAAAAAAATACTACAGATTTGAGCGGGAAGATGAAGGTCAGTGTGCTACAAATTGGTGGCACCATGAATATTTTGGTCATAATCAAGGTGCAAATCAACAGTTAACACGTTTATTTGGACGTAAGAATGTTTTCAGTAATCCTAAACCAACGAAGTTAATTAAAAATTTACTTAAGATAGCTAATGTAAAAGACGAAGATTTGGTATTGGATTTCTTTGCTGGTTCTGGAACAACTGGTCACGCTGTTATGGAATTAAATAAAGAGGATTTACAAAAACGAAATTTCATTCTTATACAAATACCTGAAAAAACTCAAGAGAATTCCAAAGCCTTTGAACTTGGATATACAGATATTATTAGTATAACTAAAGATAGATTAAAAAAGAGTATAGATAGCCTCAATGAAAATGAAAAAAATAATACAGACCCTTATTTAGGGTTCAAAGTATTAGAGTTACGTAGAACAAATATTAATAAATGGGAGAATGCCATTACGGATAGTATTACAGATATAGAATCAAAATTAGATTTATTTACTACAAATCCTTTTACAGCGGATTCTGTAGATTTGGATATAGTAACCGAACTAATGTTACTTAAAGGATTTCCACTTGACAGTAAAATAAAAAATGAGGAATTTGGCAATAACATTATTTGGTTTGTTCAACATGAAGATGTTCCATTTACACTGATTGTTTGTTTAGATGAAAAACTCTATGATAAATCAGCTAATTTTCTTGTTTCTAACTTTGAAGATTCAATGCTGATATGTCCTGATGCAAGTTTAACCAATAAACAAAAAATCGTTCTAAGTGAAGTAATGAATGTTAAAACAATTTAAAGGAGAAGAATTATATGGGGAGGAAACTAACATTTAAGTATGATCCTAATCAACAATTCCAATTAGATGCCATCTCCAGTGTGGTCAATTTATTTGAAGGGATACCATATCAAGAACAAGAGAGCCTTTTATCTGGTATATATGATATTATTCCAAACCTTCCAGAAGATGAGATGTTGGATGAGATTTTATTATTTGAAAATCTACAAATGATTCAAGAGCGGAATAATAATGAAAATCGTGGAAGTGAACTGGAATTTTCTGGAGATCTTGAGGTTGATGATGGAATGGTTTTGGAAGTGGCTGGTAATGATTCAATCCGTGTGCCTCATTTTACTATAGAAATGGAAACTGGAACGGGAAAAACATATGTCTTTCTTCGTACATTATATGAATTAAAAAAGAGATATGGTTTTACAAAATTTATTATAGTTGTACCGAGTATTGCAATTTACCAGGGTATTCTAAAGTCTATTGAGACTATGCGGAACCATTTTCAACAATTATATGATAATCAGGACATTACTGTTATTTCTTATGATAGTAATAATATTAGTCAGTTAAACAGTTTTGCAAATAGCCCCGATTTAACCGTCATGATAATGACAATTGATGCTTTTAATAGAGCCAATAACAATATTTTCAGGCATACGGAAAAGTTACCAGGTGAGTGGAGACCGTTTGAATATATTCAAGCAACAAGACCGATAGTGATTCTGGATGAGGCGCAAAATTATGAAACAAAAAGAGCAAAGGAAGCCATTCGGACACTGAAACCTTTGTTTGCCTTACGGTATTCCGCTACACATAGAGAAACACCCAACCTGGTTTATCGTTTGACACCGATTGATGCATTCAGAAATGACCTTGTTAAACAAATTGAAGTTATTGGTGTTGCAGAGCTGGATAATCTTAATGAACAAAGACTACGTTTAATAGAGATCAAAAGAAATCCTATAAAGGCTATTGTGAGAGCAGTTGTCATTGATCAAGGTGAATCGTCTGAAAGAGAGATTACATTAAAAGATGGAGATAATTTATTCACTAAAACAAAGAATCCAGAGTATAAGCAGTTTAAAGTGGAAGAAATTCGATATAGCAGAAAAGAAGAAGAGCAAATTGTTACATTTGAAAATGGTGTTATATTATCGGCAAGCGATTCGATTCTTTCAAAAGAGAGTGTTTTCAGAGCTCAAATTGAACGGACAATTAGTGTTCATATGGAACGTCAACAAGCTTTAAGAGCACAGGGAATAAAAGTGTTATCACTATTTTTTATTGATAGGGTTAAAAACTATGTTTCTGAAGATGGTATAATTAAGCAGTTATTTGATGAAAGCTTTGAAAGGCTGAAACATCATTATGATGATTTTAAGGAGCTCTCTGCCGAAAATGTTAGAGATGGGTATTTTGCAAAACCAAAAGCCGACTCACCTGAAGAAGAGGCTGTAGATACAGAGGGAAGAACAGTAGCCCAAAGAGAGATGGAGAAACAAGCTTTTGAATTAATTATGAGAGATAAAGAACGTCTTTTAAGTTTTGAAGAACCTGTCTCGTTTATTTTCGCTCATTCAGCTTTAAAAGAGGGTTGGGATAATCCAAATGTCTTCCAAATATGTACGTTAAATCAAACAATCTCTACTATGAAAAAGAGACAGGAGATTGGGCGTGGCTTACGTTTAGCAGTGGATCAAGAAGGAAAAAGAGCTGAAAATCATGATGTTAATGTCCTAACTGTTGTTGCTAATGAACAATACGAATCTTTTGTATCTTCTTTACAACAAGAATATATCGAGGATGGTACATATGCACCACCTGCTCCTAAAAGACCTGAGCCGAGTAAGGTAAGAAGGAGAGAAGAGGTCTATAATTCTGAAGAGTTCATAAAGTTCTGGCAAAAGTTGAATAAAAAAATGACCTACAAAGTAGAAGTAGATACAGAGAAATTAATAAATAAGTGTGTAGAGCGTCTTAATAACACAAAATTTCCATCACCACTGATTGAAATTACAAGAGGTCGCTTTATAATGAGTGAATATAAGATATCCCTTATCGATGTTGAAGGAAGTCGGGCAAAACTCAACATAAAAATGGAAGATACTAAAGGCACTCGTTTAGAGTATGAAGAATTATATGTGGAAAAGAATGATGATTTAAGAAAAGTTACAAAAGATGAACGTTTACGAGGATTTAAAGTTCTTCATACTGGAGAGGTTTATGGTGAGCCTTATGTAAAGTTTACAAATGAAGTAACAGTAAAAAAATTTGAACCGTATAAATTTCACGTAGAAAGTGCAGAAAAGCATAAACCACAAATAGAAAAGGCGGATAAGACTACTTATCCAATTCCAGATTTCATTACTCGCACTGCTAATGAAACGAAATTAACTAAGAAAACCGTTGTGGAGATCTTCAAGCGAATCAAGGAAAAACAGAAAGAAAAGATTTTCTATAATCCTGAAGGGTGGATTTCTGAGTTCTTATCACAAATTCGTATTACTTTAAGTGATCATATTGTTGATAATATTGAATTTGAAATAGAAGAAGATGTAGAAGTATATGATTTGGAAGAATTATTTCCAGAAGTAATCAAACAACCGCAGCGAGAGTTAATTGAAGCAGGTATCGCAGGATTATATGATAAAGTGCAAATTGATTCAGAAGTTGAACGGGATTTTATTCAAACACAAGTTCGTCCTGATGTGGAAAAAGATAACACGATAGTATACTTCAAGTTTCCACCAAAATTTAAAATACTTTTACCCAAAATAATTGGAAATTATAACCCCGATTGGGCAATCGTTAGAAATTACGATGGTACTTCAAAACTTGAATTAGTTAGAGAAACAAAAGGTGGACTTAAACTTGATGAACTTCGTTTTCCACAAGAGAAAAGAAAAATTCTTTGTGCAATAAAGTATTTTGAAAAAATAGGGATAAATTATAGAGTTGTAACAGGTGACAGCTATGACTGGATGGAACTTAAAGAGCCAAAGCAATTGAGTTTGGATAATAACTGATACGGAAAAAGGACTAATGATGGCGTAAAGATATGTACTGACCTACTGTTGATGATAGAGAGGGATCAGTTACAAATCCTTTGCATCCTATTCGACTTATATTAATTTCACCTATAAAAACTTTAAGTATACAGTTTTTTGTGGACTTTAATAGGTGATTCGCATGAAATTGTATTTGAAAAGTTTTTATATTAAATTAAGTACACCTCTTGACCAAAATATAGGTCGAGAGGTGTTTTATGTTTTTTAGACATTATAAATGATCAAATAACAATAATAATGGTTTGTTGGGCAAGGAGAATTCAAATTGAACAATACTTTTAGTAAGTCGGAAATATAGAATCAATTGAACGAACTTCTCCTAAAAGACGTTCGATTTAAAAGTATAATAAGATTTCTACGCATTTTATACTTTAAATGAACAATTTGTGGGACTGAATTCTCTTTAACTTGTGAAGTTCTAAGATAAAGGAAAGGAGAGATATATTAAGCATTTCTGGTTTATTAAGTGTGAAAAGCCAGTAAAAATCATTGAAAAGTTAACTAAAATATAATTAAGTACAATTAACAATATAAAGTTATAAAGAAAATAATTGCCACCTATAATAAAAGGAATTTAGAATAATAGGAATCTGCGATATTGCAGATAGGTAAAAAAGGAGCGATTATTTGATGAGTAAAGAAATATCAGCGGAATTTGGAAGGTTAGTTAAAAGGTTACGAGAGAAGAGAGGTTTATCATACCATCAACTGGCTACAGAGACTGGCATTAGTGCTTCGTATCTTCTGCGATTAGAAAACGGCGATCGTCGTTCACCATCATTAAAAGTAGCGTTTGCCTTGGCAAATGTTTTAGATATGAGTATTGAGCAGTTGAAAGAGTCGGTAGATGCCAGCACATACGAGGAATCTAAAAGAGTAAAGTTGGAAGAACTGCTATTATATTGTCATAACTTAACAATTAATGATAAAGTTATAGACTCTGATTTTAAAGAAAGAATATTAGATTTAATCAACTTAATTATAACATCTAATAGCAAATCAACGTTCGAGGTAGAAGATCAAATTTTGGTAATGAATGCAGCTCAAACATTAAAAGAATCCTATCATGCACAATAAAATTAATCAATCGTCAGAGAACATCACTTTTAGTGGTGTTCTTTGTGTTTTATATGTATAACAGAGCTCAATGGCTCTGTTTAAAATAAATTACTTATTACATCTTCCACTTTGTCTTTTGTTAATGAATCTTCGATAAAGTCTCCATCTTTAGTTCTTTTTCCTTCTAAACCACCGATCTTGTCAAGGATTTGTGCAATAACTTCTTCATTATCATTATACTTCTTTGATTTACCTTCCATGTCATCTCGAATTAATTGCCGAATATATTCGCTAAGATTACCATCTTTTTTAGTTTCAATGAATTTCATGAGATCCTGGTCACGTTTTGGTAGGAAACTAATCGTGATTCGATTATTCATCGATTATTTTCACTCTTAGAATCGACAGAAATGACTTAAGATTAGCAAACTGGGGATTTGTTACGATATGTGCCATCGGAAAATATTTCTCTATCTGATCCGATAGCAGGACGGAGCCACCTCCAACAAAAGCAACTTTGCGATTATTAAAGGTATATCCTATTTTTCTGGCACGGTTTATGATTGCTAATAAATGCGACTCCTTGATTTCTGTTATTAAATATTTTGATCCTTTAATTAAATGACCTTCGTGGATAAGATTGCCATCTAACAAAATGTTTTCGAGATCATTAGATGAAACGCTAATTCCGTACTTATCAGCAATTGCATTCCCTAATTGTGATTTTAATAAGCTTGTACCTAAACTGCTAACACTCATACTATTGAAATCAGGTTTTAAACCATTAAAGTCACAATAAGTTGTGTTTAAACCACCGATATCTATTACAGAAGTGTTAGTATTAGCATACTCTTTGGGCTCATTGAATACTAATCCAACTCCTTCAAACCCTATAATGAGACTTTTGATTTTAAAAGTGTATACTTTGTTATTAACGATGATACGGACAGGTTTACCTCCGTTAAAGATAAAGTCGTGATATGATTCTTTAGCCTTAGCCTCTTTGTAAACGTTTATTGGTGCATTTACAATGACATGGACTTGAACAATCCTTAAATCTATTCCAGCCTTTCTTTCAAGATCAACAATAGCAGTATAAATAGCCAATTTATGATTGATAATTTCCTTTGATAGATTATAGTCGGAAAAATCTTCTGAAACTACATCACCAATTAAATATTGTTGATTCTCAAAATTGACTAAGAATGAATTTGTAGGAATTTCAATCCCTATATCTTGGACCCTTTGAACTTTAGTTCGAAAAACTGAAACATACTGCTTACGATTAAACTCCAGCACTGCTTTTGTTGCGTATTTCCCACTATCAATTGCAATTAAAGCTTTATTCATTTTTATTACCTCCATTTGTTTTGCTAATACATCATAAGCATTAACAAAGGAAATATAAGAAAAAATCATAAATATAATATTTCATAAAATTTAGATTCATAAATCTTATGAAGTGTAAACTTGTATTGTTTATACCATGATGATTAGTAAGACGTGATTGTGTACAATTTTGAAGTGTTTTAATATTTATTTCTTAGTATTTTAATGAGAAATTAATGAAAATGTTTAATAAAGAAGGGATTTGTATTGATGTTGTCGAATAATGTAGTATGTAAAGTATAAAGGAATGTGTTAAATGGAATTAAAGGAGCTAATTGTTCACCAAAGACCAAGAGAAAATAGTGGATCAAGATCATCAAATAGGTTTAATTTCCAACAAGATTGGGTGATTTGTAAAATTATTGAATTATACAAAGCGAATGAAGAATTTTTGATTTTACTTGATTATCATGATGATGTTGTTGTGATGGATAAGGAGCATAATCCTGATAAATTATCATTTTATCAAATAAAGACTAAGAAATCAGGAAATTGGACAATTAATAGTCTTTTAAGTCGAAGGAAAGGAAAAACAGGAAGATTACCATCGATTTTGGGGAAACTCTACAGCTGTAAATTGTCATTTCCCAAACACACTTTGTCGCTAAATTTTGTTTCTAATGCTTTTTTTAATGTTAAATTACAATCAAAAGAGCAAAGCGCAAATAAAAAAGAAATTTGTTTTAATGAAGTTAATAAAAAAGATATAGATAAAATAGTTAATAAAATCATGGAAGAACACTCATTGAATGTACAACCTGATTTTATTGATATTACCTTTTTACAGGTAACTAATTTAAATATTAATGATAGAGAAATATATGTTAGAGGGAAATTGTCAAGTTTTTTAGAAGAAATGAACCCTAATGGTAAATTTAAAATTGGTTTGATTTACAGAACTATATTTGATGAAGTTAAAAGAAAAACCAATTACGAATATGATATAGAGAATTTCAATGACTTAATCAAACATAAGTCAATAGGTAAAAGTAATTTTACAACGATGTTAAGAAATTTTGACATAGACAATAAAGCTGAACAAATGTGGAATTATACAGAAACACTACTTACAAGAGAAGGTGTATCAATAAATGAAACGCTTGATTTAAAGGCCTCCTGGGATAAGTATGAAGTAGATAAAATGGACTTGTCGAATACTTATTTATTATCAATACAAACAAAAGTAAGAGATATTGTTAAATCTTATCGTAAAGAGGGGAAAATAACACAATTGAATGCACAACTTATAATACCCGCTTATAAGAAATTTATAGACAAGCAACCTGATTGTGTTTTCGAAAAGCCTTACATAAAAGCTATAATTTTAATGGAGTTTTATGAACTATGAGGAATAACTTTCGAAGATTAATAAGAAATTTGAGGACGGTAAAAAATGAAAAGAGTAAAAATAAACGAAATTCTTTTGCTATCCAAGATAGAGAAGAAAGCAAAAAGAATAGTATTCCATCCAAGAATAACAGTAATAAGAGGGGCTAATCATGTAGGTAAATCATCTTTACTAAAAAGTATTTATGCTACATTTGGTGCAGACCCAGAGCTATCTCACCCAAAATGGAAAAGTGCAGAGGTAACAAGTGTCATTAAATTTTCTGTTGAAGAAAATGATTATACAATTTTACGTAGAAATAGATTATACGTTATCATCGATCATTCAAAAGAAGATCTACAGACATTCGGTAGCGTAACAAATGAGTTAGGACCATATTTAGCTTCTATATTCGGTATAAAAATGCAAACATATGACAGAACAAATAAATTAATAACGCCACCACCCGCATATTTTTTTCTGCCATTCTATGTAGATCAAGATAGTGGTTGGAAAAAGAACTGGTCATCTTTTGCATACTTAACCCAACTCAAAAGAAATTGGAAAAGAGACATAGCATACTTTCATACTGGAATAAAACCGAATGAATTCTATGAGATAAAATCAAAAATTGAAATGTATAATAAAGAGAATAATGAATTAAAATCAGAAAGAATAATGACTAAAAGTGTATTAGAAAAAGTAACTGAAAACATTGGAGATAGCGTTTTTGAAATAGATTTATCACGATTTAAAAAAGAGATAGAGGAGCTAATTCATTACTATAATCATTTGAAAGTTGAAGGTGAGAAATTTAAGGAGAAGATAGTAACTCTTAAAAACTATAGAATTAATATTGAACAACAAATCTTAATATTAGAACGTAGCATAAAAGAATTGGTTGCAGATTATGAATTTGCAATAAAATCAGAAGATACAATTGAGTGCCCTACATGTGGCACAGATTTTGATAATTCATTTGCAGAAAGGTTTTCAATAGCAAAGGATGAAGAACGTTGTAAAGACTTAATAATTGAAAAAAAGCTTGAATTAAATGAGATTGAAAAAAATATAAGTAACGAGTATGATTCTTTTTATCGTAATAATAAACTAATTAAACAGATTAAAGATACATTGCAAAAGAAACAGGAAAAAATCAAATTAAAAGATGTAATTCAATATGAAGGAAAAAAAGAAATTAATGATATAGTAAATATTGAGATAAAGGAATTAAATCAAAGGATTTTTGAAAACAAAGATATTATTGATGATTTGAATGAAGAATTAAAACTGTATGAGAATAGAAAACGTGAAAACAAAATTAAAAATACTTATAAGAAGTATATGGGATTGTATCTTGATAAATTAGATGTTAATACTATTCCTCAGAGATCCTATGCTTCTGTTTATGCAAATATAAAAGAATCTGGAAGTGGGTTGCCAAGAGCACTGTTAGCTTACTACTACAGCTTCCTAAAGACAATAGAAACCTATTCAACATCAGTTTTTTTTCCAATTATTATAGATTCCCCAAATCAGCAGGATCAAGATCAGGAAAATCTGTTAAAGATGATAAATCTTATCTTAGAAGAACAACCAGAGAATTCACAGTTAATCTTAGGAACAGTAACTCTTCCAAAAGATGTGGAAATTGAAGGGGAAATTATAGAATTAACAGATAAGTATAGTTTGCTTCAAGAAAGTGAATATGATTCTGTTTTACAAGAAGTTAATACAATTTTAGAACTTAGTATTAATAAGAAAAAAAATAATGAGTGATTACGATATGAATGTTTTTTACCCCATTCTGTGTTCAAATGAAACCTTACAAGCACGAATTTTCATAAGAGATTTTCTTGTCTATTATTCTATTTGAGAGTTCTCCTTTCTAAGTAAGTCAGTGTATTATGCAAATGAAATTATTTGGATTAACCTGAGTAATTGTCAAATATTGAATTGTTTAAAAAAGTTTATTTAAGTATTTAAAAGAAGAAATAGAATATGTAATTTTGATATTTTAAATAAAATAAAATAAAGATAAATCCTCTTGCCTCCGTAAATTTTTAATCAATCGTAGTCAAAACCGTATTCAAACTTTTTGTAAACTATCAAAAACCCTTGTAAACACTGACGTTACAGCATTCCTAAAAAGATAGGTTCAACTCCCACCGTTTCCATACTTAAATTTTATATGATTACGAGAACATCAACCCCCCTTGATACATAATGCCTTACTTACCTAATCAGACGAGTCGAACTATTTAAATAGCAACAGCCCTATAATGGTCAAAACTTTCAAGTTGGAAAACTTTACGAAATTGCGAAATTACAATATATTTTCTTGAATCAATAAAAAGGTCCAAAAACAAAATTCCGGGACAAGAGAAAATGGTTCCAATCGCAAACAAAATCGACGATTTGGAACCATTTATTTAAACAGTTTCTGAACCGGATTATATTTTTTGTTCATCTTAGGCTCAGCTTTTTTAAATTAATAATTTACTTAATCTTCAGTCGTTGTAACTGTAATGCCACGTTCTGCAAACACTTTTTTAGCAGCT
>Ga0209487_1000948_pt1 | contig 25076 bp, 21 predicted proteins | sample Poulit2012_FD_187524 | JGI IMG/M metagenome (GOLD analysis project Ga0209487, IMG submission 187524) | Agricultural soil microbial communities from Georgia to study Nitrogen management - Poultry litter 2012 (SPAdes) (version 2) | ecosystem: Environmental > Terrestrial > Soil > Agricultural land...
TGCTCGGCCCCCGCATCGCCGAGCTGCTGACCCAGGGGCTGGGCTGGTACCAGCAGCTCCAGGCTGAGCCCGAAGTGACCCCGACGGAGAGCGATTGGCTGGTTCTGGTGCGCAGGACGCTGATCGATGGTCGGCTGGAGCTGGGGGGCATCGGCCTGGGCTTCGAGGGCGTGGCCCACAACCTCACTCCCCAGCAGGCGGAGTGGGAGCTGCCCATCGATTTCAGCCTCAATGGCCGCGGCCAGGAGGGCAGCGAGTTCGCGGCCACCGGCCGGGTGGACCACATCGATCCCGAGCGGGCTCGGGACCGGCTGGAGTTTGCCCTGTCCGCCCTGCCGCTGCAGGCTCTTCGTCTCAGCGACCAACCCAGCCTCAGCCTGACCCTCAAGCGGGGCCTGGCGGATTTGTCGGGCAGCCTGGAGCTGGACGGCGAGGCCCTGCAGATGAGTCTGCAAAGCCAGTTCCAGCAGGTGGTGCTGGAGGCTCTGGCCGAGCAGGACAACGCCCTGGCCCAGGCCCTGGCCGACACCCTGGAGCAGGTGTCGAGGTTCGGTCTGGACCTGACCCTCAGCGGCACCCTGGACCAGCCCAGCCTCCATTTGCAGTCCGATCTGAACCGCCTGCTGGCCCAGGCCGCCGGCAACCAGCTGCGCAGCCAGATCGATGCGCTGCAGGGGCAGTTGACCGAGCAGTTGCAGGGAGCCATCGGCGACGATCTGGAGGAACTCCAGGGACTGGCTGGTCAGCTGCGGGGTCTGGAGCAGCTGCTGGGCGAGCGGGGCGAGGCTCTGCAGGGCCTGCTGCGGCTCTGAGCAGAGCGCTGCCCCGGGAGGGGAGAGGCCCCGCGGTGCGCCGCGGGGCGGGGGATCAGGCTTCGCCGCTGCCGCCGTGTTCGGCCAGATAGTGCACCGTCAGCGGCGGGTTTTCCTCCAGCGGCTGAGTGATCTCGTAGATGCGGCGATAGGTGGTTTCCAGGATCAGCCAGCGACCGTCCTGCTTGATGTAGCGGTCGCTGTACAGCGCCGTGCCAGTGGTCAGCACCTGGTGATCCAGCACCCACATGTTGTCGGCCAGATACCAGATGCCGGTGGCCTCGGTGTCGCTGAGCAGCTGGATTTCCGGCTGGTGGCCGTTGTGGTGCCCCACCACTCGGCGGTTGAAGGCCTGCTTCTGGGCCGCCATCATTTCCTGCTTGCCCTGCAGTTTCCACTCGTAGGTGCCACCGCTGAAGTGCACCTTGACCTCGTCGTGAAAGAGGGTGGCGAGCTCGTCGAAGTTGGCCGTGTCGATGCAGCGGTAGTAGGCGTACTTGAGCTGGCGAATGGCCTCCAGATCCATGAGGCGCTGGATGTCGCGGCGCAGCGCCTCGAGGTCGCCGGAGGAGGCCTCCAGGGGCAGACCGTCGGTGATACCCATGCTGGCCCGGGTCAGGGGCTGGGAGGGGGTGGGGGATGAGCTCATGGCAGTCTCCTGTGTTGTGACCTGGGGGCGGCTGGCGCGCCGGACCGGTCCCGGCGCCGTTCGCCCGAGGAATCATTCTGCCATGGACAGTGGACGGACTCAGTGGCCGAGAGACTGACAGGCTGGACCAGAGACCGAAAAAACGCCAAAAAAAACGGCGCGTCCGCTGCGCCGTTCAAGATGTGAGTGGGGAGACATTCGAGAGCTTCGAGCCGGAAAGAACAGAAAGGTTCCCCGGGGCCGTTCGCGGGGGTCAGCGGCGTCCCTTGCCTTCTCCTTCGAGGCGCTGGCGCAGGAGCTCGGCGACGACGACGGCATTGTTGTGCTCGGTATCCCGGGCGGCATAGATCAGGGTCAGCGGCCCCTGGCGGGCCCGCTCCGCCAGCTGCTCCAGGGCACGGCTGCGGGCCTGGCTCCGGAGCTGACTGCGGTAGCGGCTGCGAAACCGGCGCCAGTGGGCGGGGTCGTGGCCAAACCAGCGTCGCAGTCCCGGGCTGGGGGCCAACTCCTTGAGCCAGGCATCGATGGCGGCTTGCTCGCGGCTGACCCCCCGGGGCCACAGTCCGTCGATCAGGGCCCGAAAGCCGTCGTCGGGAGCGGCCTCGTCATAGGCCCGCTTCAGGCGGATGTCCATGCCACACCTCCTTGGTTCCACTGCGGGGCATGGAGCTGAGAGTGGCGAAAGCGGATTGGGTTCCGGTCCGGGGCGCGATTGTCGATGGCCTGGTGTACAATGAGCGAGTTTTGAAGGCAGCGATTTGCTGCCTGGCGTGGCCGGAGGGCGTCGAGGAGGGACCCGAAACGCAGTCCATCGACGTAAACCAGGCCCCCCTGACGTGGCACACAGGACTGGCATTCACGGTCGGGTATCGTTTAAGTTTTCGGGCCCGCGCGAGGCGACAGACACCGGCGCGGCCCCTGAGCAATGAACAAGACAGACGAATCCTTTGCATTTGGGAGATCCCAGGCGTGATTATCGGAGTTCCGAAAGAGGTCGGGCCGGGCGAATGCCGGGTGGGTCTGGTACCTGCCAACGTGGCAGTGCTGACCCGGCAGGAGCACAAGGTTCTGGTGGAAGAGGGAGCGGGCGAGGCCGCCGGCTATCCCGATGCGGCCTACCAGGAGGCAGGTGCCACACTGGTCGATCGGGCCAGGGTCTTCGCCGAGGCCGAACTCATCGTGCAGGTGCAGACACCGGGGGTCAACCGGGCCTCGGGTGAGGCCGACCTGGCTGCGCTGCGCGAGGGCCAGCTGCTGATTGGCATGATGGACCCCCTGGGCCATCCCGAGTTTGCCCGGCAGCTGGCCGAGCGGGGCGTGGTGGGCCTCGCCATGGAACTGGTACCCCGCATCACCCGGGCCCAGGCCATGGATGTGCTGTCCTCCATGGCCATGCTCGCCGGCTACAAGGCGGTGCTGCTGGCCGCAAGTCAAAGTGCCCGCATGTTCCCCATGAGCATGACCGCCGCCGGGACCTTGCAGCCGGTCCGGGCCTTTGTCATGGGCGCCGGTGTGGCCGGGCTGCAGGCCTGTGCCACTGCCAAGCGGCTGGGAGCCGTGGTGGAGGCCTATGATGTGCGCCCTGCTGCCCGGGAACAGATTCTCTCCGTGGGGGCCCGGCCGGTGGAGCTGGACATCGCCGCCGAGGACACCGAGTCCAGCGGCGGCTATGCCCGGGAGCAGAGCGACGAGTTTCTGCAGGCCCAGCGCGCCGCCATGGCCAAGGTGCTGGAGCCCCAGGATGTGGTCATCACCACCGCTGCCATCCCCGGTCGCCGGTCGCCGGTGCTGATCACCGCCGACATGGTGGCCAGCATGAAGCCCGGGGCCGTCATCGTCGATCTGGCTGCCGAGCGCGGTGGCAACTGCGAACTGACCCGCCTCGGCGAGGTGGTCACCACCGAGAACGGAGTCACCATTCTGGGCCCGGACAACGTGCCCGCCACCGTGGCCTTCCACGCCAGCCAGATGTTTGGCAAGAACATTGAAAATCTGCTGGGCCTGCTGCTGCAGGACGGAGCGCTGAACCTGGACTTCGACGACGAGATCATCCGCGAGACGGTGGTCAGTCACGAGGGGCAGGTGCGCCACCCCCGCCTGTGCGAGCTGCTGGAGCTGCCGGTGCCGGCCGGCGAGCCCCAGGTCCCTCAATCCTGAACGCAGACCAAACGGGAGACCCCCATGGATATGCTCATCATCCAGCTGACGCTGTTCGTGCTGGCTCTGTTTCTTGGCGTCGAGCTGATCACCAAGGTGCCGCCGACTCTCCACACACCGCTGATGTCCGGAACCAATGCGATTTCCGGCATCACCATCGTCGGTGCCATCCTGGCAGCAGGCCACAGCGACAACGACATGCTGATGAATGTCTTGGCCCTGGTTGCCGTCGCCCTGGCCACCATCAACTGCATCGGTGGCTTCATGGTTACCCACCGCATGCTCGGCATGTTCAAGAGGAAGTAAGCAATGTCTGCCAACTGGAGCGAAATCGCCTACGTCCTGGCGGCCGCGCTGTTCATCCTGGGCATCAAGGGACTGACCAAGCCCAGAACCGCCGTGCGCGGCAACCAGCTGGCTGCTGCCGGCATGCTGATTGCCGCAGTGGTCACCCTGCTCAACCGCAATGTGGTGAGCTACGAGTGGCTGGTCGCAGGAGTCATCCTCGGCACCATCGTTGGAGCCCTGCTGGCGGTCAGAATTCAAATGACGGCCATGCCTCAACTGGTGGCCCTGCTCAACGGCTTCGGGGGCGGTGCTTCCCTAGCCGTGGCAACGGTGGAATACCTGAAGCTGGTGGCGCCCGAGACCGCGCCCCTGGCGCTGAGTGATCTGCTGACCGGCGGAGCGGCCCAGGCCGCTGCCGGAGCGGATCTGACCACCGCCGTGGTGGCCAGTGGCCTCTCGGTGCTGATCGGTGCAGTGACGCTGACAGGCTCGCTGGTGGCCTTTGGCAAGCTGCAGGAGCTGATCAGCGGTCAGCCCGTCGGTTTTCCCGGCATGAAGTTCGTCAATGCCCTGCTGCTGCTGGGCGCCCTGGCAGGCATCGGCCTGCTGGTGGTGGAGCCCGGGCGCATCGAGGTGTTCTGGGCGGTGGTGGCCCTGGCTGCCCTGCTGGGCATCCTCCTGGTGCTGCCCATCGGCGGGGCCGACATGCCGGTGGTCATTGCCCTGCTGAACTCCTACTCGGGGCTGGCCGCGGCTGCGGTGGGCTTCGTCATGGGCAACAGCGTGCTGATCATCGCCGGCTCGCTGGTCGGCGCCTCGGGGCTGATCCTGACCCAGATCATGTGCCGGGCCATGAACCGCTCGCTGACCAACGTGCTCTTCGGCGTCATGGCCGAGGGTGCCGACCAGGTGGACGCGGACGAGGTCTATGGCGGCAGGGTAAAGTCGGCGGGGCCCGAAGAGGTCGCCATGCTGCTGGAGAACGCGCGCCGCGTGGTGGTCGTGCCCGGCTTTGGCCTGGCCATGGCCCAGGCCCAGCACGCCGTGCGGGATCTGGCCAGCGAGCTGGAGGCCCGGGGCTGCGAGGTGGAGTATGCCATCCACCCGGTGGCGGGGCGCATGCCGGGGCACATGAATGTGCTGCTGGCGGAAGCCGAAGTGCCCTATGAGCAGCTCAAGGAAATGGATGCCATCAACCCGACCTTTGAGCAGACCGATGTCGCCATCGTCATCGGCGCCAACGACGTGACCAACCCCATGGCGAGGGAGGACAAGGGCAGTCCCATCTACGGCATGCCCATCCTCAACGTCGACAAGGCGCGCACCGTGGTGGTGGTCAAGCGCTCGCTGTCGCCGGGCTTTGCCGGGCTGCCCAATCCGCTGTTTGCCATGGATCACACCCTGATGATGTTTGGCGACGGCAAGCAGGCCATCCTCGATCTCACCACCGCCCTCAAGGAGGGGTGAGTCGGTGCCGGCGACGGGCTGGAACACCCGCCGCCGGCACGGGTCCATGGTTCGAACTGCAGCTCCGGACGACGCCGCCCGGGCGCGGCCCGGAGCTGGGTGATCCCCGGGGCCCGGCCCCATCGAGGGCGGGACGGCCACTGCCTGTTGTGGACGAGCCATGATCGATGCCGTAATCGCGAGCCTGCGCGCCCGCTGCGAGCGGGTGCCGGTGCCGCTGACCCTGCCCGATGACGAGGATCTGCTCCAGGTGGAGGAGGCGTTGAGCCGCGCTCTGCCCCGGGATCTTCGCCACTTTCTGTCCACGGTCAGCGATGTGGTCCATGGCCACCTCGAGCCCGTCACTGCCAGCGATCCCCGCGCCCACACCTGGCTGCCCGACATGGCGGCCCAGGCCTGGGACCGGGGCCTGCCCCGCCATCTGCTCCCGCTGTGCGAGAGAGCGACCGGTTACGACTGCATTGCCCCGGGCGGAGAAATCCTGTCCTGGCGACCCGAAGAGGGGCTGGGTGAGCTCGCCTGGCCCTCCATCTGGCACTGGGCGCGGGAGGTCTGGCTCCAGCAGGCCGAGCTGCCGGGGGGCGCCGAGGGCTGAGGCAGTGCCCCCCGGTGAAAGCCCCTGTCACGATAACGGAGGTGGAATGCGCGCACTGTTGCTGCCCTTCTTTGCTCTCTTTGTCTCCAATGCCCTGCTGCTGGCCGGACACGGTCTGCAGCTGGCTCTGCTGCCCCTGCGGGCCCAGGGCCTGGGCTTTGGCCCCACCGAGATCGGCATCACCGGCTCGGCCTATTTCCTTGGCTTTGTCCTGGGCACACAGCTGACTCCGCGCATTCTTCAGCGGGTGGGGCATGTGCGCACCTATGCCGTGCTGGGGGCGGGTTTTGTCACCGTGGTGCTGGCCATCGACCAGCTGTCCTCCTTCTGGCTGTGGCTGCTGCTGCGACTGCTGATCGGCACCTGCATCTCGGGGCTGTACATGGTCATCGAGAGCTGGCTCAACGAGCAGGCCAGTCCCGGTCAGCGGGCCACTTTGCTGTCCTTCTATTCCCTGATCAACCTGGCCATGCTGACGGTGGGGCAGCAGTTGCTCAATTTCGGCGATCCCCAGACCGGTCTGCTGTTCAGCCTGGCGGCCATGCTCATCGCCCTGGGCATCATTCCGGTATCCCTGACCCGGGGGCTGCTGCCCGCGCCGGTGGTCAGCGTCAGGATCGACCTGGCCAAGCTGTGGGCCATGTCCCACGTGGGGCTGATGGGAGCCCTCGCCAGCGGGCTCATTACCGGCGCCTACTGGTCGCTGGCCCCGGTCTTTGCCCAGGGGGCAGAGCTGACCATGCCCCAGATCACCCTGTTCCTCAGCCTCACCGTCCTCGGCGGCGCCGTCTTTCAGCTCCCGCTCGGGCGCATATCCGACCACTATGATCGCCGCCTGGTGCTGTTTTTGTCGGCCCTCGTCGGCGGCGGGCTGTCCGTGGCCCTGGTGGTGCTGGGCCGGGCCGGGCCGGGGATGCTGATCCTGCTGGCCTTCTTCTGGGGCGGCAGCGCCATGACGCTGTATGCCATCAGCCTGGCCCATGCCAATGACCGGGCCGAGCCCAGCGATTTCGTCATGATCAGCAGTGCCATCCTGCTGGTCTATGGCCTGAGCTCGGTGGTGGGCTCCACGCTGGCCTCGCTGCTGATGAGCGCTCTGGGCCCGGCAGGACTGTTCTGGTTTTCGGGGGCCTGTTTTTTCATCTTTGCCCTGGCGGTTTCCCTGCGCCGTCGCGAACATGTGCTGCCGGTCCACGATGAAACCGAGCCCTTCCAGGTGCTGGCTGCCACCTCACCGGCCCTGTTTGAGATGGACCCTCGCACCGAGGAGATCGAGGCCGACGAGGCGGGGGAGGAGGTCGAAGGGGTGGCAGAAGCCACGGCAGAGGCGCAGCAGTGAGCTGCCGCCCTGGCTTCAATCGATGAGCAGGCCCTGCTGGCGCCAGTAATCCTGGAGGATCAGCGCCGCGCTGAGGCCGTCGACGCCGGCGGCATGAAAGTCGCGGCGACCCCGGGCCAGCAGTTCGCCCCGGGCGGCGAAGCTGGACAGGCGCTCGTCCACCAGTCGGACCGGCAGGCGGAAGCGTCCCTCCAGACGGCGGGCAAAGCGGGCCGCGCGCTGGCTCAGCTCGGACTCGGTGCCGTCCATGTTCAGGGGCTGACCCACCACCAGCAGCCGCGGCTGCCATTCATCCAGCAGGGCGGCCACGCTCTCCCAGCGGGGGACGCCATCCCGGGCGGTGAGGGGGGCCAGGGGCGTGGCCGAGCCGGTGACCGACTGGCCCACGGCCACGCCGATGGTGCGGGTGCCGTAGTCGAAGCTCAGCGCCGAATAGGGGCGGTCGGCCTCAGGCATGGCCGTACTGGCTGCTCAGCAGATTCAGATCGACACCCAGCAGGGCGCCGGCGGCGTTCAGCCGCTGCTCTGCCGGGGTATCGAACAGGATCTCGCCGGTGGCGGGCAGGGTCAGCCAGGCATTGCGGGTCAGTTCCGCTTCCAGCTGGCCCGGTCCCCAGCCGGCATAGCCCAGCGCCACCAGGCTGTGGTCTGGGCCCGTGCCCTGGGCCAGGGCGGCCAGAATGTCTCGGGAGGTGGTCAGGCCCAGCTCGTTGCCGATGGGCGTGCTGGTGTCCCAGGTTCGCTGGTCCATGGAGTGCAGCACAAACCCCCGCTCGGTCTGTACCGGCCCCCCGGCAAATACCGGCTGTCCCTGGCCGCGGTTTCCCTCCAGTTCAAAGTGTTGCAGCAGCTCGTCCAGATTGATCTGCAGGGGCTTGTTGACCACCAGGCCCATGGCGCCATCGGCGCTGTGATCGCAGAGATAGATCAGGCTGCGGGAGAAAAAGTCTCCCTGCAGGCCGGGCATGGCGATCAGAAAATGGTGGCTGAGTGGCTGCAGAGTGTCCATGGCTCTCATTATGGGCCGCTGCCCGCCCTTCCCACAAGGGCAGGGCAACTCAGCTGCTCGAGGTCATGCGGTCTTCGTGGAAGCGCCAGGTGCGGATGATCTCCAGCACGTCGACGCTGTGTCGAAGGGTCTCGGGGAAGGGGTCGAAGGGAGCGGCCAGGCGGAGGATGCGCAGGGCTGCCCGGTCCAGCACCGAGGAGCCCGAGGATTTCAGCACCTTGATCTCGTGGATGCTGCCATTGGGCAGCAAGGCCACCATCATGCGCAGCTCACCGTGGAGATTGTGGGCGCGGGCTTCCTTTGGATAATGCCGATTGCCAACGGCCTCGACCCGCTGGCGCCAGTTGTGGAGGTATTGGGCGTCGTCGGCCTGCCGGGTGGCCACGGAAGTCAGGCGGCGAATGCGGGGACGCTTGGCATAGGCCTGGCGCTGGGCGTCCAGCTGAGCTTCCAGGCTGGCAATTTCCTGGCTGCGCAGCTCGGCCTCTCCCGGATCCTGGTGACCGCTGTCGCGGCTCGCGCTGACCGGTGCGGTGCGCTCGGGGCTGTGCCGACTGGTGACGGGCGGGGCTGCAGCGGCCTCGGCCCCCGCAGCCTGGGGCAGGGGCTGGGTGGGCTGCAGGCTGAGGTCCGGCAGGGGGGCCTGCTCGGTGGCGGTCAGCGCCCTGGCTTCCTCCAGGGTGCCCGAGCCCTGCTGGTTGGCCTGGGCGAGGAAGTCTGCCTGTTCCGGGGGCTGGCTGTCGCGATGTTGGGCCAGGGTGATCTCCAGCCTGGGAGGCGCGTAGTGGCGCAGCTCCCTGGCGAAGCCCACGCCGAGGATGACGCTGGCATGGACTGCCAGGGCCAGCAGCAGCAGCAGGGCCAGGCGATCCGGCGAGTGATTCCGGGACAGCTGGGTCACGGCGGGTTCACGGCCGGGCGGCCAGCTGGTCGGCGATGACATCCAGCAGCTGATCGGCGATGCGGGTGCCGCAGCCATCGTCGATTTCACGCACACAGGTCGGGCTGGTGATGTTGATCTCCGTCAGGTAGTCGCCGATGACGTCGAGGCCGACGAACAGCAGCCCCTGCTCGCGGACGGTGGGGGCCACCTGCTCGGCAATCCAGCGGTCGCGGTCGCTCAGGGGGCGAGTGCGGCCGATGCCGCCGGCGGCGATGTTGCCCCGGGTTTCCCCCCGGGCCGGAATGCGGGCCAGGCACCAGGGCACTGGCTCGCCATCGACCAGCAGAATGCGCTTGTCGCCCTCGGCAATGGCCGGCAGATAGCGCTGGGCCATGATGGTGCGCTCCCCGTGCCGGGTCAGGGTCTCGATGATGACGCTGAGGTTGGGGTCCTCGGGCTGCACCCGAAAGATGGAGCTGCCGCCCATGCCATCCAGGGGCTTGAAGATGACGTCGCCATGCTCGCGGTGAAACTCCCGCAGTAGCTCGGCCTGGCTGGTGACCAGCAGAGGGGGCGTGCACTGGGGAAAGCGGGTGGCGAACAGCTTTTCATTGTGGTCGCGCAGAGCCTGGGGAGGGTTGACCACCAGGGTGCCCAGGCGCTCGGCGGCCTCCAGGAGATAGGTGTTGTAGATGAACTCGCTGTCCACCGGCGGGTCCCGCCGCATGAGGATGACATCCAGCTCGCCCAGGGCCAGGGTGGTGGCCTCCCCCAGCTGATACCAGCGCTGGCGATCGCGAAACACCTGCAGTGCCCGGGCGGTGGCCATGGGGGTTCCCCCCTCCTGGTAGAGGTCGCCCGGCTCCATGTAGTGCAGGCTCCAGCCGCGTTCGCTGGCAGCCCAGAGCATGGCCATGGTGGTGTCCTTGTCGTAGTCGATGGCCCGGATGGGATCCATGACCACACCGATTCGAGTCATGATTCTGCTGCCTGTGTCAGGGTCTGAGCCAAAGTTTGGCACAGAACTTTATCAATGCAGGTTTCTATACTATTAGTGGGTTCGACGGCAAGCCCGATCCCTGGCCGCAGTGGCCGTCAGCGACTCTGCTATATTGGGTGATGATGTGGCCTTGCCAGTCGGTGGTCGCCGGCCCGCCCACTCTGCCAACCTCTGATCGCGGGAGAGACGTCCACAATGGAAGCAAGTTTTCAGGGTCTGAAGGTCATGGTCATCGATGATAGCAAAACCATTCGTCGAACAGCGGAAACCCTGCTCAGCAAGGAGGGCTGCACCGTCATCACCGCCACCGATGGCTTTGATGCGCTGGCCAAGATTGCCGACAACCGGCCCGACATCATCTTCGTCGACATCATGATGCCGCGGCTGGATGGCTACCAGACCTGTGCGCTGATCAAGAACAACAGTGAATTCCAGTCCACCCCGGTCATCATGCTGTCCTCCAAGGATGGGCTGTTCGACAAGGCGCGCGGCCGCATCGTCGGCTCCGACCAGTATCTGACCAAGCCGTTCAGCAAGGCCGAACTGCTGGAGGCCATTCAGGCCCATCGCTCCAGCACCCATTGACTGCGCCTGGTGGCGGGGAGAAAAGCATGGCTCGAGTTCTCATCGTCGACGATTCACCGACGGAAACCCACAAGATGAGCGCGACACTGAGCAGGCATGGCTTCGAAGTGTTGACCGCCGGGGACGGGGAGCAGGGCGTGGCCCTGGCGCGACAGGAGCTGCCCGACGTGGTGCTCATGGACATCGTCATGCCGGGGCTGAACGGTTTTCAGGCCACTCGCCAGCTCACCCGGGACGAGGCCACGCGGCACATTCCGGTGATCATCGTCTCCACCAAGGACCAGGAGACAGACCGGCTCTGGGGCCAGCGCCAGGGAGCCCGGGGTTATCTGACCAAGCCGGTGGACGGCCGGGTGCTGGTGGAGACCATCGAGGATGTGCTGCGGTCCCGGGGAGGCTGACGCGATGGCCGGCTCACCGACCCCCCATGAGAACCGCGCCTTCGATGCCCTGCTGGCCCTGGCGGACCAGGCCACCCGCCATGCCCGGGGGCTGCCGGCCCAGGTGGACATCCAGCCCCACTGGAGCGGCATCGGCTTCAGCCTGAATGGCTGCCCCGTGGTGGCGCCCATGGGGGAAATTGTCGAGTTGCTGCCGGTGCCGACGGCCACGCGGTTGCCCGGCGTCAGGCACTGGGTCCGAGGGGTGGCCAATGTGCGCGGCCGCCTGCTCCCGCTCATCGATCTCGAAGCCTGGTTCGGCGGCAGCCTCGGTGGCTCCCGGGCCGGGCACCGAGTGCTGGTGCTCGAGCGGGGTGAACTCTATGTCGGACTCATCGTCAGCCGGGTCCATGGCATGCAGCACTTTCCGGTCGACCACTTCACCACCGACCTGCCCCCCGCGCTGGGTCGGGTGGCCGACTACGTCAGCGGGGGCTACCGCCAGCGGGAGGAAGTCTGGGCGGTGCTGGACCCCGGCCGGCTGGCCGAGGACCACCGATTCATCAATGCCGCGGCCTGACTGCGGGACACCACAACCACCAAGGGCAGTGGCAGGAGTTGAGCGATGAGCACGAACAAGCAGGGAATGGGGGGACGGCTTCCCGCCAGCCAGTGGATCACCTTCTGGGTCATGCTGATGATAGCGGGCCTGATTGCAGCGGGCATCAATGCCTACATCGTCGTGCGGGATGCCGGCCACGACCAGCGCTACCTGGAGCTGGCGGGCGAGCTTCGGGTCCTGGCCCAGCAGGTGGCCACCCATGCGCGGGGCGCCGGCGAGGGGGAGGCCGAGGCCTTCACCCAGCTGGACCAGAGCCGGGCCCGCTTTGCCCAGGTGCTGGACACCCTGGTCGATGGTACGGAGGCCCTGCCCTCGCCGCGCCCGATGCTGTCCGGTGAGCTGACCCGGCTGAGCGAGCTGTGGCAGCAGGTGAACCGCAGCGCCCAGGTCATCATCGACAACCGGGAGCGCATCCTGTTTCTGCATGAAGTGGCCCGGACCCTGGGTGCCTCCATCCCCGAGCTGCAGCAGGAGTACAACAGCGTCGTGGAGGTGCTGCTGGAAAACCGGGCCCCCGCCGACCAGATGGTGCTGGCCCAGCGCCAGTCCTGGCTGGCCGAGCGCATTGCCCGCAACGTGGACAAGATGCTGGAGGGCCAGGCCGACGCCCTGGAGGCCGCGGACCAGTTCAACCTGGATGCCAGCATCTTCGGCAGCGTGCTCACCGGCATGCTCAACGGCAATGCCGCCCTGGGCATTCGCCGCGTGGAGGATGCCGTGGCCCGGGACAGCCTGACGGAAATCAATAAGCTGTTCGAGTTCGTCAGCGGCTCGGTGGACGAGATCTTCCAGGCCTCCCCCGACCTGCTGAGCACCAGCCAGGCGGTGGGCAGCATTACCGACCGGGCTCCGCGCATCATGGACGGCACCAGTGAGCTGGCCGAGCGCATCAACCGGCTGGACCAGCAGCGGCCCTTTACCGCCACCACTGCCCTGGTGGCCATTGGCCTGGTGCTGCTTGCCATGGCCATGGTCGGGCTGCAGCTCTATGCGGGCACCCGCACGCGGCTGCGGGTCACCGCGGAACAGAATGAGCGCAACCAGCACGCCATCCTGCGGCTGCTGGATGAACTGGCCGACCTGGCCGACGGGGACCTGACCGCCGAGGCCACGGTGACCGAGGACTTCACCGGGGCCATCGCCGACTCCATCAACTACACCATCGACCAGCTGCGGGTGCTGGTCTCACAGATCAACACCACTGCGGTGCGGGTATCGGGCGCCGCCGAGGAGAGCCAGGCCACGGCCCTGCGCCTGGCCGAGGCGTCGGAGCTGCAGACCCGGGAAATTGCCGGGGCCTCGGCAGCCATCAGCGAAATGGCCACCACCATCGACCAGGTCTCTGCCAATGCCGGCGAGTCCGCCGGGGTGGCGGAGCGCTCGGTGGCCATTGCCAACACCGGCGCCGAGGTGGTGCAGAACACCATCCGCGGCATGGACAACATCCGCGAGCAGATCCAGGAGACCTCCAAGCGGATCAAGCGGCTGGGGGAGTCCTCCCAGGAGATCGGCGACATCATCAGCCTGATCAACGACATCGCCGACCAGACCAATATCCTCGCCCTCAACGCGGCCATCCAGGCCTCCATGGCCGGCGATGCGGGCCGGGGCTTTGCCGTGGTCGCCGACGAGGTCCAGCGACTGGCGGAGCGCTCCTCCGCGGCCACCCGGCAGATCGAGGGGCTGGTCAAGGCCATCCAGTCGGACACCAACGAGGCCGTCATCTCTATGGAGCAGACCACCGCCGAAGTGGTGCGGGGCGCCCGCCTGGCCCAGGATGCCGGCACCGCGCTGACCGAGATCGAACAGGTTTCCCAGGAGCTGGCAGAGCTGATCCAGAACATCTCCAACGCCGCGCGCCAGCAGGCCTCCACCGCCGGGCACGTGGCCAACACCATGAACGTCATCCAGGAAATCACCACCCAGACCTCGTCGGGCACCAAGGCCACGGCCCGGTCCATCGGCAACCTGGCGGAGATGGCCCAGGAGCTGAAGGGTTCGGTGGCGGGCTTCAAGCTGCCGGCGGATCTGGCCGAGGGTTGATCGACCGCGTCCAGCGCGCTTGTGGCATGGACGGCTGCGCCGGCAGGACGGGTACGACCGCAACAATAACAAGGGACGACGGATGGCTGAGCAGCGAGACTATCGAGCCCTGGAATGGGTGGGAGACGAGATGGATCAGGCCCTGGGCCAGGCGCAGATTGCGCTGCAGGGCTGGTGTCTGCAGCCCGCGGTCGTGGCGCCCCTGCAGCGCTACCGGGCACAGCTCCACCAGGTGGCGGGCGGCCTGCGGATGGTGGAGTTCACCGCCCAGGCCCTGCTGGCCGAAGCGCTGGAGCACGTCTCCCGAGCGCTGCTGCAACAGCGCATTCCAGGCCCGCTGCAGGCCGGTGCCGGTCGGGCACTGAGCCATGGAACCGAGCAGCTGGCCGCTCAGCTCCACCAGCTGCGTCGACATCGCCACGGGGATCTGGCGGCCCTGATGGCAGCCATCAATGCCCTGCGCGCCATCCTTCAGCGGCCCCAGGTATCGGAGAGCGCTCTTTTCCAGCCCACCCTGCCCCCTCTGGGCGCCGTCGCTGGCGAGAAGGCGGAGAGACCGGCAGAGCCCGAGCTGCGAGCACTCGCCCACAGGATGCACCGACTCCACCGGCAGGCGCTGGCAGCGCTGCTCCGCGATGACGAGCCCCGCCAGCAGCTGACGACCCTGGCCCGGGTTGCCAGCCACATGGTGGGCTGGACCGAGGGCCGTCCGCAGCTGCTGTGGCAGGGCAGTGTTGCCCTGTGCGAGGTGCTGCTGCGGCGGCCCGGGGCGAGGAGCGCCGCCACAGACTGGATTCTGCGCCAGCTGGGGTCGCTGCTGGCGGCCGTGGCGGAGTCGGGGACCGCGGCACTGGAGCAGCCCGTGCCCTCCGCCCTGCTGAACAACCTGCTGTTTGCCCTCGCGGTCAGTGGGGTCGAATCCCGCCGGGTCCGGGAGCTGGCGCAGCGCTGTGCCCTGGCCGAGGCGCTGGTGGAGCGGGCCGAGGACGGACGAGCCCTGCAGACCCTGGTCGGCGCATTGCGATCCCTGGCTGCCGAGCCGGCATCGTCCCCGGCGGACTGGCTGAGGGTGACCGATGGTCTGGCGCTGTTGAACCTGGCCACGCCGCTGGCCATGCTGCGCGGCCAGGCCCTGCGTCAGCAGCGAGGAGAGGGGGCCAGCCCCGAGGTGCTGAGCCAGCTGGCCGATGCCCTGGAGCACTCCCTGGCCCGGCTGGTCGACGGCGAGGGAAGGAGCGAGCCCTGTGCGAGTCGGGAGGACGGTTTCATCGAGCCGCTGCAGGCGTCCCGCCGACAGCTGACCGAGGCCGGCGAGGCCCTCGCCATGCTGGCCGAGGGGCGAGGGCGGGATGGCGAGGACCTGGCGGCCGTCTCGGAGCTGCTGTGCACCGTTGGCCAGGAGCTGAGCGAGGCTGGCCTGGCGCGGGTCGCGGCGATTCTGGCCCGAGCCACGGGCCACCTCGACGGCCTGATAAAAACATCGGTCTTGCCTACCGCGGATGAACTGGACGCCCTGGCCGAAGTGGTGGCGGGCATCGAGCACCATCTCGGCTATGTCGGCAACGGGGGAGGAGAGGCCATGGCCCAGGTCCTGGCCCGGGTCGAGCGAGCAGTCGAGTCGCTGCCCGAGCTCCCGGAAGAGCAGACTGCGGAGCCGGCCTCGCCCACCTCCGAATCGCCCACGCCCTCCCCCGCGGGGGAAGAGGAGAGGATGCAGGAAGATGGGGTCGACCCCGAGATCGCCGCCATCTTTATTGAAGAGGCCGAGGAAGTGCAGCAGACCCTGGCTGAACTGCTGCCGGCCTGGCGACAGGCGCCAACGGAACAGGAGCTGCTGACCGAGGTCCGGCGCGGCTTTCACACCCTCAAGGGCAGCGGTCGCATGGTGGAGGCGGCCGTGGTGGCCGAGCTGGCCTGGGCGGTGGAAAAGCTGCTCAACCGCCTGCTGGAAGACAGGGTGGAGGCCGGTCAGGAGCTGGTGGAGGTGGTGGGCGCAAGCTGCGAGCGCATGCCCACACTGGTGGCGGCCTTTGCCGAGGGCAGGCCGCTGGCGGCCGAGGAGGCCTCGGCGGTGCAGCAGCTGCAGGACACCGCTGAGGCCCTGGCCGAGGGCCGGCGGCCCCCGTCGCCGCCGGGCCCCGCAAGCGACAACTCCCCCGCAACCGACCCGGAGGAAGATGGCGCCGATTCCGCAGGGGACATCGACCCGGTGCTGCTGGACATTTTCGCCGTCGAGGCCCAGGCCCACCTGGGCAGCCTGGAGCGCTTTCTGGAAGCGGCCCAGGGCCAGGATGCCGTGGCCCACTGCGATGAATTGCAGCGAGCCCTGCATACCCTCAAGGGCAGTGCCCACATGGCCGGTCTGACTGCCATGGCTGCGGTGGTCACGCCGCTGGAACGGCTGGTGCGGGCCGGGCGGGGCAGTGGCCATCCGCTGGGGCCATCTGCCCTGGAGCTGCTGGCGAGGGGTGCCGATCTGCTGCGCAGGGGACTGGACCAGCTCCGGGTCGCCCCGCTGGCTCCGCTGGCGGGGGCCGAGGAGCTGGGCCGGCAGGTGGACGAGCTGGTGGTGGAATGGCTGGCCCACCAGGAAGGCACGGCGGGCGAGGGCCTCCACACCGGTCCCGATCTGGCTCTGCTGGAGGCTGCCATGGAGGCCCTGGTGGGGCTGGCCGAGGGGCTGGCCGACTGGGAGCAGCGGGGCATGCCGCTGGCACCGGAATGGATGGCGCAGCTCCGCGAGCAGGCCGAGGCCCTGGGCCAGCCTCTGTTGAAACAGTGGGTGGCAGCACTGCAGGCTGCGCTGGAGGGGAACCCCCGACCCGAGGCGAGCCTTTTCGAGCTGGCCCGCGCCGCCGTGGACGGCATGGCGGACATGCTGGATCGCCTGGCGGCCCAGCAGCACCCCCGGCCCGATGAAGCACTGCTGGCGAGGCTGGAGGACTTTGCGGCCAAGGGGCAGCCCCCGGCCGAGGCGACTCCGGATGATTCCGGGGAGCCGTCGGCCCCCGAGGTCACCGAGCGGATGGCAGAGGCTGGCACGGCCGCCCCGAAGCTCTCCGGGGTCGACGGCCCTCGCCCAGAGATGGCAAAGCCCGCTGAGCCCCAGGCGGCAAGTGCTCTCGAAGCGGGTCTGGACAGCGAAATTCTGGAAGTTTTCCTCGATGAGGCCGAGGAGTTGCTGGAGGGTCTGGACGAGGCCATCCATGGCTGGCAGGGCGATCCGGGAGCCGAGCATTTCCTCGATGATCTCCAGCGGCTGCTGCACACGCTGAAGGGCGGAGCAAGGCTGGCGGGGCTGACCGAGATGGGCAATCTTGGCCACAACTTCGAGACGCTGCTGATTCAGGCACAGCACCGCCGCCTCCCCGTGGATGATGCGCTGATGGGACAGGTGCTGCATTACCACGACCAGCTGACCGAGCAGGTGGAGGCCGTGCGCCAGGGCCTGACCCCCGCATCCCCGGGGGCGGAGCCCGCCGAGCAGGGCGCCCAGCCCGGCCAGCAGGACGAGGTCGCCGAGGCACCCCCTCCCGCTGAAGAGAATGCCCCCTCGGGGGGCGTGGTCGTGCCCTTTCAGCGAGGTCCGGCGGCCCCGGCCGTGCCCGGCCCCGGCTGGCGGCCCCGGCCGGTCAGCGGGGGGCCGGGGGGCGAGAGCGCTCCGGTCGTCGCCCGGCGGGCCCCCCAGGAAATGGTCAGGGTGCCGGCGCCCCTGCTGGAGAGCCTGGTCAACCTGGCGGGCGAGACCAGCATTGCCCGGGCCCGCTCCGAGGAGCAGGTCAGCGAGCTGGCCCTGTCTCTGGACGAGATGCAGATCACCGTCGAGCGACTGCAGGAGCAGGTCCGACGCATGGACCAGGAGACCGAAGCCCAGATCCTGTTTCGGCAGGAGCAGGTGGAAAGCGAGGGGCTGGAGGGGTTTGATCCCCTTGAGTTTGACCGCTACTCCCAGCTCCAGCAGCTGTCCCGCTCGCTGCTGGAGTCGGCATCGGACCTGCTGGACATCCGCAGCACCCTGAGCGACAAGTCCCGGGATATGGAGCAGCTGCTGATCCAGCAGTCGCGCATCAATACCGAGCTCCAGGAAGGGCTGATGCGCTCTCGCATGGTGCCCTTTTCCCGCCAGCTGCCGCGGCTGCGGCGCATGGTGCGCCAGGCCGCTGCGGAGCTGGGCAAGCAGGTGGAGTTCGTCGTCGACAACGCCGAGGGGGAACTGGACCGCTCCGTGCTGGAGAAGATGACCGCGCCCCTGGAGCACATGCTGCGCAATGCCATCGACCACGGCATCGAATCCCCCGAGCAGCGCCAGGCCGCCGGCAAGCCGGCCACGGGCACGATCTCTCTCAGCCTGGCTCGGGAGGGAGGCGAAGTGGTGCTGGTGCTGACCGACGATGGCGGCGGCGTGGATCTGGAGGCGGTGCGGCGCCAGGCCGAAGAGCGGGGGCTGGTGACTCCGGAAGCCCGACTGTCGGACCAGGAAGTCTTGCAGTTCATTCTCCAGGCTGGCTTCAGCACGGCCCGGGAGGTCACCCAGATCTCGGGGCGCGGCATCGGCATGGACGTGGTGACCTCGGAGATCCGCCAGCTGGGCGGCAGCGTGGAAATTCACTCCCGGCGAGGCCAGGGCTGCCGGTTTACCGTGCGGCTTCCCTTCACCGTGTCGGTCAACCGGGCTCTGATGGTCCAGGTGGCCGGGGACAGCTATGCCGTGCCGTTGAACACCATCGAGGGCATCGTCCGGGTCAGCCCGCTGGAACTGGAGGCCCATTACCAGCCTGGCGCGCCGCCCTTTGAGTATGCCGGCCAGAGCTATGACATCCGCTATCTGGGCCAGCTGCTGCGCTGTGCCTCGGGGCCCGATCTGGAAAGGCAGAGCATGCCGCTGCCGGTGCTGTTGGTGCGCGGTGCCCAGCAGGCGCTGGCCGTGCAGGTGGATGGTCTGCAGGGCTCCCGGGAGATCGTGGTCAAGACCCTGGGGCCGCAGTTTGCCCAGGCCCAGGGCCTGGCCGGGGCCACGGTGCTGGGGGATGGCTCGGTGGTGGTCATCCTCGATCTGCCGGCCCTGATCCGTGCCGAGGCCGCCTTGCAGGGCGGCGGCGCGGGCCCTGCCCTGCTCCCGGTCGAGCCCGGGGAAGAGCGGCCGCTGCGAGTCATGGTGGTGGACGATTCGGTCACGGTGCGCAAGGTCAGCTCGCGCTTTCTCGAGCGCCAGGGCTTTGAAGTCCTGGTGGCCCGGGACGGGCTGGATGCCGTCACTCAGCTGGAAGAGTTGGAGGTCCTGCCGGACATTCTGCTGTTGGATATTGAAATGCCGCGAATGGACGGCTTTGAAGTGGCTCAGCGCATGGGGAATGCCGAGCGGCTGCGCCACATTCCCATCATCATGATCACCTCCCGCACCGGCGACAAGCACCGCCAGCGGGCCCGGGCCCTGGGAGTGGATGACTACCTCGGCAAGCCCTACCAGGAAGCTCCCCTGCTGGCGAGCATCTATCGGCTCACCGGCTGTCAGCCCGAGCCGCTGGTGGAGTGAGCGCACCCATGGGCCGGGAGGGACGGAAGTGAATGTGAGGAGAAGTGCCGCGGACATCACCGAGCTGGCCGTGCTGCTCATTCCCCTGAGGGGGCGACAGCTGGTGCTGCCCAATGTCAATGTCGCCGAGGTCATCCCCTGGCAAGCGCCCCGGGCCGGAACCGAGGTGGGGCCGGACTGGCTGCTGGGCAGTCTGGAGTGGCGTCAGCAGCAGATTCCCCTGATCTGCCTGGAGGAAATGAACGGCGAGTCGGCCGCCGCAGCCGATCCCCTGCGGCGCATTGCCGTGCTCAACGATGTGCTGGGCGCCGAGGAGCTGCCGTTCTTTGCCGTGGTCACGGCCGGTGCACCGCGGCTGCTGCGGCTGTTTCCCGATGAGATTGGCCTGGACATCGAGCGGGAGCCTGGCCCGATGGAGCGGTCCCGAGTCTGGGTCGCCGGGGAGCGGGGCAGCCTCTTCGACCTCGCCCGGGTCGAGGAGGAATTGCGCCAGGTGCTGGCCCGGCGATAGCGCGCTGATCAGCCGGGGGGAGCAGCGTCCCCCAGGCAGTACTGCAGGATGGCCAGGGCGGCCACCGGGGCGGTCTCGGTGCGGAGAATGCGGGGGCCCAGGGACCAGGGTACAAACCCTGCAGCACAGGCCTGCTGCACCTCGGCTTCGCTCCATCCCCCCTCGGGCCCGACCAGCAGCCGGGCGGAGCGGGGCGTCGGCGAGCCCTGCAGGGGTGAGCAAGGGGCCTGCCCGGGCGGGGGCGGATGGAGCAGGAGCCGCAGGCTCGCGGGGTCGGCGGGAAGCTGCTGCAGGTAGTCACGGAGGGGTTCGGGGGCGGGGAGCTCAGGCAGGCGAGTGCGACCACTCTGTTCACAAGCGCTGATGGCGATGCGCTGCCAGTGCTGGTGTTTGCGCTGCAGGCGCTCGCCCTTCAGGCGCACCTCGACCCGCTCACTCCACAGGAGGCGGATGCGGTCCACCCCCAGCTCGGTGGCCTTCTGAATGACCCAGTCCAGGCGCTCCCCCCGGGAGATCGCCACTGCCAGCTCGGTTTTCAAGGGAGAGATCCCCCGATCCCCGTGCCCCGGCCCTGCCCGCACGACGACGGCCTTGCGCGCCACCGTTTCCACCGTGGCCTCGAATTCTCCGTCCTGTCCGTTGAACAGGCGCAGGGGCTGGCCGGGCTTCAGGCGCAGCACGCTGGCCAGGTAGTGGCTGCGCTCCTCGTTCAGAGTGAGCGCTTCGCCGGGGGTCAGGGAGGAGGAGACATGAAGGCGTGGAATCCGCATGGCCGGGCTCTCGACAGGCAAGAGGCGCAGAGCTTAGAGCGGTCCGCGGGAGGGTGCAAATGTTCGGCCACCCGAGCCGGTGTGGCCGGGCCGAGTGGCCGATGCGGGGTTGCCGTTAGACTGTGCGGCGGCGGACCAGGCCCAGAGCGGTCAGGCTCACCAGCATCAGCGCCAGGCCCCCGGGCTCGGCCACGGCCCGGGCGGTGAGGCCGCGCTCCCCGGGCAGCAGAGAAGTGGCCAGGGAGGGTTCGTCCGCGCTGGCGGCGAGGCTGGCCAGCAGGGGGTCGTCTTCGCTCGCGGCGGGCTGGTGGTCATCGCTTCCCCGGCCCTCGTCGTCTTGCTGAGTAGTCGGGTTTTCGTCAGCCTCGGACCGAGGGCGATCCAGGGCGCGCCGGTCCGGTCCTCCGGTCTCTCTGGCCTCCTCGCCGGCGTCGCTTTCAGCGCTCGGAGCGGCATCGCTCCGCCGGGGGGCGGACAGGGGTTGCTGGCCTGCCCAGGCCAGCTCAGCCGCCAGGGCCGCACCGGGGGTCCCGAGGCTGGCAAAGGTCGTCCCGGGAGCGGGTCGCGTGGGCGCGGCGGCGGCTTTGCCAGCGGCCGGCCCGGCTTGCGAGGGAGCGTCGTCGCTCGGTGCGATGGAGGCTGTTCTGCTGTCCTCGCGGCCGCTGCCTGCAGCCGAGGCAGTCAGCGGGGGCGCGGGGCGGGACGTGCCGGTCAGTCCGGGCTCAAGCCCGGGTCGCTGGCGGGAGGCGGCCAGGACATCGGCGTCCACCGGCGGCAGCAGGGGGTCTTCCCACACGCTGATCTCGGGCAGAGCGAAATCCGTGCGCTTCAGGTTGAGCAGGGCGGCGCTGGCCAGGGCGCTGACCAGGGTCAGCGAGGCCAGGCCTGCGATCCAGATGCCTTTGGCTTGTTTTTTCATGGCGTTTCCCGATGCGTTCTGGGGCAGAGGGGGGGTAGTCGTGCTCCGCGGATCCGTGACGGCGTGACTCGAGGAGAGCCGAAGAGACAGCACCTGCGGGTAGGACCCGGCTCAGACAGAGTTGGTTCCCCCTGCGGGTAGGGATGAAGAGCGGCAGGCTGTATGCTGGGCTCTGGCGGCCCGCCTCGGGCTGGGGCCGGATGATGGAGGAAGGATGTGGCAGAGATCTGGGTGGATGCGGACAGCTGTCCGCAGGTGGTGCGCCGGATTCTGATCCGTGCCGCACAGCGCACGGGTGTTCCCATGACCCTGGTGGCCAATCACGCCCTGTTTCTGCCCGCCGTGCCGGGACTGCGGGCGGTGCAGGTGGAGCAGGGCGCCGACGTGGCGGACCACTACATCGCCGCCCGGGCCGGCGAGGGCCATCTGGTCATCACCGCCGATCTGCCCCTGGCGGCAGAGGTCATGGGCCAGGGAGCCCAGGCCCTGAGCCCCCGGGGAGAACTCTACGATGCCGACACCATTGGCCAGCGGCTGAACATGCGGGATTTCATGGAGACGATGCGGGGTTCGGGGCTCCATGGCGGCGGTCCACCGCCCCTTGGAGAAAGGGAGCGGGCCGCCTTTGCCAATGCCCTGGATCGCTGGCTGGCCCGCCGCCAGCCGGGCCGGAAGTAGCGCGCCGGGCCCGGCAAGCCCTCTGCTGCAGAGCCCTGGGCGGCTCCACTCCGTCCGGGGGCCGCTCCAGGCCAGGGAGAACAGGCACCGCTGTCCGGGGTCCCGGGCGGGGGGAGGCCCGGCCTAGATCATCCCCAGCCCCTGGGCGGTGCGGGCCAGGGGGATCATGATCCGTCGAATGATCAGGTTCTGCTTGTCGGGGTTGCCCACCGGGTCGGCCTGGCTCATCGGGAAGGGCAGCTGGGCCAGGTCGTCGGCGACCAGGGCTTCCGACAGCAGCCGGGCCATAAGGGGCGCCATGACATTGCCCCAGGCATTGAAGTGGGCCAGGCCATAGACGCCGGGATGCAGGGCGTAGACGCCGGGGAAATCCACATCGCGCATGGCCACCCGGCCGGTCCAGTAGGCCTCGAGCTCCAGGGGGATGGCGCGGGTTTCCGGCCAGGTGCGGTGGAGCCACTCCAGGTGCCGGGCCCAGTGCCACTGGGCATCCATGGGCCGGGACGTGCTGGGAATGGAAGCGGTAATCAGGCGGTGGTGCTCGTCGATGACCAGGGGGTTCAGGTCGATGGGCACCTGGGCCAGGGTCTGGCCGCCCGGCATGATCACTTCGCGCAGTTCCTGGGGCAGGGGCCGGGTGGACAGGGCGTAGGCCGTCAGCGGGTAGTGGCTGCGGGCCAGTTCGGGCACGATGTCGGTGGGGTAGGCATTGGTGCAGAACACCACCCGCTGGGCGGTGATCTCACCGGTCGGGGTGGTCACCCGCCAGTGTGCGCCGCTGCGCTCCAGGGTGAGGGCCTCGGTGTCGCCGTAGACCCGGGCACCCATGCTGGCGGCGGCTCGCACCATGCCGTTGCTGAACAGCCAGGGGTTGATGCGCCCCCCCGAGGGGAACAGCAGGCCGTGGGGGTAACGGCTGGAGCCGGTGAGCCGGCGCATTTCCTCCGGCCCCAGCTCTTCGATTTCCTGGCGGCCCTGCCAGTGGCGGTTGGCTTTCTTGAAGCGCTTCAGGGCGCGCTCGCTCCGGGCGGCGTTCAGATAGCCCGAGCGGGTGGCATCGCAATCAATCTGGTATTCCCGGGCCAGCTGGAAGGGCAATTCCCGGTGCTCGTCGAAGCGCTCGAGAAAGGCCTTGCCCTGGTCGGGAAAGCTCTTGTAGACCTCCAGGTCTTGAAGAAAGGGCAGGACGTGGCCGGCGTTGCGCCCCGAGGCCCCCCAGCCGGGCTGGCGGGCTTCGACGAGGGTGACGTCGATGCCGGCCCGGGCCAGGTGGAGGGCCAGGGCGCTGCCGGCCAGGCCGGCGCCCACCACCAGCACATCGGTGTCGATGCTGGCTTGCAGGGTCGGCCAGTGGGGCACCTGGGCCCCGGTCTGGGCCCAGCCGCTGTACTGCACGGGGACCTCACCGCGGTCCCAGTCCTGATCCCCGGCCGGGGCCGGGGCATCGTCGGGGGCCGGCAGCGGTCCGCCGGGGCGGCCCCCGCAGGCACTCAGGGTGGTGCCGGCCACGGCCACCAGGCCGGCACGCTTGAGGAAATCACGACGCGGAAGATCCGATTTCACGATGGCTGGCTCCGGTTGGCAGGCATGGTCCTCAGAAGGTCAGTATCGCTTCGGCGCCGAAGGTCTGGGGGTCGCCGAAATAGCTGATCGTGTAGACGTCCATGGGAATGCCGCCGACGCGGTAGTCCTTGTTCAGCAGGTTCTTGCCCCACAGGGCCAGCTGCAGATGCTGGCGGGGACCCACCGGCATGTCCACCAGGGCCAGCCGGCCGTTGAGCAGGCCATAGCCCTTGATCTTCAGGTGCTCATTGCTGCCTCTGTCCGTATAGATAACGTGGTCATCCTGGTAGCTGTAGTCCAGCCGGGCCTGGGCGGCGCCCCAGCTGCCTTGGGCAAAGGTGTACTCGGCGCCCAGGTTGTACACATGGCGCGGGGCATACTGATTGGCCTTGTCGCGCTTGTTGTCGATGACGGCGTCGACGCTTTCAACGTATTCATAATAGGATTTGAAGCGGGCGTGCAGGTAGCCGTAGTTGGCGCTCAGCTGCAGATCGGCGGTGGGCCGGAACATCACCTCGATTTCCGCCCCGGATTTCACCGACTTGCCGGCATTCGTTACCTGGCTGCCGCCCGTGGCAGGGGAGAAAACCAGCTGCTGCAGACTGGTTTCGCGGTTGTAGAAGGTGGCAGCGTTGAGCTGGAGGCGCTGATCCAGCCAGCGGGACTTCAGCCCCAGCTCGTAGGACTTGACCTTTTCCGGGTTGTAACCGCCAACAAAATCCTGAGAGTTATTGGCTTCGTTGTTGAAGCCGCCGGCCTTGAAGCCCTCGGCGTACTTGGCGTAGACGTTGGCCTCCTCGGTCAGATCCCAGGCGGCGACCACGGTGGCGCTGGTGTTGTTCCAAGTCTTGCTGGCGTCGTCACCAAAAGGAGGTAACGGGGCTTTATCAGCCAGATTATACAAACCATTGTAGATGTAGGACTTCTTCTTTTCCCGGGTCCAGCGCAGGCCGGCGGTCAGGGTCAGTCGGTCCTCCAGCACCGCGGCGCCGGGCCGCCATTCGATCTGGCCAAAGGCGGCGTACTGTTTGCCATCAAAGCCATAGCGGTTGTCGCTGAATGTTGAGAAGACGGTCAGGTGCAGCGGGTCGAGGACGTCGGCGTCCTCCTTGAAATGATAGAGGCCGGCGACGTAGTCCACCCGCTCGGTGGCGCCGGTGAACTGGAGCTCGTGGGAGCGCTGGCGGTAGCTCTCCTTCTGGGGGCCGCTGTGGAAGAGCTCGGCAGAAGTGCCGTCCAGGTCCAGGTTGAGCTTGTAGTCCAGCTTGCGGTG
>Ga0209487_1000949_pt1 | contig 25076 bp, 23 predicted proteins | sample Poulit2012_FD_187524 | JGI IMG/M metagenome (GOLD analysis project Ga0209487, IMG submission 187524) | Agricultural soil microbial communities from Georgia to study Nitrogen management - Poultry litter 2012 (SPAdes) (version 2) | ecosystem: Environmental > Terrestrial > Soil > Agricultural land...
TGCCATGTAAGTAGAAAAAATAAAAAAAGGAGACAGAGCCCCATAGACAAACAGGTATTCATCTGGAAAAAAATGTAATTAAATAATTTCTTTACGCATTATTTTTTCTTAGCTTGACGGCTATGGGGCACGGCTTCAGCCTCCTCGAGAACCCCACTCTGCGGGGTCTTCAGACACGTGCTATTCCCGCAGGAGTCAACGGTCCTCCGCTCCAAACAACCGCCATATCAAGTATAGCAATGACAAGAACTAGGTTACTACTCAACCAGCGAAGTGTTATTTCCGTAGCGATCATTAATGCAGTTCCTCAAAATGTTACTTCGCAGTTTACATCGACTACGAAGTATTAAAAGCAACACAACTTATGAAAAGGGCCTATGACAAAATTAGTAAACATGCTATCTTTTTATTTATGCTTGAGGAGCATGTATTGTTAAATTCGTTTATAACCTTTATACTGTATTAATGTATATTGATTATAAGTGCAAGTGTTAAGATAAGGAAGGAGCTTCATTATGAATGAACAACAGCGAAAAGAAATGTCGCAAATCATCCCGGGAGATGCCGCGGACAGAAAATCCGGTCAGGACAAACCATTAAAAGAAAAAACAAGTGATGATTTTGCAAAGTATTTCGAAACGACATATGAACCGCCAAATATTAATAAAGCTCGTAAACGCGGACGTGACAAGATAAATGTGCACTATGACTTTGGTATCCCCGAGGACATAGCAAATATTGGTGAAGGGAAAAAATTCCTCATCCGTACATATGGCTGTCAGATGAACGAACATGACACAGAAGTAATGGCTGGAATTTTAACAGAGATGGGTTATGAATCAACCGCAGATAAAAACGAGGCAGACATTATCCTGTTAAATACATGTGCTATAAGGGAGAATGCGGAAAATAAAGTATTTGGTGAAATTGGCCATTTAAAGCCGCTTAAACTGGAAAAGCCGGACTTGATCCTTGGAGTATGCGGCTGTATGTCCCAGGAAGAGTCCGTTGTAAATCGAATCATGCAAAAGCATCAACATGTAGATTTGATTTTCGGAACGCATAATATTCATCGACTGCCCCAACTGATTAAAGAGTCTATGTTTAGTAAAGCGAAAGTTGTTGAGGTTTGGTCTAAAGAGGGAGATATTATTGAAAACCTTCCTAAAGTACGCCATGGTAAAATCAAAGCGTGGGTTAATATTATGTATGGCTGTGATAAATTCTGCACATATTGTATCGTTCCAATGACACGTGGTAAGGAACGGAGCCGCAAACCGGACGATATTATTCAGGAAGTTCGGCATTTAGCCGCACAAGGATATAAAGAGGTTACATTGCTCGGTCAAAATGTGAACGCTTATGGAAAAGACTTTGAGGATGTGGCTTATGGACTTGGTGATCTAATGGATGATATACGTAAAATCGATATTCCAAGAGTTCGTTTTACAACATCACATCCACGGGATTTTGATGAACGGTTAATTGAAGTGCTTGCAAAAGGTGATAATTTATTGGATCATATTCATTTACCTGTTCAATCCGGAAGCAGTGAAATCCTCCGGAAAATGAACCGGAAATATACAAGAGAATCTTATTTGGAATTGGTAGCTAAGATACGAGAGGCAATGCCGAACACGACACTAACCACAGATATTATTGTCGGCTTTCCAAATGAAACGGAAGAACAGTTTGAAGAAACAATGTCCCTTGTTGAAGAGGTAGGTTTTGAAGCAGCCTATACGTTTATTTATTCCCCGCGTGATGGTACACCTGCAGCAAGAAAAAAGGACGACGTGCCCGAGGAAGTAAAGAAACAGCGCTTATACCGTTTAAATGACCTTGTCAACAAGCAATCAGCAGAGTCAATGAAGACTTATGAAGATGCAGTAGTGAAAGTGCTTGTAGAAGGTGAAAGTAAAAATAACCCGGATGTTCTTGCCGGATATACAGAAAGAAATAAGCTTGTAAACTTTAAAGGATCTAAATCTTCTATTGGACAAATTGTAGAAGTTAAAATAACAGAAGCCAAAACATGGTCATTAAATGGTATAATGGTAGAAAATACAGTTGAGGTGAACTAACATGACTGCATATACACGTAAAGAAATATTAGATGAAGCTAAAAATTTAGCAAAAATGCTTGCCAGCACAGAAGAAATCGACCGTTTTAAAAAGGTCGAAGCGAAGATTAATGAAAATACAAAAGTGCAGGCACTGATAAAGAAAATAAAAGCATTACAAAAACAAGCAGTGAATTTACAGGCATATGATAAAAAGGAAGCTTTACAGCGAGTAGAAACTGAAATCGATCGCCTGCAAGCAGAGATTGATGCTATCCCCGTTGTTCAGGAATTTAAAGAAACGCAAACTGTAGTTAACGATATTTTACAACTTGTTTCCGGTACGATTGCACGGGAAGCAACGAAAGAAATAATTGAATCTACCGGCGGCGATGTGCTTGCTGGTGAAACAGGATCGAAAGCGAATAAAGGATCTGCATGCAGTTAATACATCGATAAAAAAACCAAGCGGAATATGTAAAATTTCTGCCTTGGTTTTTTACCTTTTTTGACCTTCTTATAAGGAAGAATGTTGTTTCTCTTCTTTTTTCATAAAAGAGTTATGCACTTTAGGTATTTGTCTTGCATAAAATGACTATGAGAAAAGAGGAGGTAAGCTTATTATGAGTTTTCACGATAAAGAATATAGAGAAATCATAACAAAGGCGGTTATTGGAAAAGGGAAAAAGTTCACGGAGGCAACTCATGCAATTTCACCATCTCATCACCCGTCAAGCATATTAGGGTGCTGGGTAATTAATCATTTGTATAATGCCAAGAAAAAATCAGCAGATACAGTAGAAATCAACGGAAGTTATGACATAAATATATGGTATTCGTATAATGACAACACAAAAACTGAAGTTGTTACAGAAAGGATCACTTATTGTGATTATATTCCATTATCAGTGAAGGATGATAATTGCCTAAACGATGATTATGAAGTAATCGCAAAGGTAGTACAGCAACCAAATTGTCTGGAATGTAAAATAGTTAAAAAAGGACATAAAATCGAGGTTGAAATTGAGCGCGAGTTTCTTGTGCAAGTGATTGGTGAAACGAAGATTTGGGTTAAAGTGGATCCAGCGGGTCACCACCATGATCACGATGATGATTGGGATTTTGAGGTAACTGAAGATGAGTTGAGCGATGTTGATCCGGATTTCCTGAGCAGTAACAAAGATTAGAAAAATTACGAGGGATTTTTTCTCTCGTAATTTTTTGCTTTGGATACATACCCTTCCCAACAATCGCCTGTACATTTCTTTTTATGTTATAATTGAATGAGTATATTTAGGTTACTGGAGGCAAGAGCATGTCGAAACACACACCAATGATGCAACAATATTTAAAAATAAAAGCTGAACATAAAGATGCCTTCTTATTCTTTCGTTTGGGTGATTTCTATGAATTGTTTTACGATGATGCGATTCAAGCAGCGAGAGAATTAGAAATAACGCTTACTAAACGCGATTCAGGCCAGAAAGAGCCAATTCCAATGTGTGGTGTGCCTTACCATGCTGCTACTAATTACATAAAGAATTTAGTAGAAAAAGGATATAAAGTTGCTATTTGTGAACAAGTGGAAGATCCCAAGGTGGCAAAAGGTGTTGTGAAAAGAGAGGTTGTCCAATTAATAACACCCGGTACTGTAATGGAAGCAAATATGCTTAGTGAGCGTGAAAATAATTATATCGCCAGCCTTTCCCATTTCCAAGACGGAACTTACGTCATTGCCTATAATGATTTATCCACAGGCGAAAACAGAATGGCCCAAGTTAATAATGGTTGGGATGGGGTCATCCATGAGTTGTTTAACCAACCGATAAAAGAGATTGTAATATCATCTAATTTACCGGAAGAATTACAAACGCAATTACGTGATCGGCTGAACGTAACGCTATCTTATCAAGATGAAATAAAGTTCGATGCGGAATTCCGCAATCTTTGCGATAACCTGAATGATGAACGATTGATGAAAGCATTTAGCCGTTTGTTAAATTATATAAAGCATACCCAAAAGCGATCGCTGGATCATTTGCAAGCTGCTCAAATCATTCAGCTGGATGAATATTTAACCCTTGATATGTATTCGAAACGAAATCTTGAACTTACAGAAACGATACTAAAAAAAGGCAAGCACGGAAGTTTATTATGGGTGCTTGATCGATCTGTGACTGCAATGGGATCCAGAATGCTTAAGAAATGGCTGGAACGTCCATTATTAAATAAACAAGTAATTGAAAACAGACTCGAAATCGTAGATGGTTTTTACCATCGTTTTATGGAACGGGATACATTGAGAGAGACTTTAAAATCTGTTTATGATTTGGAACGACTTGCGGGAAGAATTGCATTTGGTAATGTGAATGCCCGCGATCTTATTCAATTAAAACAATCCTTAACAAAAATACCGGAACTGAAATCTGTTTTAAGCCAATTTGATCAACATCAAATCCAGGCACTTAGTAATAAGCTTATCTTTCCGGAACATTTACTTACATTAATAGAATCCAGCTTAGTAGATGAACCGCCAATATCTATTAAAGAGGGATCGATCATCAAGGACGGATACAATGAAAAACTGGATCAGTACCGAGATGCATCCAGAAATGGAAAACAATGGATTGCAGAACTCGAAAAAACGGAAAAGGAAGTAACGAATATAAGGTCGCTTAAAATTGGCTTTAATCGAGTGTTTGGCTATTATATTGAAGTGACAAAAGCTAACCTGCATTTATTGCCTGAAGGAAGATATGAGCGGAAACAAACATTAACAAATGCCGAACGCTATATAACTCCTGAATTAAAGGAAAAAGAACAACTTATATTAGAAGCAGAGGAACAAAGTGTGGAACTTGAGTATCAGTTATTTATCGAAATCAGAGAACAAATCAAAGCACATATTCCGGAAATACAACAATTAGCAGAAATTGTTAGTGAAATTGATGTTTTACAAGCATTTGCTACAGTCAGTGAAGCGAATAACTACAAACGTCCCCAATTTGCAGATGATAAACTGGCAATTAAAAACAGCAGACATCCAGTAGTAGAACAGGTGATGAAAGATGGTTCATTTGTTCCGAATGATGTGTTCCTAGATCAAGAAAAAAACATGCTGCTTATCACCGGACCAAACATGTCCGGAAAAAGTACCTATATGCGGCAGCTGGCATTAATTGTTATTATGGGGCAAATTGGCTGTTTTGTTCCGTGCGATGAAGCAGAGTTGCTCATATTTGATCAGATTTTTACACGAATCGGGGCTGCTGATGACTTAGTATCCGGACAGAGCACCTTCATGGTGGAGATGTTGGAAGCAAATCATGCGATATCTAATGCGACAGATAAAAGTCTTATCTTACTTGATGAAATCGGTCGTGGGACAAGCACATATGACGGAATGGCTCTAGCACAAGCGATTGTGGAGTACATCCATCATAATATTCATGCAAAAACATTGTTTTCGACGCATTACCATGAGTTAACGTCACTGGAATCTACATTAGAGAGACTAAAAAATGTTCATGTCCGCGCAGAGGAATACGAAGGAAATGTCGTTTTCCTGCATCAAATAAAAGAAGGAGCGGCAGATGAAAGTTATGGTATTCATGTTGCTAAATTAGCGGATTTACCTGATGCGTTAATCGATCGCGCGAATACGATATTACATGAATTAGAAAGTAAAGGTAATGAACAGCAACAAGTAAATGATGCCGATGAAAAGGAATCAGCACAGTTATCATTTTTTGTGGAAGAACAAAAATCTGCCACAAAGGTTGAAGTGGATCCGACACAAGAAAAAGTGGTTCAAGAATTAAGACATTTGAATTTATTTGAAATGAATCCTCTGGAAGCAATGAACGAACTACATCGGTTACAAAAAGAAGCTAAAAAATAGAGCAGGAAAGGATTTTTTCAAATGAAAATATTCCAGCTACCAGATTCACTTGCCAATAAAATAGCAGCTGGTGAAGTAGTGGAAAGACCTGCTTCTGTAGTTAAAGAACTAGTCGAAAACAGTATTGACGCAAACAGTACATGGATTAAAGTAGAGATTGCAGAAGCAGGATTGCAACAAATAAAAATTACTGATGACGGAGACGGTATGTCTGAGGAAGACTGTGAAAAAGCCTTCTTACGACATGCAACGAGTAAAATCAAACATGATACAGATCTTTTTCATGTCAGAACGCTTGGCTTTCGTGGTGAAGCGCTCGCTAGTATTGCATCTGTCAGCAAATTAACGGTAAAAACATCCCAAGGTGATGCAGCGGGTACATTGCTGAAATTAGAGGGTGGTAAGGTAATCGAAAAGAAAAAAAGTGATGCACGTAAAGGCTCCGAAATTTCAGTAGATGACTTATTTTTTAATACACCGGCCCGATTAAAATACATGAAAACGATCCATACAGAATTAGGGCATATTACAGACTTGCTTAATCGGTTGGCATTGTCCCATCCGCAAATACGTTTTGAAGCAACGCATAACGGCAAGCCGTTATTTAAGACTGCTGGTACTGGGGATGTATTGCAAGTGATTGCTCAAGTTTATGGTATGGGAGTAGCAAAGAAAATGTTGCCGATAGAACATGAGACACTCGATTTTTCTATTAAAGGCTATATTGCTAAACCGGAAATTACGAGAGCTTCCAGATCTTATATTTCGACGATTATTAACGGACGCTATATTAAAAGTGTTGCATTAACACAAGCGATTATTCGTGCCTATCACACTTTACTGCCAATAGGACGGTCACCACTTGCGGTTATTTCTATTAATATGGATCCTATTTTAGTAGATGTAAATGTGCATCCAACAAAGCTGGAAGTACGGTTTAGTAAGGAAAAAGAACTTTTTTCCGCAATTGAAGAGGTAATCAAGCTTAAGTTTCGGGAAACGACGTTAATTCCAGAGATGGTAAAGAAAGAAAAGACAAAGGACATGTCTGTGCAGCATACATTACAATTTGACCATCCTGTAAAACAGGACAATCGACAGTTTAATGAGATGATCCGTGAACAGCAAGCAATGATCGATGAACGGCCGGTTCCAAGCGAGTCAAAAATACAAAAAGATAATAATGATACAAGTGAAATGACGATCAGTTTTGATGACGAAACATCTAATTCAATTTCAGCACAAGAGGTTAAACACGTGCAAAAAGGAAACTCTACAACTGATCGGGTGCCGGCAATGTATCCTATCGGTCAGCTGCAAGGTACTTATATTTTAGCGCAAAATGAAAATGGGCTCTATATGATTGATCAACACGCTGCTCAAGAACGCATTAAATATGAGTTTTTTAAGGATAAACTAGGGAAAACAGTTAACGAGTCTCAAGAATTATTGCTGCCATTGACATTTGAATTTTCGAGACAAGAGGCTATCTTTATCGATCAATATAAAATGGAATTAGAGGAAGTCGGTTTGTTTTTTGAAGCATTTGGTAACCAAACGTATATTATCAGATCTCATCCTACATGGTTTCCCATTGGTTTTGAAGAAGAAGTGATCCGGGAAATGGTTGATCAAGTTATGCTTGGAGAAAGCATTAATATTGAAACAATCAGGGAGGATGCAGCAATATTAATGTCCTGTAAACGATCAATTAAAGCAAATCATTATTTAAACCAAGATGATATGTTCCGCTTACTGGAGGATTTGCGTAAAACAACAGATCCGTTTACATGTCCACACGGGAGACCTATAATTGTTCATTTTTCCTCCTATGAACTTGAAAAAATGTTTAAACGCGTCATGTAATAATGTATAAATGGCGTATACTTTGCAAAGCCTAATAAGAAAAGACGAGGTGTACAAATGGAAAATCAAAAGCTGATAAATTTCTTAAATCAATTATTATCCAATCAATTCGTGATGTATGTTAAATTACATCGTTATCACTGGTTTGTTCAAGGTAGGCATTTTTTTCAGCTGCATGAGAAATTTGAAGAATTGTATAACATGCATGCAGCAGATCTTGATGAGGTTGCAGAGCGTATCTTAAAGATTGACGGGAAGCCATTAGCAACAATGATTAAATATCTAAAAGAAGCAACTTTAGAGGAAGCAAATGCAGATGACAAAGAAAATGAAATAATTGCTCAACTAACAAAGGATTATCAACAAATAATTACAGAAATCCGGGATGAAGGAATACCGTTAGCCTCTGAACAAAACGATGAGCCAACAGCAGACATGCTTATTTCGATACAAGCAAAATTAGAAAAGTATGTTTGGATGTTCGGTTCGTATCGGGCATACGAGTAAAAAATAGGAAATAAAAGAAAAGATAACAGGGGAATACGAATGAAAAAAACAGTAATTGCAATTGTCGGTCCAACTGCGGTGGGTAAAACAAAGTTAAGTATTGAAGTGGCCAAACAAGTTAACGGGGAGATTATTAGCGGGGACTCCATGCAAGTGTATAAGAATATGGATATTGGTACAGCAAAAGTAACTAAACAGGAAATGCATGGGATCCCCCATCATATGATTGATACAAAAGAGCCGAATGAAGATTATTCCGTCGCTGAATTTCAACACGACGTACAAGCATCTATCAACGAAATCACCTCACGTAAAAAAGTGCCAATCATTGTTGGCGGAAGCGGACTTTATATACAAGCGGCACTATATAATTATCATTTTACTGAAAAAAAAAGAGATCATAGAATAACAGATCAGCTGGAAAACACGATAGCTAGTGAGGGGATAATGCCATTATTTAATCGCTTAAAAGAAGTGGACCCTGAGCAGGCGGCTAAAATCCACCCTAACAATCACCGGCGTGTAATTCGGGCATTAGAAATCTATGAAACAACAGGAAAGACAATGACAGCAAGTCAACAGGAACAGAGTCACCAGTCTCCTTACAACATTGTATCAATTGGTTTGGCAATGGATCGAACGCTTTTATATAATCAAATAAATCATCGCATCGATCTGATGATGAAAGATGGTTTACTGAATGAAGTGAAAAACTTGTATGAACAAGGTTATGAAGACTGTCAATCAATGAGGGCCATTGGTTATAAGGAATTTTTACCCTATTTTAAAGGGGAGCAGAGTCTTGAGCGTTCCATCGAGTTGTTAAAGCGCAATTCACGAAGGTATGCAAAACGCCAGTACACTTGGTTTGAAAATAAAATGGACGTTCACTGGTATACGATGACACCATCAACGATAGATGAATGTTTTGAGACAATATTAAGAAATCTGGCAGGATTATTAAAAGATAGGTAGAAGTAAATATATATAGAAGTTGTTCAAAAAGTCACTAAATATAAGCAAGTATCTCTTCGTTTAGCTTGTTTAAATTTGGCCCCTTTTTTGGACACATGTAGAGAAAACGAGGAGGAATACGATGAGTCAATCTGTAAACATTCAGGATCATTTTTTAAACCAATTAAGAAAAAATCACGTTCCCATAACAGTCTTCTTAACAAACGGATTTCAATTGCGCGGGGTGTTAAAAGCTTTTGATAATTTTACTGTATTACTGGAAACGGATGGAAAACAGCAGTTAATTTATAAACATGCTATTTCTACATTTGCTCCAATTAAAAATGTTACATTGGAAAGAGAATAAAAGGAAAACGGACACAGCCGATGTCCGTTTTTTTGATTCAAGGCTTCATCTTTTAATATTAGGCATTTGTCACAACTTTTTTATCCCCAGCGTATACTGAAGTGACTAAGGGGTGATGGTTTGGATACACAAATGGTTCGAAATAAAAATGGGAAGATCAATATCGTCCTGCAGGATAAGCAAAGTGTTAAACCAGAAGATAGTAGTCGTCATTTTGTTGAAACCAGTCCGTTTAATCATATAGATCGAGATTTCTCATCATTTGTCGGGATGGAAAAACTAAAGCGAACAATAAAAGAAATTTATGCAACCATCGTCATTAATGAAAAACGTAAGCAAGTAGGGCTAACTTGTTCAACACAAGTACTTCATATGCTTTTTAAAGGTAATCCGGGAACAGGTAAAACAACTGTTGCAAGAAAACTCGCGAAGATGTATTTTGACATGAACATTTTATCAAAAGGACATTTCATTGAAGCAGAACGGGCGGATTTAGTTGGTGAATATATTGGTCAAACAGCACAAAAAACGCGTGCACTTATACAAAAATCTATGGGCGGCATTTTATTTATCGATGAGGCCTATTCGTTAGCTCGCGGTGGGGAAAAGGATTTTGGCAAAGAAGCAATTGACACATTAGTGAAACATATGGAAGATAATCATAATGACTTTGTGTTAATATTAGCCGGTTATCCACATGAAATGGAACGGTTTTTATCATTGAATCCAGGGTTAAAGTCGCGTTTTCCGTTTATATTGGATTTTCAAAATTATGACGTGGATCAATTAATGAAAATCGCCAAACAAATGGTTGTGGAGCGGGAGTATCAACTCACAAAAGAGGCGGAGTGGAAATTACAAACACATTTAGTCAAACAAACACAGGCAAACATACGGAATTTCTCCAACGCAAGGTACGTTCGTAATATTGTAGAACACGCTATTCGTTTGCATGCGGTCAGGTTAGTATCGAAAGATCAATTTTCTACAGAAGATTTAATTCAATTAACCGGAAATGATTTATGTTTTGAAGAATAAAATAAGTTGATTTTTGTGATGTATTGTATTCTTTGCTATGATGAAATTAGTAAGCAATTAGAAAGAGGTATACAATATATGTCTGAACAACGAATAATAATCATAGCAGTAAAAAGCCCGGAACAACAAGATGACCGTTTCGAATCTTCATTGGAAGAATTGATATCGTTAAGTAAAACTGCGGGTGGAGTAGTTGAAAAAGTAATGACGCAGAATCGAAACCGTATCCATCCGGCTACTTATATAGGTGAAGGAAAGATTGATGAGATAAAACAAGAGATTGATGCATTAGATATTGATTTAGTCATATCAAACGATGAGCTTTCCGCGGGTCAATTAAGAAACTTAGGTAATCGTTTGGATACGCCTATCATTGACCGAAGCCAATTAATTTTAGACATCTTTGCGCAACGTGCTAAAACAAAGGAAGGAAAGCTTCAAGTAGAGCTTGCACAATTGGAATATTTACTGCCCAGACTACATGGGCAAGGACTGGTCATGTCCCGTCTGGGAGCAGGAATTGGCACAAGGGGGCCGGGTGAAACAAAACTGGAAACAGATCAACGGCATATTAGACGCAGAATACATGATATTAAAAGAAGGTTAAAACTTGTCGTACGTCAACGGGAGCAATACCGTAAACGAAGGAAAACAAACGATGTGTTTCAAATTGCAATTGTCGGCTACACAAATGCTGGCAAATCCACATTGTTTAATCGGTTAACTAATAGCAATTCCTTGGAAGAAAATCAATTATTTGCAACCCTTGATCCATTGACAAGAGAAATTCGACTGCCGGGAGGCTTTCAAACATTAATTACCGATACTGTAGGTTTTATTCAAGATTTGCCTACAGCTTTAATAGCCTCTTTCAGATCCACTTTGGAAGAGGTAGCGGAAGCTGATTTTATTTTGCATATTGTTGACAGCGCTCATCCTGATCAAGAACAGCACCAGCACACTGTCCTGGACTTATTAAAAGATTTAGACGCACATATGATACCAATGCTGACTGTCTATAATAAAAGCGATTTAGTTGATGAAGATTTAATCGCCATGAACCATCCTTCTATATTTATCAGTGCATATGACGGAACAGATCTGCGACGCTTATTATTAAAAATAGAAGTTATGCTTAAAGAAGAGTGGGAGAGTTATGCAGTCAATTTAAACCCGGATAAAGGGCGGATGCTTTATCGTTTACAACATGAAACGATCATAACCAATAAATTTTTTGATGAAGAAAAAAATCAATATACCATACAAGGATATATGCCACAGGAACATCCGTTGCAAGGTTTATTAAAGGAGAACTAATAGAATGATGATAGAACAACTAGTCAAACAAGCCGAGCTTGATTGTGCAGCACAATATCAACAGGCGAATCAAATAGTGGAATTAAACCAAAAACGCGTACTGGAATCTTTTAAAAATAATCGAATAAGTGACAGTCATTTTAATTCTACGAGTGGATATGGCTATGATGATTTGGGGCGAGAGGGGCTGGAAGCAGTATATGCAGATGTATTCGGCGGGGAAGATGCGCTGGTAAGACCACAGATCGTCTCCGGGACACATGCAATTTCTACTGCTTTATTTGGATTATTACGCCCGGGCGATGAACTGATCTATATTACCGGGAAACCTTATGATACGTTAGAGGAAGTCATTGGGAAAAGGGGGAATAATGCAGGTTCATTAAAGGATTACCATATTGCTTATAATGAAGTAGATTTAAATAGCAATGGAACGATTAATTATCCGGGAATCCAAGCAAGCATCACCGCAAAAACGAAAGTGATTGGGATCCAGCGTTCCAAGGGTTATGATGACAGGCCTTCTTTTACAATTGAAGAAATCGCGGACATGGTAGCATTTGTTAAAGAAATTAATAAAGATTTGATAGTTTTTGTTGATAATTGTTACGGTGAATTCGTTGAGGCAAAAGAGCCATTACATGTAGGGGCGGATATTATTGCTGGTTCACTAATCAAAAACCCCGGCGGAGGCATTGTGCGGGCCGGCGGTTATATTGCCGGAAAAGAAGACCTCGTTGAGCAATGTGCAAATCGATTAACAGCACCTGGCTTGGGCAAAGAGACAGGTGCCACATTAAACATGCTTCAGGAAATGTATCAGGGATTCTTTCTGGCACCTCTTATTGTTGGAGAAGCACTTAAAGGTGCGGTTTTTACAGCGCGATTATTAGAATTAATTGGTTATACGTCAACACCGCATTATCAGGCAGCACGCACAGATTTAATACAGTCTGTTACATTTAAGAATGCTGAACAAATGATCGCCTTTTGTCAAGCAATTCAAGAAAACTCACCTATTAATTCTTTTGTTAAACCGTATCCAAGTGAAATGCCTGGATATGATGATGAAGTGATCATGGCTGCGGGTACTTTTATACAGGGTGCGAGTATAGAATTAACTGCCGATGGACCGATCAAGCCTCCTTATATTGCTTTTATACAAGGTGGATTAACCTATTCTCACGTCAAGATTGCACTTATAGAATCTGTTAAAAATCTGATTGATAAAGGTTTTTTGTTGCTTAAATAGGGTACATAGATAGGAGTTTACTTTTTAGCAGTTTTTCCTGTGAAACTGTTTCAGAAAGCTTACTTTTAACTAAATTAGGAGGAAAATGAATGGAATCGGGATTGACGAGAGAAAAAATTATGCAACAAATTGAGGACGAAAATGTAAGATTTATTCGTTTACAATTTACAGATATGCTCGGGACAATCAAAAATGTGGAAATTCCACTTGGTCAGCTCGATAAAGCGCTGGATAATAAAATGATGTTTGATGGTTCTTCCATTGAAGGCTTTGTCCGTATAGAAGAGTCTGATATGTATTTACATCCGGATTTAGATTCATTTGTTGTATTCCCATGGACATCTGATAAAGGGAAGGTAGCTCGATTTATTTGTGATATTTATAATACAGATGGTACGCCATTTCAAGGATGTCCCCGTTATAATTTAAAACGCAATCTTAAAAAGATGGAAGAAGCTGGTTTTACAGCTTTTAATATTGGGACTGAGCCTGAATTTTTTTTGTTTAAACTTGATCAAAGAGGAGAGCCTTCATTAGAACTAAATGATCGCGGCGGTTATTTTGATTTAGCTCCTACCGATTTAGGGGAAAACTGTCGTCGCGATATCGTTCTTGAATTAGAAGAAATGGGGTTTGAAATAGAAGCATCTCATCACGAGGGTGCTCCCGGACAGCATGAAATTGACTTTAAATACTCAGATGCGATTAAACACTGTGACGACATTCAAACATTCAAACTTGTAGTCAAAACGATAGCCAGGAAACATGGTCTGCACGCTACATTCATGCCTAAGCCGCTCTTCGGAGTCCAAGGTTCCGGCATGCATGTAAATATGTCTTTATTTAAAGATGGCGCAAACATATTCTTTGATGAAAGGGCAGAGATGCAGCTAAGCGAGGAAGCTTATCAATTTACAGCAGGATTAATTAAACATGCTACAAATTATACCGCTGTGACCAATCCGACGATAAATTCGTATAAACGCTTAGTTCCGGGTTATGAAGCCCCGAGCTACGTTGCATGGTCTGCTCATAACAGAAGTCCGCTTGTACGTATCCCGTTTTCAAGAGGCTTAAGTACAAGAGTGGAGTTAAGAAGTGTTGATCCCACTGCAAATCCTTATATGGCAATGGCAGTCCTTCTTGCCGCTGGCTTAAGTGGGATTAATAATAAGTTATCTCCTCCTGACCCGGTGGATCGGAATATTTATGCTATGAGTAAAGCAGAACGTGAAGAAAATGGTATCCGTGATCTACCAACAACGTTAATGGACGCCCTAAAGGAATTACAAAAAGATGAAATCATTCAACATGCGCTTGGAGAACATTTGTTCAAGCACTTTCTTGAAGCAAAAGAGGTTGAGTGGGAGCTCTTCCGAACAACTGTCCACCCTTGGGAGAGAGAGCAATATTTAACATCGTTTTAAATATTTTTGATCAAATTGATCAAATAATAAATACACTGCTACCATTGGCAGTGTATTTATTTGCGTTTTTTAATGAATATTACGATACAGTCCAACTACTTTACCCAGTATTGTCACTTCCGAATAGACGAGGGCGTCCATCGTTGCATTTTCAGGTTGCAGGCGGATATGATCATTGTCTTTAAAGAAACGTTTAACAGTTGCTTCATCTTCATCAGTCATTGCTACTACAATTTCACCATTTTGTGCTGTGTTCTGTTGTTTAACGATAACCATATCTCCATCTAATATACCTGCTTCAATCATGCTTTCTCCCTCAATGATCAGGACAAATAATTGATCATCTGCACTGGCACTTGAACTTGGCAATGGAATGAATTCCTCGATGTTTTCAACTGCTGTAATAGGTAACCCAGCCGTTACTTTTCCAATAACCGGAGCATACCTGGCTGCTTCTTTAGGGATACCACTTTCTTCCGATTGATCCAAAATCTCAATAGCTCTTGGCTTAGTAGGGTCCCTTCGAATATAGCCCTTACTTTCTATTCGGGCTAAATGGCCATGTACGGTCGAACTTGATGCAAGCCCAACAGCTTCAGCTATTTCTCGAACTGATGGCGGATAACCTTTCTTGCTTACTTCGTCTTTAATAAAATCGAGTATCATTTGTTGTCTTTTAGATAGTTTTGTCATCTAGTAAACACCTCCTGCATAGATTTAATAATGTTAGTTTATCATCAAAAAAGAAAAATAGCAAACGTTCGTTCGAAAAACTATTGACAGGATCTTGTGTTCTGGTATATGATAAGGTCAACGAACAAAGGTTCTTTATTCTATGAAGAAAGGGCTGATTAATATGTTTGAAAAAATTACGAAAACAGATATATTTTATTTGGTTGCTTTTGGATTAACATTAGGTTTTTTATACATTTCTTTGATCAATGCATAATTGAAGGAGTTTTAATATTGAATGCTATTATATATTGTCGAGTTAGTACGGATAAAAAAGCACAGGAAACATCCCTTGCAAGACAAAAACAAGAACTTACTAAACTTGCCCACAAATACAATTTTACTATTGTTGAGTGTATTGAAGAACAAGCAAGCGGATATGATATAGATCGCGATGGTATTTTTCAACTACTTGATTACTTTTCATCAGAAAAAGCGAATTGTCTATTAATACAAGATGAAACGAGACTGGGAAGGGGCAACACAAAAATTGCCTTATTTCATCAATTGCAAAAATTAAATGTGTCTATCTATACGATCATTAATGAGGGGGAATTGGAGCTATCGGAGTCCGATTCCATGGTTCTGGAAATTGTAAGTATAGTGGAAGAGTATCAACGTAAAATTCATAATACAAAAATCAAGCGCGGGATGAAAAAGGCAATCCATGAGGGATATGATCCCAGCAAAAATTTAACCAATCGCAATCAGGCGCCCGGGAGAGCGAGAATAGATTTCCCGATTGAAGAAGTTGTCAGATTGAGACAAAAAAATCTAACTTTTGAAGAGATTGCTCACACATTAAACGGTTTAGGATTTTCTGTATCTAAAGCCACAGTACATAGGCGATACCTAGAGTATCAAAATGGTTGAAATCAGCGCTTAATAGGGTTAAGATAAACAGGCAAGAACAGCTGGAATTCTTGTCTGTTTTTATGATTGAAAACCAAGATACTTTTATAAATAGATGAAAATACAATTTGCACTTAAAAACTGGAAAAGAGGTTCTTGATTTATGATTACAAAAGATAAATTGGCACGCATTAATAAATTGGCACAAAAGGCAAAAAAAGAAGGATTGACAAACAATGAGAAAGAGGAACAGCAACAATTAAGGCAGGAATACTTGCAAAATGTGCGCCAATCATTTACAAACCAATTTAAAACAATGACAGTAATGGATCCTGAAGGCAATGATGTCACACCAAAAAAAGTAAAAGATTTACAAGACCGCAGTAAAAAGCATTAAACTTCTAAAAGATTATCAGCTTCAGGCTTTTACTTGTTACCAATCATGTTTCAATATAGAATAAGAAGTGGTATAACCTTTAAAAATGGAAGGGGAAAACAATTTGACGAAAAACATCGAAAATTTATCAATTAATACAATCCGCACTTTATCCATTGATGCAATCGAAAATGCAAATTCCGGACACCCGGGTCTCCCAATGGGAGCCGCACCAATGGCTTACACATTATGGACAGACTTTATGAATCATAATCCGAAGCATTCAAAATGGTTCAACCGTGATCGTTTTGTACTTTCTGCTGGACACGGTTCCATGCTGTTGTATAGCTTGCTTCATTTATCCGGATACGACGTGACTATGGACGATTTAAAGTCATTCCGTCAGTGGGATTCCAGAACGCCTGGTCATCCTGAAGTACATTATACAGACGGTGTAGAAGCAACAACAGGCCCATTAGGACAAGGAATTGCAATGTCTGTTGGTATGGCAATGGCAGAAGCACATCTTGCAGCTAAATTTAACAAAGAAGATATGCCGGTAGTGGATCATCATACGTATGCACTTGTCAGTGACGGTGACCTAATGGAAGGTATTTCACATGAGGCTGCTTCTTTGGCAGGACATTTAGGATTAGGAAAACTAATTGCTTTATATGATTCGAATGATATTTCTTTAGATGGGGAATTAAATCGTTCCTTCTCTGATAACTCCGAAGAACGTTTTAAAGCTTATGGCTGGCAAGTCATCCGTGTAGAGGACGGAAATGATGTCCACGAATTAAGGAATGCGATTAAAGAAGCACAGGCCAACACTGATCAGCCGACATTGATAGAAGTGAAGACAGTAATTGGTTACGGATCCCCGAATAAATCAGCTAAAGCGGATTCACACGGTGCGCCATTAGGTACAGATGAAGTGAAATTAACGAAGGAATATTACAAGTGGACACATGAAGATTTTCATGTTCCGGAAGAAGTTTATGCTGACTTTAACGATAAAATCGGTAACAACGGTGAAGAAGTTGAAAGTAAATGGAATGAATTAATGGAATCGTACAAAGAAGCGTACCCTGAATTGGCAGAAGAATTAGCTTTAGCTATAAGTGGTGAGCTTCCTGTAGATTGGGAAAAAGATTTACCTGTTTACGAGCCAGGAAAAGATAATTTAGCAACTAGAGCTTCATCCGGTGAAGTGCTTAATGCCATTGCTCAGTCTGTACCGAACTTCTTCGGTGGAAGTGCTGACCTGGCAGGTTCTAATAAAACTACAATAAATAACGAAGAAGATTTCAGCCGCAAAAATTATGCGGGAAGAAACGTTTGGTTTGGCGTTAGAGAACATGCGATGGCTGCAGCACTCAACGGTATGGCGCTCCATGGCGGACTAAAAGTATATGCCGGTACATTCTTTGTATTCAGTGACTACTTACGCCCAGCAGTTCGCTTGTCGTCGATTATGAAAACGCCAGTAACCTATGTGTTTACCCATGATTCGATTGCTGTTGGTGAAGATGGCCCAACACATGAACCAGTGGAACATTTAGCAGCATTACGTGCAATGCCTGGTCTTTCGTTGATTCGCCCGGCTGACGGGAATGAAACACAAGCTGCATGGCGCTTGGCTTTAGAGTCAACAGATCAGCCAACAGCATTAGTGTTAACAAGACAAGGCCTGCCAACACTGGAAGGCACGAAGGAACACGCTTATGAAGGTGTGAAAAAAGGCGGCTATGTAATCAGCAAAGGGGAAAAAGAAAGCCCAGATGTATTGCTGATCGCTACTGGTTCCGAAGTTCAACTTGCAGTGGCTGCGCAACAAGCGTTAAAAGAAAAAGGCATTGATACGAATGTCATCAGTATTCCATCATGGGATCGCTTTAACGCCCAAGATGAAGCGTACAAAAATGAGGTCATCCCGCCGCACGTTAAAAACCGTGTAGGTATTGAAATGGGATCTTCCTTTGGTTGGGAACGTTATATTGGTGATCACGGAATCATGTTAGGAATTGATCGCTTCGGTGCATCAGCAAAAGGTGAAAAAGTGATTGAGGAATATGGCTTCACTGTGGACAATGTTGTGAACCACGTTGAATCATTAGTACAATAAACAATATATGAGGGTAGCTCGCTAACATAGGAGCTATCTTTTTTTCGCATGCATAAATTATTGGTTATTCGACAAAACTAGTGTGAAATTCTAACACAGTATGACATTCTTTTGGAATAGATTGCGTATAATAAATAATAATAGATTTAAAAGCTATTTACCAATGTCAAATTGTTGAACACGCTATCGAGGAGGGGTTTTGTTGAATGAATATATCGGTTTTTGGATGAAAAAAGAATTTGCTTATCAATATTTTCATAAAAGTGATATTCTGTATCGGTTTATAAGAGCATATCAACAAGAAAAATACCGAAAGGATCTTGCCATGCAATACAACTACATTACAAATAGTTTTCCAACGGACAAGTTGATTACTTACATTAAAAAATCAAGCCCAAAGAGAGTGAATATTCTATCTCAAGGTAACCAACTCGAAATTTATAAAAATATGCAGTCTATGTCTTTACATATACATGAAAAACATTTAAACTTTCGTTGTGAAACATTACATGATGCAGAAGATCTTTTATTTCCTTCTTTGCGGCGCTTTCATCCATTTTTATTTATTATCGAAAGTAATTCCGATAATTATGGATGGATATCGCCTATTTCAATGAATAGGGAGTATAAACAAGAACAGGTATTGTATTCTTATCTTTGATTTACTATACTGTATAAGAGACAACACGAAGGGGGAAAGCTTGGAATGAGCACGATTTGGGTCGTATTAATTGCTATTGCAGCATTAATTGCGGGGGTGGCACTTGGGTTTTTCATTGCTAGAAAGTATATGATGAGCTATTTGAAGAAGAACCCGCCAATTAATGAGCAAATGCTTCGTACTTTAATGATGCAAATGGGCCAAAAACCATCGCAGAAGAAAATCAATCAAATGATGCGTGCAATGAATAATCAAAACCAATCCGGTAAATAAAATACAATTATTGACATAAAGTGAGTTTTTATTAATGAAGGGAATTATATCCTTCTTTTATTAATGATTACTTGAATGTGAAAGATAATAACATTGCACTATACCCCTTTCCGCTGTTATCGCAGGAAGGGGTATTCTCATTAAAAGCAGGGTGTATAGAAACACTTTTCAAACTTTTGATAACATGTGAATGAAAAATAAAGACAGATACAGATAGATGACACTTTTCGGGTAATTGTCATATTTGCTATCCCTTTATATCTTTCCTTCTGTTAATATAGATAAAGGTATCAGCATTTAGGAGGGTTACTATGTCTGAAATCAATATATTTATTGCTTTTGGAGCAGGATTTTTATCCTTTATTTCACCTTGCGTGTTACCACTTTTTCCGGCATTTTTATCCTATATCACCGGTATGAGTGTTAGTGAAATTAAAGATGAAAATAAAAAAATTAATCGGAAGAGTTTATTACATACAATTTTCTTTTTAATAGGTTTTTCAAGTATTTTTATTATGATTGGATTTTCAACTACATTTGTTTCCAAATTTCTTTTGACTTATCAGGATATTATACGACAAATTGGTGCTATCCTAATCATTTTCTTTGGCTTGGTGATTGTAGGTATATTTAACTTCCAATTTTTAATGAAAGATAAAAAAATCACCTTTAAAAATCGGCCGTCAGGTTTTATTGGTTCCTTTCTTATTGGTATGGCTTTTTCACTCGGTTGGACACCATGTACCGGACCTATACTTATGGTTGTCTTTTCTTTAGCAGCCACTAACCCGGAAATGGGCATGGTAATGATGATTAGCTATATTTTAGGGTTTTCAGTACCGTTTTTAGTATTATCATTTTTCGTCGGCAGACTATCATGGATTAGACGTCATAGTCAGAAACTGGTGAAAATTGGTGGTTACGTTATGATTGTTATGGGAATCGCTTTGTTTTTCGATTGGATGACCAAATTAACCTCGCTTTTGGCCAATTGGGTTGGGTTTCAAGGATTTTGATAGTTTACTACTGATGATCTTTATGGAAGAACCTAGAGCCATTCAAAGCCTCGAGGGGGGGAAGTACATGACTAATATTTTTTGGTTAATAGCTAGTACTGCAGTTGCGGCTTTTATGGCAGTAACCATGATTATTGTAAGACTGAAGGCGGCTAAGAAGCCAGCCTCAGTCAAGAAAATTATTCTGCCTCCATTGTTTATGAGTACTGGTTCATTAATGTTTTTCTTTCCCGAATTTCAAGTGAAATGGATTCAAGTATTTGAAGCAATAAGTGTGGGTATAATTTTTTCTTTATTTCTAATAAAAACTTCTAAATTCGAAATTCGTAAACAAGAAATTTATTTAATACCTTCAAAAGCTTTTGCGTTAATTTTGTTTGGCCTTTTGGGTATACGCATCGTTATTAAATTAATAATTGGCAGTTCCATTTCATTGGGGGAAACGAGTGGCATGTTTTTCCTGCTTGGATTCGGGATGATTATGACGTGGAGGCTTGCGATGTTGTATAAATTTAAACAACTCGAAAAAAAATTAAGGCATTCCTATTCGAATACATAAATAAAAAACGCGCCAAACTGGAAGTTTTAAGGCGCGTTTTTTTAATTGGAATTATCGTGACGCTCCAGCCAGCCTTTCGCGTAATCATCTTGAGATTGATGAAAAAACTGCTCATAAGGTGTTACATCAATGTTTTTTTGATGTAATTTTTTCCTTAAAAATCTGTGATCACGTTTAGGGGTGGCTATAATATATCCTTCAATGAGTATTTCCTGAGTAATTATGTCCTTTTTCTTCTGTAAGGCAATTTCACCAATTTTGCTTGCTATTTTATGTTTAGCGACATTTCTAAATAATTCAGGTACCGGGGATACAAGTTCTTCTAATAATAGTTTTTCGTTTTCTTCCCACATATGAACAGTTTTGTTCATATAATACTCTTCCCAGTCCATTGCAGATTTTCCATCTTCTTTAGGAATTTGCTTTAAAAACTTGCGAAACATAAAGAAGCCACCAATTGCCATTAAGCCTATTAATAAAAAACCCCATAATATAATTAAGTAATCAACAATAATTGACATATTTTCACCTTTTCTAATTATAATATAAATACAAATAATTACTATAATATGGAACGACAAAAAGAAAATGGATTTATTTTTAATGTTAATTATAGTAACATTATGAGTAATCATAAAAAAATCGTATAAACCTTGTATATTTTATCTGATTATCGCAAATAACCGTCATTTTGTATACTAAATCAATTATAATGGCATTTGAATTTGTATACAAGTATCATATTTTATGGATTTATGTCATATCTATTATAAAACAGAGATTTGTTTTATTGCACATAAGGAGGGAAGGATAGTGAATGATAATGTTAATGAACATAAATTGGAAAATACCAGCGATGATCGAAATACAATGCTTATTCAGTCAAAAAAAGAAAAAGGTTATTTCAGTGACATGAGAACACTTCCGAAATTCATGCTGCAATATATTGATACAATAAGTAATGATGTTATAGTTGTTAGTGATCAGTTCGGAAAGTTGTTATTTATCTCTGAAAATATAAAATCAGCATTAGGTTATACAGCATCTGATATGATTGGTTCAAATTGGGATGATCAAGTGTTAACAGAAGATGTTGCTTATATTCAAAGGCATTTTTTTCAAAACACAAACACGAAACAGCGATTTTCTATGAATATAAGAAATATACAAGGAAAATATGTTTGGTTTGCTGGTTCTATCATTAAAGTACAAGATGAGCAAAGTGGTGTCATTTATTATCTTGCGGCACTTCAAGATATTACACATAAAAAGGAAGCCGAAGAAATGATGGTAAGATCTGAAAAAATGTCTGTAGCCGGCCAGCTTGCAGCTGGGATAGCTCATGAAATTCGTAACCCATTAACGTCTATGAAAGGGTTTTTGCAATTATTGCAAGCGGGTGTTGGTCAAAAAGAAGAATACTGTAAAATAATGATTGACGAGATTGATAAAATAGAAACAATAACCTCGGAGTTGCTATTTATCTCAAAACCATTGACAGATAAGAAGAAAAACGAATTAGTTGATCAAATGGTCGAGGATGTTGTTGTATTATTAAGACCACAGGCAAGGTTAAATGATATTGAACTGAAATGGGTACAAAAAAACAATCAATCTATTTATTGTGATAAAACTCAAATAAAACAAGTTCTCATAAATATAATTAAAAATGCCATTGAGGCCATGAATGAACCCGGGACAATAGAAATCGAGCAGGTAGAAGTACGGAACCATATAGTAATCAGGGTGATAGATGAAGGGTCCGGTATACCAGAAGAAATTATACATAAGTTAGGCGAGCCATTTTTTACGACAAAACAAACAGGCACCGGACTAGGCCTCATGATAACGAAGCAAATATTAACCCACCATGACGGTAGTATAGAAGTATTTCACAACAATAAAAAAGGAAGTACATTTCAAATTCAACTACCTAAAAGTAAATAAGCACTTATACTATTAAAATTTGAGGGACATTATTAATATAAGTAATACTTATCGCTATAAATAAGCGATTAATATATAAGAAAAAGCTCGAAACATTTGTTTTATACACATATTTCATATAATATATTAATAGAGATATAGATATTGCTGGTAAACTAGCGATAGCTTGATTGAAGGGAGTTAGCTTACATGGGAGAGAAAAACGAGTTTCATGCAAAAAAACAATTTGAATTGCAAGGTAAAACGTATAATTACTATCAATTAAAAGCTTTAGAAGAAGCGGGTTTAGGTAAAGTATCAAGATTGCCATTTTCAATACGTGTCCTGTTGGAGTCGTTAATACGTCAACATGATGGCCATGTTATTAAAGATGAACATGTAAAAGGTCTATTAAAATGGGGTACAAAAGACGGTAAAGGTGTAGACGTCCCATTTAAACCATCTCGTGTTATCTTACAGGACTTTACAGGTGTTCCAGCAGTAGTTGACTTGGCATCACTACGTAAAGCAATGGTAGATATGGGCGGAGAGCCAGATAAAATCAATCCTGAAGTTCCGGTAGATTTAGTGATTGACCACTCTGTTCAAGTAGATCAATATGGAACATCCAATGCGTTAAAAGCAAATATGGATCTGGAATTTGAACGAAATGCGGAACGTTACGAGTTTTTACATTGGGCACAAAAGGCGTTTGAAAATTATCGTGCTGTTCCACCGGCAACCGGAATTGTTCACCAGGTAAACCTTGAATATCTTGCCGATGTTGTACATGGAAATGAAAATGAAGAGGGAACCTATGACGCTTACCCGGATACACTTTTCGGTACGGACTCACATACGACAATGATTAATGGCTTGGGTATCCTTGGTTGGGGTGTTGGTGGTATTGAAGCAGAAGCAGGAATGCTAGGTCAGCCTTCTTATTTCCCGGCACCGGAAGTAATTGGAGTTAAATTCACAGGTAGTTTCCCGCAAGGAACAACCGCTACAGATCTGGCGTTAAAAGTAACACAGGTATTGCGTGAAAAGAATGTAGTTGGGAAATTTGTTGAGTACTTCGGTCCTGGCTTAAAAGACATGCCACTTGCAGACCGTGCTACTATTTCGAACATGGCTCCAGAATACGGAGCAACTTGCGGCTTCTTCCCAGTAGATGAGGAGTCATTGAATTACCTGCGTCTGACCGGACGTAAGGAGGAACAAATCGAACTCGTGGAGAAGTACTGTAAAGAAAACGATCTGTGGTATGATGCGGATCAAAAGGACCCTGAATATACAGAAACGTTGGAAATTAATCTTTCTGAATTAGAGCCGAATCTTTCAGGACCTAAACGTCCACAGGATTTAATTTCATTATCTGACATGAAAAAGGAATTCAATAAAGCAATTACTGCACCAGAAGGTAACCAAGGTTTCGGATTGGATAAATCCGAATTTGATAAAGAGGTAACTATTGAACATCCGGGCGGGGAAAAATCTGAAATGAAAACAGGATCCCTTGCAATTGCTGCAATCACATCATGTACAAACACGTCCAATCCATATGTGATGCTCGGTGCTGGTTTATTAGCTAAGAAAGCAATAGAAAAAGGATTGCAAGTACCTGCATATGTGAAAACATCATTAGCACCCGGGTCAACAGTTGTTACACGTTATCTGGAAGATGCAGGGCTTATGAAATATCTTGATCAATTAGGGTTTAATTTAGTCGGGTATGGGTGTACAACTTGTATCGGTAACTCCGGTCCATTACGTGAAGAGATTGAAGAAGAAATCGTTAAAAATGATATGATTGTTTCTTCTGTGTTATCGGGTAACCGTAACTTCGAAGGACGTATCC
>Ga0209487_1000950_pt1 | contig 25019 bp, 18 predicted proteins | sample Poulit2012_FD_187524 | JGI IMG/M metagenome (GOLD analysis project Ga0209487, IMG submission 187524) | Agricultural soil microbial communities from Georgia to study Nitrogen management - Poultry litter 2012 (SPAdes) (version 2) | ecosystem: Environmental > Terrestrial > Soil > Agricultural land...
GTACAGCCTTATCCTCTCAGCGTACCTCTCCTCGAGTGCGCGCCTGAAGGGTCGGTGCTCCTCGAGTGTGAGCTCTGGATCCCGTTCGGTGACCCACTCTGCGAGTCGTCGTGCGCGCTCATTGAGTTGCCCATCTTCGAGTGGATCGAAGTACCTGAATGGTGGGAGCCCATGTTGTCGGTCCCCAAAGAGGTCGCCCATCCCTCGGAGCTCGAGGTCGGCCTTGGCTATCTCGAAGCCATCCTCGGTCTTGGTGAAGAGGGTGAGTCGTTCAGTTGCGGCGGCGAGGTCATCGGTGATCAGGACGCAGTAGCTCTCGCCTTCGCCCCTCCCAATCCGGCCCCTGAGCTGGTGGAGTTGCGAGAGGCCGAAGCGTTCGGCGTGTTCGATCACCATGACCGTTGCATTGGGGACATCGATCCCGACCTCGATCACCGTCGTCGCGATGAGGAGGTCGAGTTCACCGCGGGCGAAGGTGCGCATGACGTCGTCCTTCTCATCCCCAGACATCTGACCATGGAGGAGCCCCAACCTGAGATCGGGGAAGATCTCGTTCGATAGGCGATCGTACTCCTCGGTCGCTGAGAGGAGGTCGAGTTTGTCAGAATTCTCGACGAGTGGGTAGACGATGAAGGCCTGCCGCCCCTTGCCGACCTCTCCTCGGATGAAGTCATAGACCCGGGATCGGGCCCGACCGGGTCGGAGACCAGTCCTCACACTCTGCCTACCCGGAGGGAGTTCATCGATAATCGTCAGGTCGAGATCGCCGTGGAGGGTCAGGGCGAGGGAGCGTGGGATCGGGGTAGCAGACATGACGAGGAGATCTACAGCCTCACCCATTTCGGTAAGGGCGAGGCGTTGCCTGACACCGAAGCGATGTTGCTCATCGATCACTGCGAGGCCGAGGCGGCCAAAGGAGACCTGCTCCTGGAAGAGGGCGTGTGTCCCGACCACGATCCCTGGCTCGGGGAGAGCGATCCTTTCGAGTGCGGTCCGGCGTGCCTCTGCACCGAGTCGACCGGTCAGTAGGGTGATATCGACCTCGATCTGACCGAGGAGTTGGGCGAGGGTCCGGGCGTGTTGCTCGGCCAAGATCTCGGTCGGTGCCATCAGTGCGGCCTGGTACCCATTCTCGACGGCGAGGAGGAGTGCGAAGAGTGCGACGACGGTCTTACCCGATCCGACATCGCCCTGTACGAGTCGGTTCATCCTCTGGTCGCGCCCCATATCGTCGAAGATCTCACGAACCGCTTCGATCTGTTTACCGGTGAGTTGGAAGGGCAGTTGGTGGAAGAGATCATCGACGAGTCCACCTCTCGTCCTCTGGAAGGTTATTGCGGGCCCACCCTCGCTGCGTCGGGTTCTGGTCTTGGCGTAGAGTAGTTGTAGTATGAAGGCCTCTTCGAAGGCGAGTCGAGCCCTCCCCCTCTCCGCATCTTCGAGGGATGGTGGCTGGTGGAGGTGGTGTAGCGCCTCGTGGAGGGGCGGCAACCCGAGTCGTTCGAGCCATCTAGGATCGAAGGTCTCCTCTTCCTCGACCGCCTCTATCATCTCCTCGAGGTGGGTCTCGATAAGGTTACGGATCCACCTCTGTGATAGCCCCTCGGTCGCGGGGTAGATAGGTAGGACCCTGCCCCCGAGTTCATCCTCCTCTCCCTCTCGGCTGAGGATAATGAACTCACGTGGTTGGATCTGGCGGGTGTGGAAGAACTTTACGGGTCCGGTCACGAGCAGGAGGTCGCCCCTCCTGATCGTATTGTCGAGGTAGGGCTGTCCTGGCCAGGAGCACTCGATCTGTCCACTCTCATCGCGGAGTAGGACATTGAAGATCCTGAGTCCACTCCTAGTTGGGATGACGCCCTTGTGTGTGACCTCACCGATCAGAGTCGCATCCATCCCGACCTCGAGGGAGGCGATCGGGGCGACGGTACTCGCGTCCTCGTACCGTCGGGGCGTATGGTAGAGGAGGTCCCTGACAGATCTGACCCCTACGCGCGCGAGTCGTTCTGCGCGGCGCGGCCCGACTCCTTTGAGGTACTGTACCTCTTGGTCGAGGATCGAGCCCTTCAGACGCGTCGGCATCGGTCACCCCTTTCTAGGATCGTCTACTCGGTCAGGACCTCACGTGCGAAGGTACGTGGCTCGAACTCCTGCATATCGTCGATCCCTTCGCCAGTCCCGATGAGTTTGACTGGGAGGTCGAACTCCTCCTTGAGAGCGACGACGATCCCGCCCTTCGCCGTACTATCTAGTTTCGAGAGGATTAGTCCTGAGAGGTCGAGTGTCTTACCGAAGGTCCGAGCCTGAGAGAGTGCGTTCTGGCCCGTGGTCGCATCGAGGACGAGGAGTGTCTCATGGGGCGCACCCGGTAGCTTACGCTTGATGACTCGCTCGACCTTCTCGAGTTCGGCCATTAGATCACCCTGTGTGTGGAGCCGTCCGGCGGTATCGACGATCACGGTATCGACATTCCGGGCGTCTGCCGCCTCGATCGCATCGAAGGCGACCGCTGCAGGGTCAGCTCCCTGACTCGCGCCGACGAACTCGGATCCAGTACGTTCGGCCCAGATCTGGAGTTGTTCGATCGCCCCGGCACGGAAAGTATCGCCAGCGGCGAGGAGGGTTCGGCGTCCACTCCGCTGGAGACGGTGCGCTAGTTTACCGATCGAGGTCGTTTTCCCTACACCATTGACCCCGACGATCAGGAAGACGGTCGGTCCCGAGTCGGCGAAGTGTAGGCTCGTCTCAGCGTCACCCGATTCGAGGATCGTGGTGATCTCGTCCTCGACCGCGTCGAGGAGTTGATCCTCGGTCTGTATCTTACCGCGCCTGGTGAGGTCTTCGACCCGGTCGACTAGTTTGAGGGTCGCGGCGACCCCGAAGTCGGCGCCGAGGAGGAGCTCCTCGAGCCTCTCGAGGGAATCTGGATCGATACCCTTGACGATTGCGCTGACATCGGTAAAGGCGAGCTCCTTGATCCTCTGCCAGAGGGACTTCCTCTCTTCTCTATGTCTGAAAAGCCTCGACATTCTCTGTCCAGTTAGGGGGGATGCTGTTGAGATCTATGGGTAACTTATCTCAACCCCCACCTCCGGCGGAAGACCCATTCGGTCGAGACGAGGATCACGATCGCGAGATAAGGCCAAGGTTCAGTATGGAGGGGTGTCCCACGTCCCTCATCCTCTCCCCAATCTGTTGCGGTTCCAGTTGCGACCAACCCACCCAGATCGTGGGGTCTCTTCTGGAACTCAGGTGAGTAGCTCTCGACGGTGAGTTCTCCCTCACCGAGTTCTGCGCCACTCGCAGAGGTGAGGTGATAGGTATAGTGGCCCGGCTCGAGGAGAGGTGTCGAGACCGTATCGGGCCCGACTAGCTCGATGATCGTATCGAGAGCGACGCGCCCATCATCTCTCCGGAGTTGGAGCGTGACCCCCTCAGGCTCTTCCCCCTCTGGTCCATGCACGACCCAGCTCGGTGCAGAGCCGCGCCTGACCACTCTCTCGAGGGGCCGGACCGGACCGGTCCCAAAGGGCTCATCTTCCTCGAGGAGCCAACCCCCGACCACCGACCAGAGGTTCCGGTAGCTCTCCCTACTTGGACCACCCCTGATCGCCCAGCCCCAGAACCCCTCACCGAGAACGACGACAGCTCGCCGTTCGCCATCTTGGACCCCTGCGATCAGGGGCAGAGCAGCCCCTCTATCTCCCTCCTCCCGTACCATCAGTGGGGCCCAGCTCTGGCCCCCGAGTTCGGCCGGGTAGACCCTCGACAGGGGGGGGAGCCCTACCAGTCTCATCCCAGATAGTTCGTCGAGGAGTGGTGAGGCAGGCAACTCACCGACTACCTCCCACTCCCCCTCCCTCCCCGGGTCGATCGATAGGGGTAGTGAGCGAGTATACCCGCCGGGGAAGAGGAGGACCCTCTCTCCATTGGCTGCGGCCTCATGCGCCCAGGCGGGTGCCTCACCATCGAGACCATGGAGGACGGTTATCTTCGATCGCTCGACGGTCTCAGCGACCTCTGCCTCCTCGATCAGGCCCCCCGCCTCAGCACCGAAGCCCAGCTCGAGGTAATGCCGAGAGTCGGCCTGCAGGTACCCATGGATCGGAAGACCGAGGGCCTGCTCGAGGATAGGGTAGAGGAAACGAGGCTCCCAATCGGGCCTGAAGGAGACGAGGGCGAGTCCCGCCGGCTTCTCATCGATATAGAGGTAGGTACTACGCCGGTCATCGTCAGGGACCGGATCGGTTCCGGTCAGCTCGATATCATAACGGGTCAGACCACCCCCTGCGCTAGGGGTAGGCTCGACTTCGAGGGTGACGATCGCTGTCCGGCCTGGTTCGGGGGTCGGCACTCGCTGGGTAATGATCGCCGCTCCATCCTCTGAGAGGACGAGCTCTACCGAGTCGGGGACCTCACCCTCTGCGGTGATCCCGACCCTGATCTCGATCGATTTGCCGGCCTCTGCCCAGCTCGGTGCTTCGAGCTCGGAGATCGCCAGATTCCCGACTGGTTCTGTGGGTAAGGTCCGGACCTCTAGTTCTAGACCGAGGAGTGGCAGGATACGGTCGACCTCTGCGAGGTCAGAGATCACACCATCGGTCAGTACGACGACACGTCTCGCGCCCCCTTCGGCGGCGGCTCTGAGGGCGGGTGCGAGCCTACTCTGCGGCGCATCTGGCGCCCACTTTTCGAGCTCTGCGGGTCGAGCGATCTGCAGATCCGCGCCGAAGAGGTAGATCTCCCGGTCACCAGAGATGCGACGCGCCTCAGAGACTGCTCGGTCCCACCGAGTCTCGGTCGCACCGGGCCCGAGGGGTACCGACATACTGAGTGAGCGGTCGAGGAGGACCTGTACCCTCTCGCCCCCTACTGTGAGCTCAGGCACCGAGAGCTCGGGGTCGAGTAGTAGTAGGAGGAGGAGGGCGAGTGTTCCCCATCTGAGGAGGGCGAGGATGCGCCGCCCCCGGCCAGGCATCTCTCGCCGTCCGTACAGGTATCTGACGATGGCACCCCCTGCCATCGCCATGAGGCCATAGAAAATCCAACCTTTGAGATCCATCCACCGTACTCCCGCTGGCACAACGCCCGTATCTCATTGTACGGGCATCGTTTACTACGCCCGGGAGGGGTGGAGGGATCCGTCGCTCACCTAATATCACCCTCCGCGAGCGATGCAGAGGGCCTGAGTTCCGCAAGGCGCGGGCCCGGGGTTGCGACCCGGGCGAGGAGTGCTCGCCTCTCGACGACTACGGAATCGAAGGCTGGCCTCTGCTCTTCGGTTATCGGAGGCGCTCCTGGTGGCAGCTCTGCGGTTCGGGCGTCGAGGGGCTGACCATCCTTCCTCAACTCGTAGTGGACATGGGGTCCAGTCGCGAGGCCAGTCGCACCGACGTAGCCGATGACCTGGCCTTGCTCGACCCTCGTCCCGGCGCTGATCCCGCGCGCGAATCTACTCATATGGGCGTAGAGGGTCGTATAGCCACCTGGGTGACGCAATTCGACGACATTTCCGTACCCTCCGCGCCTCCCTGCGAAGGCGACGACGCCATCTCCTGCGGCCTTGATCGGGGTCCCGGTCGGAGCACCGAAGTCGGTCCCGAGGTGTCCCCTATAGACACCGAGGACGGGGTGATACCTACGCCAGGAGAAGGCTGAGGTTATCCTGACATAGTCGAGTGGGTAGCGTCGGAAGGCGGTCCTGAGGGAGGCGCCACTCTCGTCGAAGTAGCCACTCACCTCGTCGTCCTTGAAATAGATCGCTGGGTAGATCTTGCCCCGGTTCTCGAGCTCGGCGACTAGTACCCTCCGCGCGCGAGAGGTGCCATCGGGCCTGACCTCCCGTTCATAGACGAGCCGGTAGCTATCGCCCGGCTGGATATCGCGGGTGAAATCCATCCGATAGACATAGATCTCGGCGAGGGCACTGACGAGGGCGATCCTCTCGACTGGTGGGAGGTCGAGGGACTCATCACCTAGGATCGCATGGTAGAGGGAGTGGCCTGACCCGATCACTCCACTCGTATAGATCGTATCGATGATGGTAGGGGTGACGATGATATCGGGCTCCCAGGCCTCCGCCCCTGCCCTGAGGAGTCGGAGTGTACTATCGGCGTTGAGCCTGACTTCTACCGCCCTTGGTCTCTCTGTCCCCGTCCACCTCCGGACGGTGACCTCGAGCCCCTCCCGTAGGTGCCTCGGGTCTCTATACTCGCTCAGGGTGCCGAGGAGGCCGGTGAGCTCTCGTCCTCCGATCGCAGCCCGGTCGAGGAGCTCGGAGATCGTCTCACCCCTCCTGAGCCGGTGTGTCTCGACTCGCTCTGCTGGGAGGGCATGGAGCGTGGCGAGTACGGGCACATCCCCCCCGGGGCCCTTCGAGCCGCCGAGGGTGAAGAGGCCCACGGAGAGGAGACTCGCAGCGATGAGGAGGATACCACGTCGTACGCTCATCGGTCTTTCTCCATTCTGGTTATCTAGTCCCGCCACTAATCCATCTGGCGACGGATGAAGGTCGGGATATCCAGATCGCTGATCTGACGTCTAGCGATGATCTGGTCAGGTCTCCTTGGGAAGGGCATCGCCTCAGGGGCAGGGCTACCCTTAGGGTTCGAGGCAGTGAGGTCGCCACTCGTGCCCGCAGCTACGCGCTTACGGCCCTCATCCCCGATCCCTGCCATTGCGGGGCTCGGCTTGCGAGCGGGAAAATTCGGCCTGAGGACATTCCTGGCGAGTGGCTCATCGGGGCTCTGCAGACCGGTTGCGATCGCGGTCACGCGGACCTCGCCCTCGAGGGTCGGGTCGTGGACGGCGCCGAAGATGATCTCGGCGTCGTCGCCTGCGGCCTCCTGGATCATCGAGGCGATCGTGGTCACCTCATCGATCGTGAGGTCCATCCCCCCGGTGATATTGATGAGTACGCCAGCGGCGCCCTTGATCGATAGGTCATCGAGGAGTGGGCTCGAGATCGCCTCCTGTGCTGCCTCGACTGCCCTGCTCTCGCCCTCACCGAACCCGGTCCCCATCAGTGCAGGTCCACGGTTCGCCATCACGGTCCTGACATCGGCGAAGTCGACATTGACCTCACCAGTCACCGAGATCAGGTCGCTGATCCCCTGGGTAGCGTGTAGGAGTACCTCATCGGCCTTCTTGAGCGCGTCACGGAAGGAGGTCGCCCTGCCGACGACAGAGAGGAGTCGCTCGTTGGGGACGACGATGACGGTATCAGCGCACCTCTTGAGCTCGGAGAGTCCCTGCTCGGCCTGACGCATCCTCTTCTTGCCCTCGAAGAGGAAGGGTTTGGTCACGATCCCGATACTCAGTGCACCGAGTTCACGTGCGATCTCGGCGACGAGGGGCGCGGCACCGGTACCGGTACCACCACCCATCCCTGCGGTGATGAAGACCAGGTCAGCGCCCTCGAGGGTGCGGCGGACCTCGTCCTCATTCTCTTCGATCGCCTGTCGGCCGATCTCTGGGCGGGCACCAGCGCCGAGCCCACGGGTCAACTTCTTCCCGATCTGGATCTTGATCTGTGCGTTCGAGGCCTTCAGCGCCTGGGCATCAGTGTTGATACTGATGAACTCGACGCCCTCGAGCTCCTCATCGATCATCCGGTTGACGGCATTACCACCACCACCACCAACCCCCACGACCTTCATGATCGCGTTCTGCATCGCTGCCTCTTCGAATTCGAAGATCATCATCGTCAACCCTCCTTTGGGTTACGGCGCAGGGCATCGGAACCACTGCACCGATTGGGGAATCTATGATAAATGACACCTTCTCCGCGAGTGCTACTGTAAGCTCGGCCGGGCTAGAAGAAATCCTTCAGCCAGGCGACTAGCTTTCCGAGTGTGCCCTCAGCGAATCCACCTGTAAAACCACCTGTCTCGAGGCTGTGCTCGGCACCGTAGAGGGCCAGTCCCGTTGCGGTCGCGAGTTTGGTCGGGCGCACCGAATCGGCGAGGCCCGAGAGACCCTCACCTGCGAAACCGACTCGAACGGGTAACCCGAAGACATGTTGTGCGACCTCTGTCGCGCCGACGAGTGCCGCACCGCCGCCGGTGAGGACGACACCTGCACCGAGTCGGCTCGGGTCGCTGACCCCCGCACTCTCGACCTCACGGGCTACGAGTCCGAGGATCTCATCGATCCTCTGCTCGATGATATGGGCGACGAGCTCACGTGGAACCTCTCTCTTCGTCCCTGGTCCTGGACCGGGGACCTCGATCATCTCACGTGGATCGACGAGTTGGGCCGATGCGACCCCATATCTCTCCTTGGTCCGTTCTGCTTCGGCATAGGTTATGGAGAGCCCCTTGGCGAGGTCATTGGTCACGGTGACTCCACCCCAGGGTATCGTCGCCTGGTGCCGGAGCCTGCCCTCCTCGAAGATCGCGAGTTCGGTCGCTGCGCCGCCGAGGTCGACGAGGGCGACACCGACATCTCTCTCATCCTCGACGAGCACCGACTGACCAGCGGCCAGTGGCTCGTGGACGAGTGCGGTTATCCTGTATCCAGCCCTCTCGATCGCCCGTCTCCGGTTCTGGAGTGCGATCGCCGAGCTGGTTATGATATAGACCTCGGCCTCGAGCCTCGTCCCCATCATCCCTACGGGATCCCTTATCCCGGCCCTCTCATCGACGAGGTATCCCTGTGGCAGGACGTGGAGGACCTCTCTATCCTGGGGCACAGCCACTGCTCTTGCGACCTCGTGTACCCTCCTGACATCACTCTGGCCGATCTCGCCTCGGCTGACCGCGACGACCCCGGTCGAGAGCTTCCCATGGATATGCTCGCCTGCTACACCTACATAGAGCCGGTCGACCGAGACGCCGGCCATCAGCTCGGCCTCCTTCATCGCCTGGCGGATCGACTCTGTCATCTCCTCTAGATCGGTGACTAGTTCACGACGGACGCCACCGGCACGTGCCTGCCCGACGCCGAGGACACGGTAGGTCGGTCGGCGCGGTATCTCGCCGTCGACCCCGAGGATCACAGCGCAGGTCTTGGTCGAGCCTATATCGAGGCCTGCAACGATGTTCGGACGCATAGTCGTAGATCAGCCTGAGGTCAGTGAGACCACTACCTGGTCTCTATATCTCACATCGATCTGGCGTAGTTGCGGCAACTCTCGCCGTTCCTCCAGATCGGCCAACGTCAGCCGTAATTGCTCTATCCGTAGAGCATTGAAATCCTCTGGCAGGAGCGCGACGCCCCCCGCCGGCTCACGGAGGAGGAGTCTGATCCCACCCCCCTCGGCGGGGCCGAGGGTAGAGATCTGCGCTAAGAGCCAGGGCGCGAGCCGACCTATTCGGTCGAGGGCGCCTGCAACCTCGACGAGTGCACTATCCTCGGGCTCGGCACTCGAGGTGACGATCGTACCGAGCTCGATCAGTGGGAGGTCGAGATCTACTACCGCTGGATCGAGCGGTAGGACCCTACCATCGGCAGCGACCGGACGTAGGATCGGAGTACTCACGAACCCGACCGGTTCGACCTCCTCGACACGGAGGATCAGGGTACTCGGGTACTCCCTCTCGATCTCGAGACTCGCTACCATCGGGTGCGCCATGAGGGCATTCTGCCAGGGCTCGGGATCATCGAAGAGGTTCGAGTTCGATCTGATCCCACTCTCCTCCAGGAGGTGGTGGGGCGCGATATACCTCGTACCGATGATCTCGACGCGCTCGACCCTGAAGAGGTCCAGATTACGCAGGAGGCGCGGTGCCAATACGATCAGCGCGATCAGACCACCAGTCAGGAGGAAGAGGGCGGCACTCCACCGGTATAGTGTCGACCTGACGACGCCCCTCAAAAGGCACCTCCGAGCTCGATGAGGAGGCGACGGGCGACCTGCCCGATATCGCCCGCGCCCATCGTTACCACGAGGTCACCACCACCGAGCCGAGGGAGTAGGGCCTCGATGAGGGTCCCCTGCTCGGGGTGATACTCGACAACAGGTCGGCCCCGTTCACCCGACTCCTCTCCCCCGACCGCCTCAGTGACGAGTCTAGCGCTGACCCCCTCGATCGGAGCCTCGCGGGCCGCGAAGATATCGGTCACCCAGACCTCATCGGCGCCCTGGAGTGCGGTGCCCAACTCGGTCGCAAAGTCGCGCGTCCTCGAGTAGAGGTGCGGCTGGAAGACCGCTATGAGCCGTCGGTCGGGGAAGGCCGCCCGTGCAGCAGCGAGGGTCGCCTCGACCTCTGTGGGGTGATGCGCATAGTCATCGATCACGAGGATACCTTGGGCCTCACCTAGGATCTCGAAGCGACGGGCGACACCGGTGAAGCCCTCGAGTCCAGCGACGAGTGCGTCGGGTCCGACACCGAGGTGCTGCGCGACCCCGATAGCGGCGAGGGCATTCCGCACATTGTGCAGGCCGGGGAGCCCGATCATCACCTCGGCGATCTCATTGCCCCCTCTCTCGATAGTGAAACTCGTCCCCTTCTCGGTCGTGACTAGTGAGCGCGCCCTCAACTCCGCGTCCCCCTCGATACCATAGGTAACGACCCTCGGCCCCTCCCCTCCTCCTCGAGCCTCGAGGAGGCGCCGCACGCCTGGATCATCTGAACAGGCGAGGATGAGTCCATCCACTGGTATGGGCGCGATGAACTCTGCGAAGGCACTCTCGACCTCCTCGATCGAGCCATAGATCTCGAGGTGATCGGCATCGATCGCCGTGAGCACCGCGATCTCGGGCCGGAGGGTCAGGAAGGACCGGTCGTACTCATCGGCCTCGACCACGTACAACTCGTCGGACCCGAGGCGTAGCCCCCCGACCCACCCTGGTACCTGACCCCCGATGAACCCGGTCGGATCGAGGCTCGCCTCGGCTAGGACCGCAGTCGTGAGTGCAGTCGTCGTCGTCTTCCCATGGGTACCAGCGATTGCGATCACCCTCCCATTATTGACGAGTGCACCGAGTGCCTCTGCCCTCTTCAGCACCGGGATCTCCCGCGCCCTGGCCGCCTCTAGTTCGGGGTGGTCGTGTGGGACCGCGGCGGTGGTGACGACGGCGACAGCATCCTCTATATGGGCGGGATCATGGCCCTCCCAGACGACAGCGCCGAGGTTCTCGAGTGCGGCGCCGACCTGGCCAGGCCTGAGATCACAACCAGTCACTCTCCCACCAGCGCGGAGGACGAGTTCAGCGATCGCCGAGACACCGGCGCCCCCGATCCCGACGAAGTGGACCGGGCCATCTGCGGCGAGTTCTCGCAGATCTGGGACGATCACTCGTTCTTCACTCCCCGACATCGTCCTCCAAGAGTTCGAGTAACTTCCGTGCGATCTCCTGGGCCGCATCGGGCCGAGCACGCTCGAGGGCGGCACCCGCGAGGGCCTCGCGCCTGGAGGTGTCACCAACCAGACCTATCAACTCCGACCAGAGGCGCGCGGGCGTCAGCTCCCGCTCAGGGAGATGGATCGCCGCGCCAGCTGCCTCGAGAGAGCGCGCATTCTCCGTCTGGTGGTCGGCCGCCGCGGTCGGGAGTGGGACGAGGATCGCCGGGACGCCCCAGGCGAGGAGCTCCGCGGTCCCAATCGCGCCTGCCCTAGAGACTGCTAGATCAGCGAGGGCGAGAGCCTCTGACATCGAGTCGATATAGCCGAATGGCCTGACCCACCCGAGATCGAGCCGGGCGAGTCGCCTCTCGATCGAGTCGATATGCGCGGGCCCAGTCGACCAGAGGATCTGGAGCCCCTCTGGTCGAGTGGGTAGCTCCTCCTCTGCGATCATCTCTAGGGCCCCGATCAGGGCCTCATTCAGTGCGAGCGAGCCCTGGCTCCCCCCGACAATGAGGACGACGACGCCCGCCGGATCGAATCCAAAGAGCTGAGCTGCTCGTGTCCTCTCGATCCGAGTCGCGGGTGGCACGATCGCATTTCCCGGGGCCTGGATCTCTGTAGCGGCTCCTGGCCGGAGAAATGCCTCTGCCTCAGGGAAACCGAGGTGTACCTGCCGTGCGTATCGAGCCAGGATCCTAGTCGCGAGTCCGGGGAAGGAGTTCTGCTCGTGAAGTGCGAGTGGGACACCCCGTCTCACGCCATAAGCGCAGACGAGCCCACTGGCATAGCCCCCCGTCCCGACGATCAGTTGTGGGTCGAACTCGTGGAAGAGTCGTCTCAACCCCCTCAACGCACTGAGGGTAGAGGGTACCAACCTCCAATTCTCCCAGGGCCGGCTCCTCCGAAGCGGCTCGAGTGGGAGGAGGGTATGTGGTCGTCCCAACTGAGGTAGGACCCTTGCCTCGACTCCCCTCTCGGCGCCGACATAGTGGATCTCGAGGTCGGGCCGCTCTGCAGTGAGTGCCGATCCGAGTGCTAGAGCGGGGTAGAGGTGTCCCCCTGTCCCACCCCCGGCGAAGAGGATCCTGCTCATCGTATCCCTCCCCCACCCAACTCGAACCCGGAGGATCGGTCTCCAGCTCGTGCGATACTCATCAGCCCTCCCACGGCTGCCATACAGACGAGGAGACTCGAGCGTCCATAGGAGAAGAAGGGTAGTGTCATCCCCGTAGTCGGTATCAGGGCGAGGTTGACCGCCATATGCAGTAGCCCCTGGACGACGACGAGGCTCGTCAGCCCGATCGCGAGTAGGGAGCCGAAGAGGTCGGGCGCGATCTTCGCGATCCTGAAGCCTATCATCCCGAAGGCGGTGAAGAGGACGACGACCCCAGTCGTCCCGAGGAAGCCCCACTCCTCACCGATGACGGCGAAGATGAAATCATTGTGCAGCTCTGGTAGGAAGCCGAACTTCTGGCCACCCCTACCGAAACCGAGTCCTGCTATCCCTCCACTCCCGAGTGCGATCAGGGCCTGGTTGATCTGGTAACTCATCCCCGCCGGATCGTGGGTCGGGTCGAGGAAGCTCACGAGGCGTCGCATCCTATAGGCAAAGGCATCGATCTGGCCCCATAGGAGGGGGAGACCGACGACGCCGAGGAGGATGAAGTGGCCGATCCTTGCGCCGCCTGCGAAGACGACGAGTGCGGAGAGGAGTCCGATCAGGATCGCAGCCGAGAGGCTCGGCTGGAGCATGATCAACCCGATCACCACACCCCATCCGATCAGGAATGGTAGCAGCCCCCGGCTCAGACTTGGGAGCCGCTCCTGCTTCTTGACCGCGAGAGCGGCGGTCCAGATGATCAATGCGACCTTCGCATACTCCGAGGGCTGGACCGCGACCGGTCCGATCATCAACCACCTCCGTGCGCCATTGATCCGGGGCGCAATACCCTCTGTCCAGGGAAGGACTGTGAGGACGAGGAGGAAGATAGCGAGGAGGACCATCGGTCCCGCCGCCTGACGCCACCATCGGTAATCGACCCGGGCGACCCCGGCGAGGATCAGGAGCCCGACCGCACTACCCCCTGCCTGCCTGATCACGAAGAAGTAGTCGGGCAGCCCAGCTGTCTGAGCCATCACCGCACTAGCACTATAGAGGGTGACGAGCCCGAAGGAGAGGAGGAGTAGAGAGACGACAAAGAGTGCGCCTCCTTCCCACCCGGCGCTCCGACCACTCTCGGCCTGATCTGACCAGACCGATCTCTTCGAGTACTGTGGCGCCTCTTGCTCGACCCCGAGCCTCTGGCCCTGCCAACGGAGCCGGGGACGGGGCAGCCAGCTCACACCAGGGATCGTCTTACCCGCCATCCCCGCCTCCCCTGAGCTGACCCACCAACTCTCTGAACCGCGCGCCCCTCTCTTCATAGTCTGCAAAGAGGTCATAACTAGAGCAGGCCGGCGCGAGGAGCACTGCCTCACCAGGTCGAGCGAGTTCGGCGGCCCTGTATATCACTCGATCGAACCCGCCTGCGATCCGTTCTACCTCGAGGGCACCGCCCAGCTCCTCCTCGATCAGTGGACCGGCCTCGCCGTAGGCGATGACCCGCCGGACCCGGCCCTCCAGGGAGGGGAGAAGCGCCTCATACGACTCACCCTTGTGCCTCCCCCCGAGGAGGAGGATGAGCGGCCGGTCGAGTCCTTCGACCGCTACCCTCGTCGAGGAGATATTCGTCGCCTTCGAGTCATTGACCCAGAGCACGCCATCGATCTCGGCTACCGGCTCGAGACGATCTGGTAGGGGCTCGAAGCTCTTTAGTCCCTCCCTCACCCCCTCTGGTGTAGCGCCAGCGGCGAGAGCTGCGAGTGAGGCGGCAAGGGCATTCTCCAGGTTGTGGCGCCCGAGGAGCTGGAGCTCTACGCTCCGAACCAATCCGATCGCCTCCCCCTCTAGATAGACCATCAGCTCGCCGTCGGCACTGACGAAGGCGCCGAGCTCGGTGCCGGTGAGTGCGCGTCTCGTAGTGAAATAGAGACGCCTGCCAGGGACCTCAGCGGATAGTTCGAGGACGTCCTCATCATCGGCGTTGAGTATCCAGGTCGTCTCAGGAGTCGCATTCTCGAAGAGGCGCGCCTTGTCGGCGTAGTATTCGGCCTTGGTCTCGTACCTATCGAGGTGATCGAGGGCGAGGTTCGTAAGGACCCTGATCTCAGGGGCGAAGTCGACGATCCCTGCGAGCTGGAAGGAGCTGACCTCGACGACGATCGGTGAAGGCAGATCCTCGAGGAGGACGACCTCCGATAGGGGCAGACCTATATTGCCCGCGGCGAGGGTATCGAACCCGGAGGCCTCCAAGAGGTGTGCGATCAACGCCGTCGTCGTCGTCTTCCCATTCGTGCCCGTGACTGCGATCAGGGGCGTATCGAGGTAGCGAGAGGCGAACTCGATCTCAGAGATCTGGGGGATCCCCTCGAGTTCGGGCGCACTGAGGACGGGCGCGGTCGGCGGGATCCCAGGGCTGACGACGATCTCGGAGCAACTCGCGAGTTCGGCGAGGGTATGCCGCCCGAGCTCGACTGTCCCACCGCGCGCCTCGATCTCGGCGGCGACCTCTCTGAGCCCAGCTGACTCCGCCAGATCGGATGCATATAGCTCGAGGCCGCGCGCGAGGGCGAGTGCCGCCGCGCTCCGACCACTACGAGCCAGCCCCAGGACTCCGATCTTAGCCATCATCACCTGATCTTGAGTGTACCGAACGCCATTAGTGTGAATAGGATACCCAGGATCCAGAACCTGATGATCACCTTACTCTCCCTCCACCCCGCCTTTTCGAAGTGGTGGTGTAATGGTGCCATCTTGAAGATCCTACGTCCCTCACCGTACCTCCTCGCGGTGAACTTGAAGTATCCGACCTGCAGGATCACCGAGAGTGCCTCGAGTACGAAGACGCCACCTACGATGACGAGTAGGAACTCCGATTTGAGGAGTAGTGCTACCGCGCCGATCGCTCCCCCGATCGCAAGAGATCCGGTATCCCCCATGAAGACCTCTGCGGGGTGTGCATTGAACCAGAGGAAGCCGAGTGCGGCTCCGGTCAGTGCCATACAGAAGACTGCCAACTCTCCCGATCCAGGGAGGTAGAAGAGGCCGAGATAGATAGAGGTATCGACCCTCCCGATCAGATAGGCGAAGACCGCGAAGGTCGCCGCCGCGATAGCGGACAGTCCCGCTGCGAGTCCGTCGAGCCCATCGGTCAGATTCACCGCATTCGAGCTACCGGCCAGGACGATGATCACCCAAGGGATGAAGAAGAGCCCCCAGATGACGAGGTAGTAATCGGAGAGGAATGGTAATCCAGTCCAATTCGCTGGCAGTGGGCTGATCGGATTCGCCCAGAGGAAGTATCCGACCCCGAATCCCAAGATCCCTTGGCCGAGTAGCTTATACCTCCCCACGAGTCCATCGGGGTTGCCATTGGCGACCTTGAGATAGTCATCGATGAAGCCGAGGAGTCCCATCCAGAAGAAGACGATGAGTGCTATGACGGTGTACGGGTTCGTCAACTCAGCCCATAGTAGGGTCGCGATCCCGGTAGAGAGTAGGATGAGGACCCCACCCATAGTCGGGGTACCCGCCTTCTCGAGGTGAGTCTCAGGCCCATCATAGCGCACCACCTCACCTACACGGAGGGAGCGTAGCCTTCTGATCACCGCGGGTCCCAAGGCGAAGGACAAGACCAGTGCGGTCACAACCGCTCCCGCTGCTCTGAAAGTGATATAGCGGAAGAGGTTGAAGAAGATGTGGTGGCCTGCCAGTGGCGCTAGTAGATGGTAGAGCACCCTTCACTCCCCCAGAGCCCGGCCAGCATCAGCACCAACCGCGCCAGTCTCGTCATGATCACCGAATTCCTTTTCCAACAACGGGATGAGCCGCTCCAAGGCGACACCCCGCGATCCCTTCAACAAGATTACCTCATCACCTCTAAGTCTGTCCTTCAGAGCACCGTAGACCTCGACTGGGTCCTCGGCGCTGAGTAGCCCCTCACCGAGTTCATCCCGGAGGGACTCGAATGCCTCGACGAACTCACCAGTCGCAACGATCAGGTCGAGTTCTCCAGCCCGAGCGGAGCGAGCGAGGTGGCTAGCAGACCGGGAGTGGAGCTCCGCACTTGCCGCACCGAGCTCGCGCATACTCCCCACGATCGCGATCCTCCCACCGCGCCTCGGTAATGCAGTCAGGAGCTCGACCGCTGCTTCGAGGCTCGCAGGGTTCGAGTTGTAGCAGTCAGCGATCACCATCAACTCGCCGCAATGGAGGAACTCTGATCTGAGTGCGGCACCCTCTGCCCGTCCGATCCCTTCGATCGCGACTTCCATAGGGACCCCGACCTCCTCAGCGAGGCCGAGGGCTAGGAGGGCATTTCGGGCATTGATCCGCCCCCTCATTGGGGTAGAGACCTGGGCTCCGCGCCAGAGGAAGGAGACGCGTCCCTCCTCATCGAGTACGATCTGACTCGCCGAGAGGTCCGGATCGGCGGCGCTGCCCCACCCTGCGATCCGTATTCTAGGCGCGATAGCGCGCGCCCTCTCGATCAATGCTGGCGGCTCGTCCGCGACCAGTGCTACACCACCGGGTGGGAGGGACTCGAGGATCGAGGTCTCCTCCCTCAGGACCCCTTCGAGATCACCCAACCCCTCGAGGTGCTCCTCGGCGATACTGGTGATCACGACGAGGTCGGGCTCTACTATCCGACCGAGTCGGGCGACCTCCCCTGGCGTATTCGTTCCGACCTCGATGACCAGTACATCCGCCGCGCGCGGTGCAGCGAGGAGGGTGAGAGGGACACCGATCAGATTGTTGAGGTTGCCCTCAGTCGCATGGACCACGAGGTGCTGACCGATCGCTGCGCGGGCTAGCTCCTTCGTCGTCGTCTTCCCATTACTCCCGACGATGGCCGCGACCTTGGCAGTGAGGTGACGACGGTAATAGCGCGCGAGCTCACCGAGTGCACGGAGGGTATCATCGACCTCATAATAGATCAGTCCCTCAGCCCCCTCCTCTGGTATCGAGTCGACGATCGCACCGCGCGCACCTCTCTCCATCGCCTCGTCGAGGAACTCATGCGCATCGAATCGTTCTCCGCGCAGAGCGACGAATAGGTCGCCCGCGCCGATCGTCCTCGTATCGGTCGATATCTTCGAGAAGGCTATCTCACTCCCCTTATCATCTGGGAGGGCGAGCGCGGCTCTCACCCGCCGGTCAGTCCAGAAGGGCTGGTCCATTACTCGCCACCTCCCTTGCTCAGGAGGAGCTCTCGTACGATCTCTGCCTCATCGAAGGGGCGCCTCTCGGTACCGACTATCTGGTAGGTCTCATGCCCCTTTCCAGCGAGGATGATCAGGTCGCGGGGGCCAGCGATCCCAAGGGAGTAGCAGATCGCCTCCCGTCTATCGACGACGATCCGATACTCCCCACCCTCGACCCCAGCGACGATTCCCTCGATGATCGCCTGCGGCTCCTCCGTCCTCGGGTTGTCAGAGGTCACGATCGCCAGATCGGCGTACTGGGCTGCGACGGAGCCCATCAGTGGCCTCTTCCCAGGATCGCGGTCTCCACCTGCGCCGAAGACGACGATCAGTCGTCCCTCGACGAGGGGTCGGGCCGCGCTGAGCACCCGTTCGAGTGCGTCCGGCGTATGCGCGTAATCCCTCAGGACCGGACAGGGTGCATCGGCGATCAGTTCGAGCCGGCCGGGCACCTGTGGCAGAGTTGCGAGGCGCTCTGCGATGAGCTCGAGTGGTAGCCCGAGCGCCAGTGCTGCACTCGCTGCGGCAAGGGCATTCTGTACATTGAATCCTCCGAGGAGGGGCAGCTCGACCGATGCCCTCCCCTCCCCTGTGACGAGATCGAAATCTGCGCCCGAAGCCCCGAGCTCGAGGTCCTCGACCCAGAGGTCGGCCGGCCCCTCGAGGTCGTAGCCGAGTGCTCTCGGTGCCTCTCGCTCGAGACCCTGCCAGGCGGGATCGCCCAGGTTCATGATCGCCGTCCCCTCAGCCCCGAGGTACTCGACGAAGGAGCGCTTCGCTTCGAGGTACGCCTCGACGGTCCCATGGTAGTCGAGGTGATCTCGACTCAGATTCGTGAAGACCGCGACATCGAAGGTGTGGCCATAGACACGGGCCTGTTCGAGGGCATGCGAGGAGACCTCCATCGCGACTGCCTCGACCCCTGCCTCGACGAGCTGGTGGAGATGAGCGGCGAGAGCGACTGGTCCTGGCGTCGTCAGATTCTCGCCACCCGGTGCCCAGCGCCCATCAGGACCGATCAGGCCCAAGGTTCCAAGCGTTGCCGTCCTGAGCTCAGCGGCCAAGAGGTGGCGCAGGAGCCAGACAGTAGTCGTCTTCCCATTCGTGCCTGTCACCCCGACGAGTCTGAGTCGGTCGGCTGGCTCACCGTAGAGGAGACTAGCCGCGATCCCAGCTGCTCTCCTCCCATCGTTGACGACGACCTGGGGTATCTCGCACCCCTCGACTGGGCGCTCGACGAGTGCAGCACTAGCCCCCGCGCCAGCAGCGGCGGTGAGGAAGGAGTGGCCATCGGCACTATGTCCCTTCCAGGCGCAGAAGAGGTGTGCGGCCCCTACCTTCCGGCTATCATCGGCGATTCCCCTGAGAGGTAGGTCACCGGTAGGGGCGGAGATTAGGAGGCCGAGGGTATCGAGCCTCTCGATGACTTCAGCGAGTCCGCGCTCATGGGGGAGCTCTCGTAATCGACTCATCTTCGCCACTCCGCTTCGAGGATCACGATCTCACCAACCTCTATCTGTGCACCAGGCGCAGGCACACTCCTCCGCACGATCCCTGTACCCTCGACCCTGACCTGCAGGCCGAGACCATGGAGCCGCCGGGCTGCATCCCTGAGGGGTAGTCCCCTGAGGTCGGGTACGAGACGCTCTGGCCTGCGATCCTCCAACCGATATCGCTCCGGCGGTGGCGCATCGAGGGCGAAGATGAAAGGCCCTGGCGCTGGAGGTAGCCATCCGCCCTCCCCGAGATCTCGCTCCTCAGGATAGAAACCGACCTCCGCCAGGCGCGACTGATCACTCCTCTGCGCGACCCGGCGCCGATCGAGGGCGGTACCGCGCGCTGCGAGGGCAGCCGCGAGGGTCGCACGGGTGACCGGTGCAGCAGCGGCGCCACCATAGTAAGCGCCTTGGGGACGGTCGAGCTTGACGAGGAAGGCTAGTTGTGGCTCGTCAGCGGGGAAGAAGCCGGCGAAAGAGGCGGTATGTCCATCCCCATATCTGCCATCGACGAAACGACGTGCGGTCCCCGTCTTCCCGGCCACAGAGAAGGCACCGAGGCTCGCCTCCCGTCCACTTCCCATCTCGACGACCTCGCGGAGGGCAGTACCTATCGACTTAGCGACCCCCTCGGAGACCACCCTCCTGACTACACGGGGCGAGTTCCTCTCGATGACCCTTCCATCTCGTGCTCTGACCTCACGGACGAGGAGAGGCTCCATCAGGATCCCATCATTTGCGAGTGCGCCGTAGGCCATCACTACCTGGAGTGGGGTTACCGAGACCTCGTATCCGATCGCGAGGCTTCCAGCTGAATAGGCCGACCACTCCTGTGGACGACGTAGGCGTCCCCCCGCCTCAGCTGGATAACTCACCCCTGTAGGCGTACCGAACCCGAAGTCGCGGAGTACCGTATACTGCTCCGCTGGATCCAAGAGCTCGGACAACTTCACCATTGCCACATTAGATGAGACACTGAGGGCCTCTCCAACACTCAACCAACCATACTCGCTGACATCACTCACTACCCTCCGGCCATAGGTGTACCGCCCCTCTTCGGCGTATACACTATCGGTGAGAGCTACCTTCCCCGTCTCCAAGAGTGCGGAGATGAAGAAGGGCTTCAGTGTCGAGCCCGGCTCGAAGGGCTCGACCACTGATCTCCAGAGGATATCGCCATCCCTCCTCTGGCTCACCGCAGCGAGGATCTCACCACTCCTCCGATCGACGAGGATTAGGTCACCGCCCTCACTACCGGTCTCCCTGATCGCGTCATTGAGGGCCTCATGTGCGATCTCTTGGAGTCCGAGATCTATCGTCAGATAGAGATCATTCCCTGCTGTCGGTTCGATGACCGAGATCAGGGAGCCAGGGATCACCTCACCGCGCGCATCCCTCCGCTCGATCGCCAATCCGGGCTCACCACGTAGGACTGCATCATAGGCCTGCTCGACCCCGCCCGCCCCTTGCCCATCGCCCTGGACGCGCCCCAAGAGCTCGAGCCCGATAGCCCCGTGGGGATAGAATCTCTCGGGGATACTCTCGAAGTAGAGACCACGTACCCCCGCCAGCTTCTGTTGTGCGACCGCATCGTGCCGCCCAGCGATGACGACCCACCTCCGCTCTGGATCGACCGCGCGTCGGGCCTCTCGCTCGGAGAGACCGAGGACCTCACGAAGGAGTTGAGCGGTCTCCTCCCTATCTCGTAACTCCCCTGGAGCGACAGAGATCCGATAGGAGATCCGACTGACCGCTAGGGGAACACCATTACGGTCATAGATCGTACCACGGGGCGCAGGTAGGGTCACCTGCTTCCTCTGCTGGTCAACCGCACGGGCACTCCACCGTCCCGTCGCAAGGACCTGGAGGGTGAAACCGCGCCCGACCACCACGAAAGAGGCGAGGATCAGACCTACCAGGAGGAGCCGCCGTCGGGTCTGATGATTCGGTGCTCGACTCACTCGGCACCCCCATCCCCACCATAGGGGAGGACGACGATCTCCGATCCAGCTGGCATCACGAGACCGAGCACCTCCTCTGCCGCCTCGATCACCCATGCACGACTCTCGAGTCTCTGAATCTGAGTCTCGAGATATGACCGCTCCCCCTCGAGGAGAGTCAACTCACCACGGATCACCTCGAGGGCACGAAGGGACTCGAGGGCCCGACTCTGGCGCCAGACTACGAGGCTGAGCGATCCCAAGAGCAAGGCAAAGGCCAGGACCGTCCTGATCAGACCAGGCTGACTACGCATCCTCCGCCCTCCTCCAGGCTCGGAGTCGCGCGCTACGGGCTCGTGGGTTAGCCGATACTTCCGCAGGTGACGGGGAGAGGGGCCGACGGGTCAGAGTCTCGCCGAGGGCACGACCTCGACAACGACAGACCGGAAGAGCCGGTGGGCATACACAGCGGCTACTCCACTCGCGGAAATCCGACTTCACCCGACGGTCCTCGAGGGAGTGATACGAGATAACTACCAGAACACCACCTGGCGCCAGCCGGTCACGGAGGTAGGGAAGGACCTCCTCGAGGACCGACAACTCATCATTGACCGCGATCCGGAGCGCCTGAAATAGACGGGCGAGATCACGGGGAGTGACTCTCGGACCGAGGACACCCTCGATCACCTCGACGAGATCGTCACTATAGTCGAAGGGAGTAGAACGACGACGAGCGATAACAGCAGCAGCGAGACGCCGGGACCGCGGCTCATCACCATAGTGGTAAAAGAGATCGGCGAGTTGATCCTCCGGAAGCTCATTCAGGAGATCGGCGGCCGTCGGAGCAGTCGAGTCATGACCCGCCATACGCATATCGAGTGGGGTCCCTGGACGGAAAGAAAACCCGCGTGCTCGCTCATCGAGATGACGAGACGAGAGGCCAAGATCCAGGAGAGCACCGGCGAGTGGCTCCGCGATGCCGATCACAGCATCGGCAAAATTCGCGTGGACCAATTCCACACGATCACCGAAACGTGCTAGACGCCTCCCAGCCACCTCTAGAGCCTCCGGATCCTGGTCCACACCGATCAGACGAGCAACAGGACTCGCCTCCAGAATCGCCTCACTATGTCCGCCGTCGCCTACCGTGCCATCGAAATAGAGACCACCACGTTCGGGTCGGAGATAATTCAAGACCTCATCGACCATCACCGGCCGATGCAAAACCTCTCCTGACCACTCCATTATCTAAAAATCTGCGGTGCGTAGGCCGCAAACTCACTCGCGCCCTCCAACGCAGCCTCGAAATCAGATGGGTTCCAGATCTCGATCTTGTCGATCGCGCCTACCAGAAGAGTCTGACCGTCAAGGTTCGCAGCTTCCTTCAAACGCTGGGGGATCAGGATCCTGCCCTGGCCATCAGGGACTACCTCCACAGCACCTGCAACCACCGAGAGGACATAGGGACGAGAGGATGGCTGATGGCGTAAGAGGTCCCGAAGACGCTCCTCGACACCCACCCACTCTGATTCAGGATAGAGCGCTAGGGCAGGAGGATAGGCCTGAACCAGAACGAACCTCTGCTCCGTTGCACCACGACGGAAGGCCGCAGGAAGACTTACCCGGCCCTTGTCATCGAGCTGGTAAGTATAGCTGCCTAAGTACTTTATCACTCCCGACCCTGGAGTCTCATCACCCGCCATTGGGCCTCTCCGTCAGGGCTCTCCACCCTCTTCCCCACTCTTCCCCACTCCTCCCCACTTCTCCCCCCCAAGGTAGGCCGGGGATGCCACTGACGTCAAGGGATTTTGGTAAGTCGTGGTTGGGGTGGGGTTTAGACAGGAGGACAGGGGACAGGAGGACAGGAGGACAGGAGAATAGGGGGATATTGGTGGTGTGTTCTGGTCTCTGTTTTCTGATCCTGATACAAAGAAGCCCGGGACGCCGTAGGTGGCGCCCCGGGTTTTCTAGTTGGCTGGTCTAGTTCAGACCATTCAGACCTATTGGTCTAGCGTCCTCTCTTGATGAGGGCCTCTTGGATCTCGATGTAGACCTCGGTGTTCTGGATATGGTCTGCGAGGCTCTTTGCTGCATCGGGCGAAGTGTCGCCATATGCGGAGCTCTGGTTGAAGAGCTCGCGCGCCCTCTGGAAGATCGGTAGTGCCTGCTGTGCGGACTCGAGTGTCTCGGGCTTTCCGACCTCCATTCCGCGGTAGAAGTACACGAGGCCGTGGAAGAAGTTGATCATTCCGAGTGACTCGGGCTTGGTTACGAACTCCTTTGCCGCCTCGAAGTATGGGACGGCGCCCGCCTGGTCCCCCTTCTGGAACTTCTCATTGATCCCGACGGCGAAGATATTCATCCCTGCGCCCTCGGCATCGAGCTCTCCGGCATCGACTGCCTTCTTGAAGGCCTCAGCTGCGGCCTGGACCTCATCGGCCTGGAGGAGCCACTGTCCCTGCTGTGCCCTGATATGGGTGATACCCGGATCGAGTGCGAGGACGGAATCGAGGGCCTCGACTGCCTCCTTCACCTTTCCGGCGCTCCGGAGTGCGGCTGCGTACGCCTGCCACACGGCGGCCTCATCGGGCTTGGACACAACTGCCTTGGCCCCGATTTCGAGTGCCTCATCAGTGCGCCCGAGCTTAGAGGTCGAGTTCATGAGCTGGACGAGGACGTCGGCCTTTACCTCGTCGCCCTCCTCGGCGTAGACCCTACCGAGGTAGTCGGCGGCCTTCTCGTAGAGCTCACGTGCCTCTACGCTCATCGCCGCCTCATCGCCATTGGCCTCCTTATTTGCGGCCTCTGCCTCTGCTGCTGCCGAAGAGGCGAAGTACCCGGCGTACTCGATGAGCTGCAGGTCATCAGCTCCATCTACTAGTCCCTGCTCGACGATCTCGAGTGCTCCCTCTGGATCACCCGCCTTGAGTGCATCGAGGGCGATCGTCAGCCGGACCTGGATATTACCTGGATTGAGCTCGAGGTACTGGTTGAAGTACTCCCTCGACTCCTCCATCATCCCGAGCTTCGCGGTGACGAAGCCCGCAGCCTGGAGCCCCTCCTGGTGGATCGGGTTGAGCTCGAGGAGGTTCTGGAGACTGACCAATGACTGGTCATAATCCTCGAGTTGCATCAGGGCGTACCCACGTCCATACATCGCCGACTGCGAGGTCGGGTTGAGCTCGAGGGCCTCACTGCACTTCTCGAGTGCTCCATCCCACTGTGATGCGGCGAGATCCTCATTGCAGTAATGGACGAGGCTCAGCTGCGTGACGAAGGTCTCGAAGGAGTTGAAGATCTGCTGGGCGACCTCCTTCGCATTGCTCCCATGGACGGGAGGGACATCGAATTGGGTCTGGTCCTGCGTGATGAAATACGCCTCGGTCTCCATCCCGTCCTGGGCCTGGCGGATCGTCCCGCACATCACGAGCTCGATCCCACCTTGCATCGCGAGCTGCTGGCTCGTGACACAGTTGAGGTCACGCTCCCGCAGTTTGAACTTCTTCAAGAGATCATTGAGGTCGCGCTTAGGCATCGAGCGATGGGTCGTCATCCCATCGATCAACTTCTTGACCTCATTGGCGACATCCCGCGCAAAACGCTCCCTGACCCCATCCTCTACTTCGGGGTTTGGGACTAGCACCCGAAATCGGCCGCCGGGCTCCTGCGCTACCAATGGGGTGGCCACTACCAACCCGGCCAAGGCCAACACCGCTATGGCCAGGAACGAGGTCAGTCTCCGGGAACTGAGCGTGTACACCATCTCCGGGATCTCCATTCTGTGGGCTCTGGTTTCGGCCGGCATCGGCCATTGGACTCCAGTGGTTCCTAACCCGCACTCCTCATAAAAGTTCGCCGACCGATCCGTCCCCCATCTTATCATAGCGGTAGAGACAGTCATCTCGGCGGCCGCGCGCCCCTCGACCCGAGGCTTACGCGGGGAGTATGGCTAATCTACGAAGATAGCCCTACTTGGCCATCTTTGCAA
>Ga0209487_1000951_pt1 | contig 25008 bp, 20 predicted proteins | sample Poulit2012_FD_187524 | JGI IMG/M metagenome (GOLD analysis project Ga0209487, IMG submission 187524) | Agricultural soil microbial communities from Georgia to study Nitrogen management - Poultry litter 2012 (SPAdes) (version 2) | ecosystem: Environmental > Terrestrial > Soil > Agricultural land...
CCAAACTCCTTCATGGCAAACGCCAGCAGGAGGATAAAGCCGCCAAACATCAGTGCCAGCTGCAGGATATCGGTTCTTACAACGGCAGAGAAACCGCCAATTGTGATGTAGACAACGGAGAAGAGTGCCACCAGAAAAGCATAGAACATGAAGGGGGCATCACCGCCGATGATAAACTGGATAATAAGAGCCAGCATCAAAATGTAGGGCGCCGGGCTGACCAAAATAAAAATTGGAAGGGCACTGATTCGCCCTGCCCTCTTGTTATAGGCGTTTGAGATCGCTTCAGGGATGGTAAGCGCCTTGTTCAATCGTATTTTACCGGCAAGAAATACCGCAAACAGTGCTGAAAAAACGTAAAAAGGGATTCCCAGTATCAGCCACTGTGAGATTCCGAACTGGTAACTCCACTCTCCAACCCCCAGGATGCCGCCATACCATGTGGCTACCAGTGTAGCGACAAAGGCGGGGAGGCTGATTTTTCGACCGCTCAGCAAGAACTCCTCTTCTGAATCACCCCCCGAACGCTTCTTCCAGCCGAGCCAGATGAGGGCCCCAAAATAGACCGAGATGAACAGCCAGTCAAACAGCGTCAGTGAAGAGCTCAAACTTCAGAAGATTTCAAGTTGGTAATCAGAAGCAGGTCCCCTTCTTTAAAACGAATCTCCACAACCATTTCGGCTGCCACATTCGAACTCCCATCCCTCACTCCATTTTTCAACATCTCATCATGGAGGGGGTATTTGAGCCCGCGGGTCGTAATCCCGCTGACGGTACCGCTCAACGGGAAGAGGGACAAGCTCGTACCCGGTTCGACCTCTCTTCTGAAAGGGGAAGTAATCAATTCGATCACAGAATAGTGATCCACAATGCGGATATCCTCCATCAGCGAGTGATATTTCAAGAGAACTGACAGATTTTTCAAGGTGTGATCGAGCCTCTTACCTGTAGCTCCGAACACCACGGACCGCCTGATTCCCCGTTTTAACGCCTCATTCAGCGCTTTTTCCAGATCATTGGTCTCCTGGTCCGGCACCCTGATCACCTCGGCACGTTCGGTCCCGTCGGGGGAGTAGGTATCCAGGTCCCCGATAATAATATCGGGCTCAAGCGATAACCGTTCTGCAGTATAAGCCCCCCCATCTGCCGCAATCAACAGGGTATTTCCCCGGGCAGAAAACTCTTTTTGAATCATCTCTCTGGTGGGCGGGGTTCCGTCACACAAAATCACGGCTTTCATAGAGTCGGAGTTGATGAACAGAGGTACAGATAAGGGTATACTGTTTTCTTTGAACTGGCTGAGGAGTCTCCCTTCAGAGGGGGCTGGAATGTACCTGCAAAGGAGTTCGGAGGGGTGGCCCGTCTTACTGCAAGAGCAGCATCTGCCATCGCCGGCCGGAGGGAGGGAACCCGTCTATTTATGTTCTGGTTGCCGGTGCCGAAAGAATGAGGCATTTTATGAAGCTTAATCATTTTTATATTAGAGCGTCATTGTTAGCGTTACAATATAAGAAAATTAATACTGTTCAGGCCGGGACTTAAAATTAAAGATTTATGTACAGAGAATTCATTCAGAATGTCAAAAATTACAACCATGTGGGAGTCGTATCGCATGTGCGCCCGGACGGGGACTGTATCGGAGCCCAGGTGGCGCTCTGTAGCTGGCTGAAAATAAACGGGATAGCCTCGACCGCCTTCAATCAGGATGATCTCCCTGAAAATCTTGACTGGCTCCAGGAGGAGATCCCTGTCCATAAGTTTGATAACGAAAAACTTGCAGAGTGCGATCTCTTTATCGTGGTGGATGGGAACTCTTTGCCCCGTTTCGGCTATTTTGCAGAGTGGATGGAAAACCGGGATCTGCCTGTCTGGATGATTGATCACCATCCAAATCCCGATGACGGCTTTGAAATTGCAATCTCCGTGGAGACAGCCTCCTCCACCTGCGAATTGATCTACCAGCTTTTTAAGGAGCACAATCCGGATCAGATCTCCGGGATGAATGCCAGGGCGATGTACACAGGCATTATTACGGATACCGGTTCCCTGCAGTTTGAAAGTGTCTCTCCTGCGACGGTCCGCGCTACAGCCGATCTGCTGGAGAGAGGAGGCTTTCGTCCTAACGAAGTGGCGGAGCGGGTCTTTTCCAATCGCTCTATCGGCCAGATGCATCTTCTGAGCGAATCGCTGAAGACGATCCGCATGTACGGGGATCAGCAAATTGCGGTGATGTTCGTTAACTCAGAAATGCTGGAACGAACCAATACAACAATGGAAGATTGCGAGGGGTTTGTAAACTTCCCGCTTAGTATCGAGACCGCAAAAGTGGCCATATTACTCAAGGATTTTGAAAGTGATGGGATCCGAATCAGTTTCCGTTCGCGAAGCCGTGTGGATGTGAATCAGTGGGCCAATCATCTGGGAGGGGGCGGCCACAAGAAGGCGGCAGGAGCCTGGCATCCCGGGCCTCTGGAAAAAGCGATTGAAGAGATCATTGAATTTGGAACGAGCCAATTGACACGTCTTGAAAACCTTTCTGAAAAATAACAAACCACTCCTGGCGGGACTCCTTTTCTTATTCTTCGGATGCACCACGTCAGACGGGGAGCCGTCCCCATCGGAAGAGGCATCATCGGAACGGCAGACAGAGGTGGTGGAGCCATTTTCAGCAGCTCTTTTTGAAGAGGAAGAGATCATCGAGCCGGAGAGCAGTGCCGGGCCGGAACCAGATCCGGAAACACTTCATGAGAACATTACGGCAAGCCGAAGCAATGCCATAACCCGTGCCGTTGAACAGGGGAGTGACGCCGTGGTGAGTATCGTGGTCACCACACCGATCCAGCGCTACAGATCGCCCCACGACGATTTTTTCCAGTTCTTTTTTGGTGGAAGATTGCCCCGGGAGAACGTAAATATGGGTTCCGGATTCATCATCAGTGAAGATGGCCTGGTGATCACCAACCAGCATGTGGTTGGCAACAACCCCGGTGAAATTGAACTATACACCCCATCGGGTGAGAGCTTCGAAGCAGAATTGCTGGGCAGTGATGAGCTGACGGATCTGGCCCTTCTCAGGATACTTTCCGACAATACATTTCCATTTCTGAACCTGGCCGACTCCGACGATATCATTGTGGGGGAGTGGGCCATCGCCCTGGGGAACCCTTTCGGGCTGTTTGATGATGGACAACCGACCGTAACGGTTGGAGTAATCAGTGCCAAGAACAGGGATTTTCGCCCCGACCCGAACAACCCGCGGGTCTATATCGATATGATCCAGACCGATGCTGCGATCAACCGCGGAAATTCGGGCGGCCCGCTGCTGAACAGCCGAGGGGAAGTGATCGGGATCAACACGTTTATTTTTACAGGTGGGACGAGCGCAGGATTTGTCGGGCTCGGGTTTGCTATACCCAGCAACCGTGTCGACCGGATCATTTCGCAGCTTTTGACCACCGGATCTGTCAAGCTGGATTACGATATGGGAATGGAGTTCACCTCGATGACAGAACAGCTGATCTACCGCTACCAGCTGCCCTATGAACGGGGCCTGCTGATCACCAGTGTGAATCAGGACGGCCCGGCGTTTGAGAGCGGCATCATGCCGGGAGATGTGGTGATACGTATCGGTGATGAGAGGGTGATCAGTGAAATGCACGCCTGGGCGGTTCTGCGTGAGTATGAGGAAGGGGACACCATGCTTGTGGAGCTGATCCGGGATGGCGAACTCTACAGAACCGAAATCACCCTGCGGCATAGAATTGAGGCTTCGGGGCAGTAGGGAAGGGGCAGAGCCTCCCTCTGCTGCAGAGAGTGTCTGGCCCATCGCCGCGCATGGGCCTTTTAAACGGTGCGTCCGGCCAGTGGGTGGCTGCTTAATGAACCGCTGCATCGGTGAGGTTGGATGGTGTGGTGATCAGCTCCGTGGCTTCAGCGATAAGAGCAGGTTTTCAGCCAGGGTAAGGTTTAGGAAACATCATCCTGAAGTTCCCGCTCCTTGAAATCGCCGTCAAAATAGTTATACCATTTTCGGAACGGACGGAACGCATTTTCAGGTTCGAAGGGCCGTCTGAATTCACTCTCCATGCACGCCTCGCTGCAGCACCCTTCCAATTTTGCTGCACCCTCTTCTGAGCATACAAACAGCCTGTTGCACTCCATATTGGCACAGTTTATGTAGCTGTCGGCCGGTTTGCCGGTAATTTCACATCGTGCAATCGGCTGCAGGTCCCCTTCGTTGACGGGCACTACCAGGCGGTCATCAAATACAAAACATTTCCCTTTGAAATGTACGCCGCCCTCTTCTTTTCCATACGTCAAGATGCCCCCTTCGAGCTGATGGACCTCTTGCCACCCTTTCTTTTTCATCAGAACGGAGAATTTTTCGCAGCGGATACCGCCTGTACAGTACATCAGCACCTTTTTCTCTTTCGGGATCTCTTTCTCGGCCTCTTCGAGCCACTGCGGGAACTCATAAAAATTGGTGACATCGGGCTTGATGGCGCCTTCGAAGTGCCCGATTCGGGATTCATAGTTATTTCGCACATCGATCATAACATAATCCTCTTCCCCTTCCATTACCTTACGCCACTCCGCCGGCGAAAGATAGTGGCCACCCTCCCTGGGATCGAGCCCATCGATATGGATAGAGACGATTTCATCCCTCACTTTGCAGATCAGCTTCCGAAAAGGGACAGAGTCGTGAGGATCGGTCTTGAACTGGGTATTTTCAAAACCCGGCAGGCTTCTCAGATACTTTTTATAGCTCTCCATCTGTTCGGGAGTGCCTCCCAGCGTTCCATTGATCCCCTCTTCATTGATGTAGACCCGCCCCTTCACATCGAGTTCACGGAGAAACTTTTTATGGCGTTTGCAAAACTTTTCAGGATTGCGGATTGGATGAAAATAGTAGTAGAGGATGACTTCGTATTTCATATGGGGTGCAACGTTGTCTGTTTTCCCGGCGGGGCTGATTCGGCCCTCCCTTTGCGGGATGAACGGCCTCCTCCCTCTTATCTAGCCGGGTGATGGATTTCTTTACCGGGTATCTGTTCCAGTGTTCGATATAGATCGAACGAATCCGTAAGTTACGGCGATTTTTAAAAAAAATGAACACCCCTGCCGGGCCTGATAGCAGAACTGTGCAGATTGTCAGGCCGGATTACCTAACCGGGGTCATGAATAGTGAGCGAATGGATGGCAGTGATAACTCTGCGATATGATGGTTGAGAATGTATAGAGTGACGAAATGTATCGCATGCGTAATGGCGGCATCCCTGGCCATCACGCTGTGGGCCGGAGGCCTGTCGGCGCAATCCACCGGCGTGGTTTCCCATGAGACCCTGCTTCATATTGAGAGCGCTCTCCAGTCAGGGGAAATTACCCCGGAAGAGGCGATCCTTCAAAAGCTTTACGCCGGTTTTCAGCCGGAAAAGGTAGAGGCGCGGTTTGCAGATGACTCCGGCGCACCGATCAAGTGCATGACCCCTTATCTGGTGGAGTTTGAGCAGATCCGCGATGAGCTTCCCTTGCAAACCCTCCGGATGGGCGAGGCTCTGATAGAGCAGGCCGTTCCCGTACATTCGGAAAGTGAATATGTCCACCTTTCACCGTCCGGAAACTTCGCTCTTTACTATCAGACGACAGGGGATAATGCAGTTCCGGAGGAGGACAGCAACGGAAGTGGGATCCCCGACTATATCGAGAGGGCAGCGGCCATGGCAGACTCCTCCTGGCGCTACCAGGTGGAAACGATCGGGTTTCATGATTTTGTGCTGGATGAGCCCTATGTCATCCGTTTTCAGAGGACCGGTTATTACGGTTATACCCGGCAAACCGGCGGAACCACTGAAATTGTAATTCACAACACATTTAACGGCTTTCCGGAAAACAATCATCGTGAGGGAAACCGCTACGGTGCCCTCTATGCTGCCCTCGCCCATGAGATCAAGCATGCTATTCAATATGCGGCCAATCGATGGGAGGGGGATGCCGGAAGAAGTGACTGGATGGAGATGGACGCGACCATGATGGAGGAGGTGGTACACCCCGATGTGGATGATTATTACAACTACTTGATGTCTTATGACAGAGACAATGGAGATTGGAACCGGAACAGGGTCAATTCTAATTCGATATTTGGCAGCCCTCACCGGGCTGTGCCTGGTTCTTATTTTCATATAACCTGGATGCTCTATTTCTATGAAATGTATGGGATTGAATTCTGGCGTGATGTCTGGGAACGGATCGGAGAAGACTGGGAGAGGCAACAGATGTCCGATGAAGACACCCGGAAGGACTACATCTCCTTTTTGGAAGCGGTGGATCAGCAGCTGCAGTCAGAGTTTACCACATTGGCATCTGCCCACCTTCTCAATCATGCCTGGCACGCGTCGGCCGGCCCGCTCAAGTCGGGATTCTCTTTGGGGTTTGAAGATAGCGACAACTATCCCAATCCCAGCTTCAGGGGCACCCTGCCCGCTGTGCCCGACAGTGTGATTTCAGAAATTCTCTCCGCCAAAGGGGCCCGTTATTACCGGGTGGAGCCGCAGGGAGCCCTGCTGGGCCAGCCCGGAGTCCGGCTGGAATCGAACCGGCCGGGAGCCAATCTGGCTCTGATCGGATTTTTCTATGGAGGGTATACAGACATCCTGCAGCTGTCGGATCCGGATGCGCAAGGCGGTATTCTGCAGAGTACCTGGAACTGGCCGGAACTCTCGGAGGTGATCGTGGTTGTGGTTAACAACCATCATAGCCAGCAGATCTCCTACAACCTCTATATAGATTCAGCTGTACCGGATGAGGATATGATCTCCGACAACTTTCCTAATCCTTTTAGCGGGGAAACACAGATCAACTTTTCTGTGAATCACAGGAAACATGTAAAAGTAGAAGTTTATGATACGATCGGGCGAAAGATTCAGACGTTGACAGACCAGGAGTATGGTGCAGGTTTCCACAGTGTAAACTTTGACGGGAGCGGACTCGCCTCCGGCATCTATTTCTATCGGATCATTACGGATGAGGCGGTGATAACCCACAAGATGCTGCTGCTTCGCTAAACCCTGAAAGTTTCAGAATCGTTTTCCATTCCTCCTCTGTAATCCCGATATCCCCGCTACCATCTAAGGGGATATAGTTTTAAATTATCGGGTTCAATCGGATTTCAAGGCAGGTATTCAAGCAGGCTTGTCAGTAATCCTGAGTCGTGTTCACCCTTATTATCTTAACCAGTTCATACCCTTTACTCCAAACCTATTTACATCCAAATACCATGACCGAAAAGAAGGCTCTCCACACACAACGGGAACAGATCGACGCGATTGATGATCAGATTCTGGATCTTCTCAACGAACGAAAGAAAGTGGTACAGGATGTGATCAAACGGAAGGTGGAAAATCAGCTGCCGGTTTTTGCAGCTCGCCGCGAGGATGAAAAAACGAAAGCGTTCCGCAAGAAGGCGGAAGCGAAGGGGCTGGATCCCGACTGGGCGGAAGATTTTCTGCGGATGGTGATGGCGGCCTCCCGTGCAGCACAGTCTGAGGAGAATTTTCCAAGATCGACTCCCGATCCAAAGCACATTCTGTTTGTGGGCGGGGAAGGGGGAATGGGCAGGCTTTACAGGCGTTTTACAGAGAGCGCCGGCCATATTGCCTACAGTATTGATAAAGGAAACTGGCATGAACTGGAGGAGATGGCTCCAAAACTGGACCTGGTGGTGATTACCGTTCCCATCAACGTGACTGAAGATGTGATTGAAAGGATCGCTCCCAGGCTGCGGAAGGAGACCATTCTGGCTGACTTTACAAGTAACAAATCTCTCCCTCTGGAGGTGATGCTCCGCGAGTTCCCCGGCCCGGTAGTAGGTATGCACCCGATGCATGGTCCCGAAGTCCCGAATCTCTCCAAGCAGCTGATGGTGATGTGTGAGGGGAGGGATTCTGAAAAAGCGGAGTGGTTTAAAGAGCAGTGCAGGCTCTGGGGTATGCGAATTGTGGAAGCTGACCCGGCCAAACATGATCATGTGATGAATCTCGTTCAGGGGCTGCGCCATTTTGTTGCCCTGTTGCACGGGTCGTTCATGAAAGAGTACGATCTGATTCCCACAGAGATGCTTGAATATTCGAGCCCGATCTACCGTGCCGAACTGATGATGACAGGCCGGATTTTCGCCCAGGATGCAGAACTCTATGCAGATATTGTCTTTGCCAACAAAGAGAGAAGGGATCTGCTGATGAAATTCTATGAACACCAGGGAGGGTTGATGGAGATGGTGAAAAATGACGATAAAAAAGGGTTTATCAAGGAGTTCGAAGCGGTGACTGATTTCTTCGGAAGTTTTGCTTCGCAGGCGCTGGTGGAGAGCGGTTACCTTATCAACCGGCTGGCCGATCGTTTCTCCTGATCAATCCGAAGGCCTCTGTTGAAAAGGGCGGCGCAGGGTTCACACCTGGCCTGTCGGTGTCGAGGTGCCGGGACCCGGAAGTCATCCAGCGTAAACATGGCAGGCTGCTGAACATTTAAAGCAAAGCTACTATCCGGTACAACAGCCAGAGGGGGAGTTTTTTTGAGAGGGTGGTGTCACCCGAGCTAAATTTTTGCGATACACTCAACGCCTACCCACCACTCCATGGTGAAACTTTTCACCAGGCAGACAGTTATAGAATCTCTTCGGAAATCAGAAAAACCTTGTGGTGAGTCCATTGCTTCGACCCCGGATACGCACGGTGGCCATTCTGATGGCGGCCCTCTTTTTTTTCATATCGTGCCAGCAGGCCTGGCAGCTTGTGCGCGAGCAGTTGCAAATGACCCGGGCCACGGACACACCCTCCCGAACCGCCACAGAAGGTGTTCAGCTCACCGCTTCCTCACAGTTTACCCATCCCGGCATTCTAAATCACACCTTCCATCTGGATCAGGCCCGGCAAGACAGCAGCAGCCAAAGGGTGCGGGCTTACAATCAAATTGTATATGCAATTGACAATCTGTTGCCCTATCCTTCATCGTTTCCCTCCACCGTCTGGGTACGTACTCCGCCTCATCCCCCTACGCCATCGGAGTCGCAGATGTGGAGTGATGCTCTTCTGGCTTACGCCTACGCACTGAAATGGACGAGGAGCGGATCAGGGGAGGATGCCCGGCGCGCCATCCATATTCTGGACGGCTGGGCGGATAGTTTTGAACGGATCCGGGGTTGTAGCGAACAGGAATCCGGGAACGGATGTCCGGGAGTGGCGACGGACGGGCTACAGCGACGGTTGCAGGCCGCCTGGGTGGCTCCCAATTTCGCAGCTGCTGCAGAGATCATCCGTCATTATGAAGCGGACGGTAAAGAAGCCGGGTGGGGGGCGAGTAACATCAGAAAGTTTGAGCGGTTTCTGGAGGACCTGCAGGTGAACTATATCGAGACGCTGGTGCAGGGAATCCATCGGGGTGGAACGGGCTGGTCCGAAAATAACTGGGGAGCATCGGGGCTTTGGGCAAAAATGTCGGTGGCCATCTTTCTGAACCGTGTCTCCTGGTACAACGATGCGGTGGCCCGGTCGCGACACATGATCTACAACGCGATAGATGGCTCGGGCGAAGTGAATGAGTGTGAAAGATCCAACTTTCGGGACTGCTTGCACCCGCAGATGACATTAACAGCACTCACTTTCGCTGCAGAAACCTCTGCGAACCAGGGAGATGCCTCTCTCTATTATGCCTATTCTGAGCGCCTGATAAAAGGGTGGGACTGGGTCGGCCGTGCCTTTCAGGGAACCGTCCGTTGCAAAAACAGAGAATTTCGATGTGGCAGCGATCAGCAGATCATGCCCGGCGTTGAAGTGATCCATCACCATTACGGCCAGATCGGAACCCCCTCTGCCAGAATCGGAAGTCTTAAGGAGCAGCAGGCTCCTTATGGGGTGGTCACGCGGCAGTTTATAGGGTTTACCAGTTATACTCACCCGGAAGCCGGGAACTGACCTGGAAACGAACAATGCGGGGGAAGTTCTTCTTTATGGACCGCTGCGTGATATATATTTTAACACTTCGAAAGGGAATAGTATCTTGCGAGAGCTGAAATCCTGCGAGGAGAAGGTCCCCTTCCGGCAGCAGGTGCGACCGGCCGGATGCCATCATACAAGCGACGGACATCTGACAGAAGAGTACGACGTACAGAGGTGTTATCTTCTTGCAGATCGGAACAACTGGTGAGCAGGTAGTCTCATTATTTCGTTACGGTTTCATTTATTTTCCTACATTCCTTCTCGTCCTATTTACAGATAGATTGTGAGCCCTATGTTTCGATATGTTATAGTTGCCTTGCTGGCAGTGAGTATTTCCGGATTGATCAATCAGGCAGAAGCGCAGCAGTTTGATACCTCCGGGATGATCCGGAATGTCATGGAAATTTCGGATGTGGGCAGGGTTTGTACACTCGATCCCACCGAAAGAAATGCCAACTTCTCCATTCTGCCCGATCCTGAATTGCGTTACAGAATGAAACAATCAGCCTCATCCTCGTTCCAGGTGGAATATAATATAACCGGAGATAACGCTTGTGGAGCCACCAGCTGGCCAGATGAAGCAAGGCATGCATTTGAATACGCCCTGGATATCTGGGCTGCACATCTAAGTTCTCCGGTACCGATTGTTATCGAAGCATTCTGGTCGGAACTCGAAGAGAATACGTTGGGCAGTGCAGGATCTGTTTTGGGGGTGCAGCTAACCAATCGAGGAGAACCAGACACCTGGTACACAACCGCCCAGGCATCGGCCTTGATGGAGCAGGATGTGCTGGCGATTATCGGGGGAGACCACGATATCCGTGTAAACATCAACTGCTCGTTTAATGACTGGTATTTTGGGACAGATGGCAATCCCCCCTTCGGTAAGATAGATTTTGTTACCGTTGTTCTTCATGAAATCGGTCACGGCATCGGTTTTTCGGGCACACTTTCAGCTCTCCCCGGGGAAGAAGAGGATGAGTTCCTGGAGATCGCCAGATGGGGTTTGAGCTACGAGGAGACCCCCTACCCCTATATTTATGACCGGTTTGCAGAGGATGGCAACGGGAATTCCATTATTGATCCCTCCAGCTATGATAATCCGTCGGAGGGCCTCTATGACGCATTAACCGGCCAGAAAGGCGGCATCTTTTTTGACGGGGAAGATGGCCTTTCTACCATAGTAGGAATGGGATTTCATGAAATCCCCCTCTACACTCCCCGGGAATTTCGTCAGGGCTCCAGCTATTCTCACCTGGATCAGGTGACCTTTACAGATACACCCAATGCATTGATGCGCCCGTTTATGGACCGCTCCCTGGCCGTCCACTCACCGGGGCCGCTCTTTTGCGGGATGCTTAGCGACATGGGGTGGCCGCTGGGCGGGGGCTGTCTCGGTTTCCTGGCCGTCGATGCCATTGTTTCAGTGGATGCAGAAGAGATCGACTTTGGGGTGACCAATGTCAATGAAACAGTAGATCGTATCCTGACCCTGAGCAACGATGCGAGTGCGAGTGAAACCCTGACGGGCACGTTGGCACTTGAGCATGATGATTTCAGGCTGGCCGGTAATTCCTCTTTTTCACTGGCGCCGGGGGAATCAACCACGATCAGAATTCGCTACACGCCAAACAACATCGCAAAGCACTCCAATGAACTGTCCATCTATCACAACGGGAATAATCTGCCTACACCGCTGGTTTTACCCGTTACAGGCGAAGCGCTGCGGGCAGATGCGATTGTGCAGCTGGATCAGAGCAAGCCCAATCCTACCATTGGAAGCTCTGGAACTGCAACCATACCGTTTGCCATCTCCGAAGATTCAGACGTGCGGATTGACCTCTATTCGGTGGATGGCCGTCTGGTCAGAAGCCTGGTCAATGAACGTAGAAATTCCGGACGTTATGAAGTTGACGTAGATATGAGCGGCCTTGCAGGCGGAATCTATATCTATCGGGTGATCATCAACAATGTGGTCGAATCAGGGAAAATGATGCACGTGAGGTGATCGGGAGCCCATACAACCGCTCCTACGGACGGATCCTGATATCCACCTTTTGTGGCTGGCCTCCGCCATCATGCAAGATGGAGAGGGACTGCTGAGCCCTGTTTGCGATCTCCTTGAAGACGATGGCAGCATCGGAGGCCGGATCCAGAGCTGTAACCGGGGTTCCTTCATCGCTGGTTTTCCGGACCACCTCTCTCAGCGGAACTTCTCCCAGAAACGGTACTTCCAGTGTTTTAGCGAGCTTTCTTGCACCGTGCTTGCCAAAGATGTAATATTTTTTTTCCGGCATATCTTCCGGCACGAAGTACGCCATATTCTCGACAATCCCCAAGACCGGTACATTCACCTTGCTGAACATGGCGACTCCTTTTCGGGCATCATCCAGTGCAACGGTTTGAGGTGTGGAAATGACAATCGCCCCCGTCAGTGGAACGGTTTGTACAATGGTCAGCTGAATATCTCCGGTTCCGGGAGGCAGATCCAGAATGAGGTAGTCCAGTTCTCCCCATTCCACTTCCTGCATAAACTGTTTGATAGCGCTGGTCACCATCGGACCGCGCCAGATCATCGCCTGATCCTTGTCAATCAGAAAGCCCATGGAAACCAGGTGCACCCCATGTTTCTCAATAGGAACCAATTTCTTTCGTGTTGTGATGTTTGGCCTCTCTGTAACACCAAACATGGTAGGGACACTGGGCCCATAGATATCCGTATCGAGCAGGCCCACTTTTGCACCTGTCTGTGCCATGGCGACAGCCAGATTTGCAGCCACCGTAGACTTACCGACTCCTCCTTTTCCGGATGAGACCGCGATTACATGCTTCACCCCGGGCAAAACGGGTTCGGGAGGCGCCTGCTGAGGCTGGGCCTGATCCGGTGAACCCTCAAGTTCGCGCTGGAGTGAGATGTTGATTCCTACAGTGATGTCCGCCACAATATCGGGATCCACAAACTTTTTAAGCGCCCGGGTACTCTCTTCTATAAGCTGGTTGGAGAGCCGGTCATCTTTTCGGGGGAGTTCCAGAGTGAAGGAGACATACTTCTCCTGAATAATGAGATCCTGAACCAAATTAAGCGTGATCAGGTCTTTACCATACTGTGGATGGACAACCTGAGTTAATGCACTTTTAATTTGTTCTTTATGTATAGCCATGGAAAGATTAATCGGTTTGTCAGTCTGAAAATATGAATGCTCCTCTTCAGGATAAAAAACTGATGTGAATATTATGTATATAATTGCAGATTATTTTGCGGCTCCCTTTACTTCATGGTAGCCCTGAACCCATAAATTTATCGCACGGGTTCCTATCCTGCAATCGACTACAGCTGCAGGGGCCGGCCGGGAATGCCAGTCAAAACAGGCAACTTACCTAAGATAGGCAGAATGCACGGGAACCTGAACCGGTAATAAATAACTGCAGAAGTTTTGTAATAAGTGGGTAAGTTTGATTAACTTTACGGTCCTTGTTAACGAAGGAAAACAATTTTTATGAACTGGCTCTGAGGCGCGGCCAGGCCAGAACAGTGCCCTGAAATCACACCGTATTTGCAAGAAAAAGCGCACGTAAAAGCAGCTACAGATTATCAGACGTATAGATCGGAAAACAATCCGGTAATACTTAAAAAAACATGTGGTAGGAGATATGTCGAAGAGAACCCCTTTTTATGACAGGCATACAGAACTAAAAGCCCGGATGGTAGATTTTGCCGGGTATGAAATGCCCATGCAGTACGCTGGCATTCGTCAGGAGCATCAGGCTGTACGGGAGCGAGCCGGTTTGTTTGATGTTTCTCACATGGGAGAGTTTTTTGTGACAGGCCCGGAGGCGCTGAACCTGCTGAACAAAGTGATGGTCAGTGACCTGTCGAAGCTGGAAGTCGGGAAGGCAAAATATACTGCGATGTGTTATGAAGATGGGGGGATCATCGACGATCTGCTTGTTTACAGAGTGGCGGATCAGGAGTATATGCTGGTGGTAAATGCCGCCAACAGCAAGAAGGATCTGGAGTGGCTGGAGCAGCAAAACAGCATGAATGCGGGCCTTGAAGATCGGTCAGACAGATACGCACTGCTTGCGATTCAAGGCCCTGAGTCGGTTCAGATTCTCCAGAAGCTGACCGATACCGATCTGTCGGAGATTCCCTTCTACAGCTTTAAAACCGGAAACGTTGCAGGCCAGGAGATGATCCTGTCGGCTACCGGTTATACTGGGGAAAAAGGGTTCGAACTCTATATCGATCTGTCGAAGGCTGATCCTCTTGTGGTTTGGGATACGCTTATGGAGACGGGGGAAGGGCTGGGCCTGGAGGCTGCCGGACTTGGGGCCAGAGATACGCTCCGGCTGGAAATGGGGTATGTCCTTTACGGGAACGATATAAGTAAAGAGACCACCCCTGTTGAAGCCAAAATGGGATGGCTGATTGATTGGGATAAGAAACATTTCATCGGAATGGATGTTCTCAAAGAGCAGAAAGAAGCGGGGCCCGGGAGAAAGCTGATCGGATTTGTAGTAGAAGAGGCTAGAAGTGTTCCAAGGGCAGGTTATAAAATAACAGATGATCAGGGGGCTGAAATTGGTGTCGTAACCAGCGGTACGCAATCCATCTCGATAGGGAAAGGTATCGGCATGGGTTATATTTCGGCGGGAAAACTATCGGAGAATGGAAAAATTTATATTAATATCAGAAATAAGAAGGCGGCCGCTACTGTGGTAAACCCCCCTTTTTATAAAAAATAGATGATAAATATGGCTGTTAATAAACCTTTGGATGTATTTTACTCTGCTCAATCCTTTCAGGAAGAGGAACTGAGAAACAAGTCGGTGGTCATTATTGATGTGTTGAGAGCTTCATCCACAATTGTAACTGCGCTGAATAACGGTGCCAAGTCGATCATTCCGGTGGCAGATATGGGGGAGGCAAGTAAGATTGCACAGAATGTGGATTCTGAAAATTACCTGCTCTGTGGCGAGAAGGATGGGGTACAGATCGATGGTTACGACCTGGGGAACTCCCCGCTCGACTACAAACCTGAAGTGGTGGGCGGAAAAAGATTGATCTTTAATACAACCAACGGTACCAAGGCAATTAAGAAATCGGGAGGTGCATTTCGTACCTGTATCGCATCTTTCCTGAATGTGTCTGCCGTAGTGAACGTTTTAAAAGAGGAAGAGAAAGAGATTGTTCTGGTTTGTGCCGGATGGAAAGGGCGCCTCGCCTTTGAAGATATCCTACTCGCCGGAAAGATTATCCACATGCTGAACGGCGGGACGCTGTCTGACGATGCAACAGATGGGGCCCGGGTTGCGTTTGGCCTGTACGAAATCTATGGAAATGATATTCCCAAAGTGATTCATATGTCGAATCACGCAACCAGGTTAAAAAACATTGCCGGAACCGATGATTTAGATTATTGCAGCCAGGTTGATATCATAGATATAGTCCCCAGGCTGAAAGAGGGGATGATAACCCTTGACAATGGCTAAAAGAAAAAAGAAAGCACCGTTATTTAAAAATTTCGATACAAGCAGAAAAATGGAGATAACCGGAGTACTGGTTATGGCCATATCCGTTCTGCTTTTTTTAAGTATCGTTTCCTATCACCCGGAGGACTTTGCCCTCGTTAAACAGCTCTCCGGGAAAGAGGCGGGCCAGGCATCCCATAACTGGCTCAATGTAGCCGGTGCATATATCGCCTATCTGTTTGTCTACACCATGTTCGGCTACGTAAGTGTCATCATTCCGGTACTGCTGGGAGTGACAGGCTGGAGCATCTTCCGGTCGGACGATTTAAACAATCTGAAATGGCCGGTGATCTACGGGTTATGGATGATGCTGCTGATCTCGGTAACACTGGGATGGTTTCATGCCGGGCCTGACTACTTCTCACTCGAATGGGCTGGAAACTTAGGAGTTTTCATCGCTGAACAACTGCAGGCGTACCTTGGGGTGGGATCTATCATCCTGCTGACGGTCTTCCTGTTGGTCTCAGTCATGGTCATCGTAGACCGCGATCTGCAGCGAACCATGGACCGCCCGAAAGAGTGGATCGATGCATTGAAGAAAAAAAGGGCTCTCTCCAAAGAGAAAAAGAAGGCAGATCAGGCGATTCAGGCCAGGCAGGATGCCGAAGAAGCGGAGCGATTGTCTGTCCAGAGAGCCCGTACGCAGGCGGGCGGGCCCAGCAGTGAGATTGATGACATCCTGAAACGATCCGAGGTTGAAGATCGCCAGAGAGAGCTGGAGCGAAGAAAGGAGGCTGAAGAAATGAGTTCCCGCCCTCCCCGGGCCATTCTGGAGCGCCCTGAAACGGGAGCATCCGGCATGAGCCAAGCCGCAGAAGGGGATGAAGAGGCAGCTCTTTCCCCGGACGATGATGATCTGGAGATGTCGGTATTTGTCGGGCAAGGAGAGCAGGAGGCCGATGCCAGAGAGCTGGAGAGGCAAAACAAGGTGAAAGCGAAAGAGATGCCCGTCATCAAGTACAAATTTCCCGGGATTGATCTGCTCGACAGCCCCCCGAATGACGGGAATGAGGTGGATATGGAAGAGATCCGGCTCAATAAGAAAATAATTCTGGATAAGCTCCGGCGCCACAAGATTGAAATTCTAAGCATCAATGCCATCGTCGGGCCGACGGTAACCCTCTATGAACTGGAGCCGGCCCCGGATGTAAAGATCAGCAAGATCGAAAGTTATGCCAGCGATCTGAAGATGGCGACCGCCGCGCACGGGCTGCGGATCATTGCCCCCATTCCGGGTCGTTCGGCGGTGGGTATCGAGGTGCCGAACAAAACCAGGGAGACCGTCTATATCAAATCGGTCATCAACACCAAGAAGTTTGTTGAAACCTCTTACCACCTCCCGGTGGCCATGGGGAAGACCATTGAGAATGAGGTGTTTATGATCGATCTGACCCGGATGCCCCACCTGCTGATTGCAGGTGCAACCGGATCGGGTAAATCGGTCGGAATCAATACGATCATTACCTGTCTGCTCTATAAGTGTCATCCGGACAACCTGAAATTTGTTCTGATTGACCCCAAGAAAATTGAACTCTCCCTCTACCGCAATATCCAGAACCATTTTCTGGCGGTCTTACCAGGTTCAGATGAGCCGATTGTTACCGACACCAGCCAGGCGTTGGAGACCCTGCAGAGTGTCACCATGGAGATGGATGAGAGGTATGACCTTCTGAAAATGGCGATGGTGAGAGATATCCGTGCATACAACGAGAAGTTTGACAGCGGGGAGCTGGATGAAGAGTTAGGGCACCGGCACTTGCCCTACATTGTGGTTATTATTGACGAGCTGGCGGACCTGATGATGACGGCCGGCAAGCAGATTGAGGAGCCGATCGCCCGAATCGCTCAGCTTGCAAGAGCGATAGGCATCCATCTGGTTGTTGCAACGCAGCGGCCATCCGTGAACGTAATCACCGGTACCATCAAGGCGAACTTCCCGGCGCGGGTGGCCTACCAGGTAGCCTCGCGTGTCGACTCGCGCACCATTCTGGACACAGGAGGTGCGGATCAGCTTGTGGGAAGCGGGGATATGCTCTTTTCAAGTGGGTCGGGGATGATCCGGATCCAGAACGCTTTTGTCTCCACCGAAGAGGTAGAAGAGATCACCTCGTTTATCGGAAATCAGAGAGGCTATAAAAGTCCCTTCTATCTGCCTGTTGTTCAGCAGGAAGGAGAGGGGATACCCGATCCGCTGGACGACATTGATGAGTACTTCAAAGAAGCAGCCCGGATTGTGGTGCTTCATCAGCAAGGATCGGTCTCTCTATTGCAGCGAAAGCTCAAGATCGGGTACAACCGTGCGGGAAGAATTATTGATCAGCTGTACAATGCAGAGATCGTTGGGCCGTTTCAGGGGAGTACAGCACGGGATGTTAAAGTAACCGAAGAGGAAGAACTGAGTGAAATATTTAAAGAGCTCGGAATTTAGAGTGTGGGCGGCCTTGGTGTTTTTATTGGCCAGCCCGGCCTGGCTGGGTGTGAGTTCGGCGATCGCTTCAGACCAGGCTGAGAGCCTCATGGCAGGCAGACAGGGTGAGGAGTATCTTCTTCGCCAGGGTGGGTTGCATCGAACCACGCTGTTGCCGGGCACCGGGAGGGTGGAAGAACCGGCAGACGGAGCTTTCGAAAGAGAGCAGAATGGGGATTATTTCGGACAACTTCGTCACCATTTCGAGTCGGGAGAGATCTTTAAGGCGACATTTGAGCATGAATTCCTGGACACTTTTACCGGGGAGTCGCAGCGGACGGAAGGGACGATCTGGATCGGGAAGGAGCAGTACAAGATCGTCAGCAATACCAATGTGATGGTGGTCGATGGGAAGATTTCACGAGTGTACGATAGCATGAAGAACCGTGTGATCATCAGCGATTACATCGAAGAGGAGGATGATTTTGCCCCTTCCCGCATGCTCCAGGGGGTTGACGATTCGTACGAAGTTGACCAGGCGGCCTCTGCCCGCGGCCCGGTTATCCGTCTCACTTCTGAAGACCCCTTTGCCATTTTCACCCAGGTAACGATTCAATTGAATCCTCAAAATATTCCCCTGAGAATCATCGCAATAGATCAGGTCGAAAATGAATTGATTACCCAATTCCATGGCGGTGAATTCATGAGGCCCGGTGAAGATCTTTTCAGTTTCTCCCAACCTGACGATGCGGAGATCATCGATCTGCGTGATAGCCGGCAGGAATGAACAAGCGCGCCGTTCAAACCTCTATCTCCCTGCTGGCTGCGATTCTATTCATCTGGCTGGCTCTGCGTACGGTAGACCCGGCTGAGCTCTGGCAGGTGATGAAATCGGTCACCTTCTACTGGCTTCCCTTCTTTATTCCGGTACTGGTCTTCAGCCACTACCTGCGTGCAGAGCGCTGGAAACTGTTCCTGCCCGATCCCGAACGCAAAGTACTCCGAAGCACACTTTTTGCAGGAGTCATGCTGGGGTATCTCGTGAACTATCTTGTACCCCGGCTGGGCGAACTCTCCAGGCCGGTGTATGTTGCTCGAAAAAACGGACTGAGCCCGGGTAAACTGATCGGTACCATTGTGGCAGAACGCCTCTTCGACCTCTTCGTTCTGCTTCTGCTTTTAGCGGCTGCCTTTCTCTACTATGCCGGCCAGCCGGGCACACTGGACGCTCTCTTCGGGATAGCAGAGTGGAGCTGGTACCACTATGCCATTATTCCGGCAGTGATTGCGGCCGGAATCGGTGCACTCCTGCTATTCCGGCGGCTTCTTATACAGGCCGAAAAAAAAGGGAACATCAAGAGCCCGCTACTGTCAAAGCTGATGGATGCGGGCCTGTCATTCAGTGACGGACTTGTCTCCATGAAAAAAGTGAAGAGCTGGCCGATGTTTATTGTTCTGACAGCGGGCATCTGGAGTGGATATGTTCTGATGACATTTATTCCCTTTTTCATGCTCGATCTGCAGATGGAGTACGGGCTGACTCTTTTTGATGCGGTCATCCTGACCGTTGCTTCCTCGGTAGGGGTCACCATACCCACGCCTGCAGGAATCGGTTCGTATCATCTGGTGATGCAGCAGACGATGTATCTGTTGTTTGATGTGCCTCCATCCAGCGGACTGACCTACGCGACGGTTTTGCATATTGTAAATTTTCTGGTAATTCTGATGATCGCTCCGCTATCTCTCTGGTGGGACAAATATTATACACTTGTGAGGGATTAAGAACGTTAATTGTGAAATTTTCAATAAAGAAATAGTATCTTACGGCCTCTGTACCCCGGAGACCGGCTTTTGTTAAACCAATTCCAGGCACTGCCCATACGTGTATGTTGAAAAAAGTACTTCTAATTACAGGACTTCTTCTGACCGGACTGTTTTTTGCAGAGCAGCTGGCCGGCCAAACCCAGACGCAAGCCGATGTGGAACGCTCTCTGCTTCCGGACATTGACCCCCAGGATATTGAGATTCGGAGCCAGTTTCAGGCCCGTTTTCCCGGCCTGAGCCGTCAGCCCATTCTCGGATTTAATCCCCGGCCCCGTGTCTATCAGATCGATCCCGACCGGATCCCCTATATTGAAGATGAAGAGGCACAGCTGGCCAATCTGCCGATGGGACGCCTGGACCGGCCCGACTCTCCGGAATACAACGCCCTTGGCTATGCTCCGCCCAAATATGCGTTTATCCGTGCTGGCGTGGGCAGTGACATAACTCCCGAGGCGGATCTCTTTGCTATTGGCCGGATAGATGACGGCCACTGGGTGTCGGGCAGCCTGAGATACCATTCCAGTGACGGGCATGATGAGCGGGTGGCGACCTCCTACCGCAATTTTGACGGGGTGATCCGCAGCTATAATCGCCTGAGCGAGAAGACGAGACTGCAGCTGCATGGAGGCATCTCCTCAGACTTTAACCATCAGCTGGCCACAGAGAGTGCGGACTCTCTGTTTACCGGTTTCAACAGCCGCACCGAACTCTTCGGTTTCCGCGGAGGTGCGGAAGTGACCGTGGCCCAGACCACCCTCACAGGGATAAAAGCGTACTTTTCCAGCTACGGGCACGAATACTCTCTCTCCTCAGACCTTACGGCATTTGATAACCAGACGGCTTCCGACTGGGGGCTGAATGCGGGCGGGGAGTACTCCATGCTGGGCCAGAATATTAATGAAATTTACAGGGCCGGACTGGATGTCCGGGCGGGTGCCGCTACCCCGGCTGATTCTTCGTCACAGGGCTGGTCTGTCACGACCCTTTCCGGAACCTATGAGCGGCTCTTTAACTACCGCACCGATGTAAAAATCAGTGCCGGCCTGAGCGGAGTCACCGATTCCGAACATGATTTTAAATTCTATTTCTCACCGCGGGCCGAGATCAAACACACGTTCTTCCGCGGTTTCAACATCCGGGGCCTCGCCTACGGGGAGCCTTCCTACCGGGACTTCCGGGAGATTCACCGGGAGAACCGTTTCTTTGATTTCGGGAATCCCGGGGTACATCAGTATGAGATGGCAGCCTTGGGTGAAATTCAGGTGGAACCTTTTATCGGCACCAAAATTACCGGGGGGATCTCCTATAAGAATATCTCCAACCATCTCTACTACAGCCGCCGAACCCAACCGATGGGGGTGACAGAGATCGAGCGAGGCTACTACGGAACGCTCTATGATGATGCAACGATGGTGACCATTTTCGGAGGCCTTGCCCAGGATTTAAAACCGGAAGTGATCTGGCTCTCTGCAAACGCCTCTCTTCGGGAACACACCTTGTCGGGGATAGATGGTGACATCCCCTATACAGAAACTTTTTCAGTCGCTTCGACCATATCTTTCCGGCCTGTACGGGATCTGCTGGTGGAAGGATGGGGTGAATTTAACAGCGGCAGAAAAAATGAGTTTGGGGATTCCCTCTCCTCCTTTGTAAGGCTGGGCGGACGGTTTGAATTCTCCATCAATGAAAATTTTGGAATCTACGGGAAGCTGCTCAATGTTCTGGATGAGGAGTATGAATATTGGGACGGATTTCAGGAACATGGATTTCGCGGCTTTGTCGGAGTCACTCTACTTTTTTAATTACGTATGGATGCACTTTTTGTCATAGCGTTTAAGGAGGTATTGAGAGAACAGTTTGTCAAAAAGAACGATGTTGACATAGATGGGCTAGGTCTTTTTTCTGTGAAGCATCAAAAGCAGTATCAAAAGAAATTTGAGAACGGGAAGGTCGTTCTGATGCCTCCACGGAATGTCTTAGAATTTAAATCCAACATGAGTGAGCTTCCATGAAAATTGACAGGGAGAGACTTGTAGATCTGCTGGTTGCAAAAACCAGTATGGAAAGACATGAAGTTGAAGCGCAGCTGGAACAACTTATTGAGAGAATTGTAAGCGCAACAAAAAGAGGAAAAGCGCTTGAAATAAAAGGTTTTGGTACATTTTACTTCGATTCGGATCACGAACTGAAGTTTGATCCGTCGCGTTCACTGAGCACTGAAATCAGTTATAAATATGCAGGCATGCAGCCTGTGGAGCTGCTGCCGGAACGGGATACCTCGATCACTCTGGAGGATCCCCTTGACGGGCAGGAGGATGGCGATGCAGAAGCATGGGCCTCCGCAGATACAGATGGGGCTGATCTCCCCTCAGAGCTGGAGAAGAGTCAGGAAGCAGAGGGCACAGAAGATGCAACATCCCTGGCGGCCGCAGCGGGAAGCGCAGGAGACGAATCTACAGATGGAAGAACGGATACGGATCATGCCGGTACCGGGACTCCAAGCCGTGATGAGGCTGAACCACAGCTTCCGGGCCACGCTGAGGAGAGTGTATCGGACAGAGCGGGTGACGACGAAGCTGCCCCCACGGGAGTACCTTTGCAGCGTTCGTCAAAGACGGAGGAGCCGGAGATATCGGGATCAGATGAGAGGAAGAAGGAGGCAAGTGCCGCTGACAAGGAAGATCTATATGCTTCAAGAGAACCGGCGATGCCTCTCCTGCCGGAGAAACGGCAAGGTTCCGGAGCGATCATTTGGGTGATTATTTTGATCCTGCTGGTGGGTGCCGCTCTGGCGGCCTACTTCTATTTTGCGGGAGAAGAGGAGTATTCCGCACAGCAGGAACCGGTCGGGACAGAGTTCTCAACCGAGGGCAGTCAGGGTGAGGGGAGCGGGGACGTCTCCCTCTCTGCGGCAGGAGATCAGGCTTTGGGTTTGGTAAATGCAGACGGACCGGAAGACGGCCTTCCGTCTGACCCGGCATCCGGTTATTCTGAGTCTTCTTCGGCTTCAGCTGCTGCGCAAGCAGCAAATGGCAACTCTCCCGCAGGGATGCGGGATCCGCCGTTATATGGACTAAGGGGGGAAGTAATCCCCCGGGCCAATGACGGCTATTCTATTGTATTACATTCCTTTGATGAGGAGTCCAAAACAGAAGAAGTCGTTGAAAACCTCATTAATGAAGGCTATCGAACCATTGTAGGTTCCAGGACAGTTGCAGGCCGAACCATGTGGCGGGTAAGTGTCGGGCAGTTTGAGACGCTTCAGGATGCACAAAATGCGGCTACGGAACTACCTCCACCCTATAACACACAAAACTTCATTCACCGAATACAGCTTAATAATTAATCATCTACATGAATATTTACTCTCTATTACTCGTTCAGGCTCAGACTGCAGAAGAAGATACCCTGATTCAAATGCTGCAGGAGGAGACCTCCATGTCCTTTCTCGATATCCTCATGCAGGGCGGATTTTTGATGATCCCCCTCTTTATACTGTCTATCATCACGATCTATGTGGCAGCAGAACGGTGGAGAACAATCGAAAATAATCAGATGGATGTGAATCAGACACTGAATGCTGTGGAGACACTTCTTAAATCGGGCAGCCAGCAGCGTGCCATCCAATATTGCGAAGAGTATCCCAAGCCTCTTGCCCGCATTCTGAAAGCTGGCATTCAAAAACTGGGAAGGCCGATTCGGGATATTGAGGACTCGATAAAAAATGCCGGTAAAAAGGAGATTTTTTACCTTGAGAAGAGAATGGACTGGCTGGCCACCATTGCCGGTATCGCCCCGCTGATTGGATTTACAGGGACGGTTACAGGGATGATCCGGGCATTTATGGATCTTCAGTCTCTGGAGGGGAATGTGAACCCGAGTGTTCTGGCCGGAGGTATCTGGGAAGCCCTGATCACAACAGCAGTAGGGCTGATTATCGGTATCGTGGCCTATGCGCTCTATAACTTTCTGCTCAGCAAAATCAACCGGATGGTTTTTGAACTGGAAAATGCTTCCACTGATTTTCTGAATCTGCTTCAGGCACCATCACCAAAAAAACGTAAAGAGGTCTGATCCATGGATTTCTCAAGCGACAACAAGCGGAAGCCTCTGGCAATGTTCTCGCAGTCCTCGTTGACTGATATCATTTTCCTTCTGCTTATATTCTTTCTTCTGACGTCTTCTTTTGTGACGGACCACGGGATCATGGTGAATATCCCCCAGGCGCAGTCCAGTGTTACGATGGAACAGAATCAGGTATCGGTTTCCATCACCCCTGAAGGGAGCTTTTTCGTGGAGGGAGAGCAGGTGCCGAGGGCCGGGCTGGCAGATGCTATACGGTTGGCATATCAGAATAAGCCAAATTCTACGTTAGTAGTACGTGCGGACCGTGATGCAAGAGTAGATGATGCGGTTCAGGCGATGAATATCGGAAAAGCATTGAATATGAATATAGTGATGGCAACAGAACGCGATTAGCTAAGACATTATGCGCGAGTGGTATGAAAAATTAAAAGAGAACGAAGATCGTTACGGGTTGACGGTTACGGGAGTGCTGCATTTGATCTTGTTGATCATTGCCATCTTCTATACGTTCGATCTGAATCTTCAAAACCGGGCAGCCTTTATGGAGATCACCCTGGGAGAGTTCCGCAGCGGGACCCTTGCACAGCAGGCTCCCGTACAGCAAGAGCAGGTTGCCACTCGTCCGAACCCATCTGAAATACCGCCTGAGAATCCCGACCCCGAGATATCTGAGCCGGTGGAGGAGGTACAAGAGCAGACCGATGAAACCACAAAACCTGTAAACCTTCCCGAACAGGTAGAGGAGATCGTCTCTGAAGAGATTGTAGAAACACCGGTAACAGAAGTGATCGATCCGGAAGTTACCCAGGAGTCTGACGAAATTGTCGAAGTGTCTGAACCCCCTCAAACCCAGGAGGCTGAGCAGATCGAGGAAGGAGTGGAAGAGAGTGGAGATGAACGAGGAGCCCAGGGTGCACCCAATGTGGATCAGGGGACCGGACATACTCCCGATCGGTCTGCGCCCTACGACCTTCAGTGGGAAGGGGAGCTGAATCGATCCCCCATGGTGCAGCCACTACCGAACAACCAGACGAACGAAGAAGCTACCATCACCATCCGGTTTGAAGTTTTCCCCGATGGCTCACTCGGCAGAATCGTACCCACCCGGAAAATGAATCCGGAGCTGGAGAGAGAAGTGATGAGAACACTCCGCAGCTGGAGATTCTCCAG
>Ga0209487_1000952_pt1 | contig 25002 bp, 25 predicted proteins | sample Poulit2012_FD_187524 | JGI IMG/M metagenome (GOLD analysis project Ga0209487, IMG submission 187524) | Agricultural soil microbial communities from Georgia to study Nitrogen management - Poultry litter 2012 (SPAdes) (version 2) | ecosystem: Environmental > Terrestrial > Soil > Agricultural land...
CCTTCTACCGCTTCTGCTCCATAGGGGGGAACCCGCAAGATAAAAAATATCAAGGCGAAGCAACTCACTTGTCCATCGGCGACGGCAACATGGTACGGGAATATGTCACCATCAATACCGGCACTGTACAAGATGTGGGTACCACCCGGGTGGCGGACGATAACTGGATTATGGCTTATGTTCATATCGCCCACGATTGCCAAATTGGTAGCCACACCATTATGGCGAACGGGGTTCAACTGGCAGGCCATATTCACATTGGAGACTGGGTTGTGCTGGGTGGCTTGTCGGCAGTGCATCAATTTGTCCGGATTGGTGCGCACTGCATGATAGGTGGCACCAGTGCCATCCGCCAGGATATTCCCACCTATACCATTGGTGCTGGCGATCCCTTTCGACCGGTTGGTATCAACTCCGAAGGCTTGAGTCGTCGAGGATTTGATCCAGCAACGATCGCGGCAATCAAAGAGGCCTATAAATTGCTCTATCGACGCCATCTAAAAATTGATCAGGCCATCGATGCGATTAAAACCTTGCAGCAGGATCAGCCAAACGCGGCACCAGCCTTACAAGCGCTTGTTACCTTTTTAGAGACCTCCAAGCGAGGCATCGTCAGGGCATGACCATCCGGATTGGCATGGTTGCTGGGGAGCCCTCCGGGGATATGTTGGCTGCCCGGATTATTCAAGGCTTGCACCACGCCAATACGGGAATCCGATGTGAAGGCATTGGCGGGCCACACATGCGCCAAGCAGGTTTAGAACTGTGGGAACCTATGGATGCGTTGTCCGTGTTTGGCTATGTGGACGCTTTAAAACGGTTACCATCACTAATTGCTACCTATAACCGGGTAAAAAAACGCTGGCTAAAGCAACCACCCGCTGCCTTTGTCGGGTTTGATGCCCCGGATTTTAACTTGCGAATTCAAGCGCAACTGAAAGCGGCGGGCATACCAACCATCCAGTTTGTAAGTCCGTCAATTTGGGCGTGGCGCTATGAACGTATCCATAAGATACGGGAAGCCGTCTCACACATGTTGGTAGTATTTCCGTTTGAGGAGCCGCTTTATCAACGCGAGGGAATTGCGGTTACCTACGTTGGGCATCCTATGGCTCAACAAATTCCCGTCGCACCAGAAGCTGGGCCTGCACGTGAGGCATTGGGCGTTCCCGAAAATGTTCCTTTATTGGGGTTGTTACCGGGGAGTCGTGCTTCAGAAATTAAGATATTGGCCCCTCGATTCCTTGCTGCTGTGCAACGCTTACAATATGAGCAACCGGAATTGCATGTTGCGGTGCCTATGGTTAATGCACAAAGAAGGCAGGAATTTCAAAAAATCCTAACACAATTCCCCCTTAAAAACTGCCAATTGGTAGAGGCTTCCTGGACCGTGCTGGCAGCCGCTGACGCGGTTTTAACGGCAAGTGGGACAGCAACGTTGGAAGCGGCATTGTTTAAGCGCCCCATGGTGATCTCCTATGTGCTTTCGCCGTTGATGAAAAAAATAATGGCGTGGCAATCTGGACAAGATAAACCATTGTTGCCATGGGTGGGATTGCCAAATATTTTGGCACAGGAGGAAATTGTCCCGGAATTGCTACAAGAGGCGGCGACGCCTGATAAACTGGCGGAAGCAACCCATAAGGCCCTTTATGACGCAACGTATAGGGATCAGCTGCAGCATCGATACTTGGCGATTCATAAAGCGCTCAAACAAGAAACAACCACAATTGCCGCAAATGTCATATTGCGAGAGGCAGGGATAGATGCAGGCCGAGCTATTTGATGATTTGATGACAGCGCACCATAATATCGTAGGCGTCGATGAGGCGGGCAGGGGGCCTTTGGCAGGACCTGTTGCTGCCGCGGCGGTAATTTTACCCTCCAAATATCAGTTAAGCGGGCTTACTGACTCCAAAGCGCTAACAGCAAAGCAGCGTTATAACTTGGCCGAAGCCATTAAAAATACAGCGTCAGCATGGGCGATAGGGTGGGCGAGTGTTGCTGAAATTGACACCCTTAATATCCTGCAGGCAACGTTGCTTGCTATGCAGCGCGCTTGCAAAAGCTTACACTTAAGTTCCCATTACATTCTTGTCGACGGCAACCATATACCAGAAAATTTGCCACGACCTGCCCAGGCTATTGTTAAAGGGGACCGTCTTGTCCCTGCCATCGCCGCAGCTTCCATTTTGGCAAAAACTGCTAGAGACAAGGTTTGTGAGCAGTTACATGAACGTTACCCACAGTATGGGTTTAATCAACATAAGGGATATGCCACGCGCTTGCACTTGGAACGATTACAGCAATATGGTGCTTGCATTGAGCATCGACGAAGTTTTGCGCCAGTGCGACGGGTAATAGCCACGACATCTGCTTTATGATTGCTATCACATCACGACAAAATTTACTCTATAAACGATTACAACGCTTGGCCAAAGGCCAAAGAAATCACAACATTAGCGCCTCTCTGGCCGCGGATATAGACACGACAAAACAATCCGCCATCATGCTGGAAGGGGTTCACCTCGGTCAGGAATGGCTTAAATACCGTGGCCAGCCCTGGCTTGCAATTATTGCCATTGACGGCATGCCTGATGCCGATGGAAGCATTAACCTGGAGGCAGAAAATTTGCCTTCTGAAATTCAGGAAATGCTTGTGACGGTTGCGCCAGAACGCCAAGTTGCCATGAGTCGGCACTTGCTTAAAAGTCTCAGCAAAATCGCCGCCAATCAAGGCGTGTTGTTTATCGCTGGCGTTGCCCCCCAGCCATTACCAAAGCAAATTAATCAGCCCACATTATGGTTGGATACCGTTCAAGATCCCGGCAATGTGGGGACGTTGATCCGCACTGCGGCGGCAGCAGGGTGTCATGAGGTTATGCTATCCGAGGGCTGTGCCCACGCCTGGATGCCACGGGTTCTACGAGCCTCACAAGGGGCACATTTTGCATTAACCATCTACGAAAATGTCGATCTAAGCAGCATGCTGCACCGTTTGACAATCCCTTTGTATGCGACAGCGGTTAATCAGCAGGCAATTAATTTATATGACATGGATTTGCGTCGCCCGTGCGTGTGGCTATTTGGAAACGAAGGGGTCGGTGTTACGCCCGCATTGTTACAACAGGCGACAGAACAAATTTATATTCCCCAACATGAAGCGGTGGAGTCGTTAAATGTATCCGTGGCCGCCGCCATTTGTTTGTTTGAGCAGCGGCGTCAGCAAACGCAATTAAAACGTCCGGCGATCTAAGCCAACTTCGTCTAAAATTTTGGTGGAAATCTCTTCAATTGACTTGGTCGTCGTGGATAACCAGGGTATACCTTCCATCCGCATGAGTCGCTCGGCCTCGGCAACTTCATCCCGACATTGTCGTATGGAAGAATAGGTACTGCTTGGGCGGCGCTCATGACGCACTTCTGCCAAGCGTTCTGGATCAATGGAGAGTCCGAATAGTTTTTTTCTAAAAGGAAGCAACGTTGTGGGTAAACAGCCCCTGTCAAAATCCTCAGGAATCAATGGAAAGTTTGCCGCTTTTACCGCATATTGCATGGCAAGATACAAGCTTGTGGGTGTTTTACCGCAACGGGAAACACCGATAAGAATGACATCCGCTTGCTCTAACCCATGAATAAACTGCCCATCATCGTGTGCCAACGCGAAGTTTATCGCCTCAATACGCTGCTCATACTGTTCGGTTTGGCCCAAATTATGGGATCGACCCACGAAATGACTCGAGGCTATACCCAGTGCCGACTCTATATGGGCAACAAATGTTCCAAACAAATCCAACAAGGTACAATCAGCTTCGCGAATGCGCTGCACAATTTCTGGACTCACCAGCGTGCTAAATACCAAGGGTGCGTAGCCCGTTTCTATGGCACATCGATTGATCCGATTGGCAGCGGCATCGGCTTTTTCCAAGCTATTGACGTAAGGGATTCGTATGGCCTCAAACTCCACCCCTTCGAACTGGGATAGTACAGAATTACTAAACGTTTCCGCGGTAATCCCGGTGCTGTCGGAGACAATGAAAACGGTTCGTTGGATTGTGGGTGAATTCATAAAATCTTACAGGCAGTGGAAGTGAGCTACGGTACAATCACGCAAGGTTACCATACTCGCCTTATTCTATTGTTTTTCGCGCGAAGGCACGTTTGCCCAAAACACTTATATCACCGACCAGAGTGTTGTGAGCAAACAGGCTTTTTTTATCGTTAAGGTGACTTTCATGTCTTATGTAGTATCGTTTGAGCGACTGCGAATGGGCGATGTTGATTCCGTCGGTGGGAAAAACGCATCGCTGGGAGAAATGATTAGCCAATTGGCTGACGCAGGGGTTCGCGTACCGGGAGGGTTTGCCACCACAGCAGATGCCTTTCGGGATTTCTTGAAAACCACGGGGCTGGATCAACGCATTGCCGAGCGTTTGGCACAGTTAAATGTGGATGATGTGCGCGAACTTGCCGATGCCGGGGCGGAAATCCGCCAATGGATTCTGGACACACCATTTCCCGAGGCTTTGGAGTCCGAAATTCGCGCCGCATTTGCAGCGCTGGATGCCGATGGCAATGGCTCCTTCGCCGTGCGTTCTTCAGCTACCGCCGAGGACTTGCCAGATGCCTCTTTTGCAGGGCAGCAAGAAACCTATCTTAATGTTACCGGAATAACAGAAATCCTGGAGAAGATTCACCTGGTATTCGCCTCCTTGTACAACGACCGCGCCATCTCCTATCGTGTGCATAGGGGGTATGCAGATGCGGACATTGCCTTATCGGCAGGTATACAGCGTATGGTCCGGTCAGACTTGGGAAGCGCAGGTGTGATGTTTACGCTAGATACAGAATCCGGCTTTAAGGATGTAGTATTTATCACCTCTTCCTATGGCTTGGGTGAAACCGTGGTGCAGGGTTCTGTCAATCCGGATGAGTTTTATGTGTTTAAACCAACACTAGAGGCCGGTCACCAAGCCATCATTAGTCGCCGGATTGGCTCCAAACTCATCAAAATGGAGTTTGATGACGAGAATCCCGACCATGCGGTGCGGACTACTGATGTCCCTGTCTCGGAACGTAATCGCTATTCGCTAACGGATGAAGAGGTCGAAGAACTCGCGCGATATGCCCTGATTATTGAAAAACACTATGAACGCCCTATGGATATCGAATGGGGGAAAGATGGTGTGGATGGGAAACTCTATATTCTGCAGGCGCGCCCGGAAACGGTGAAGTCGCAGCAGAGCAATAAAGGGGTGCAAGAGCGCTATCGATTGAAAGCCACGGGCGATGTGTTAATTACGGGCCGCGCCATTGGGCAAAAAATTGGTGCCGGAACCGTTCGAGTGGTGGCGGATGCCAGCCAAATGCATAAGGTTCAGCGCGGCGATGTCTTGGTCACCGATATGACTGACCCCAATTGGGAGCCGATTATGAAGTTGGCAGCGGCGATTGTCACGAATCGTGGTGGTCGAACGTGCCATGCCGCCATTATCGCACGCGAACTTGGTATCCCGGCGGTGGTGGGATGTGCAAATGCCACGGATGTCCTGCAACCCGGTGACGAAGTTACCGTATCTTGTGCGGAAGGCGATGAGGGCCGCATCTACAGTGGTTTGCTGGAAACGGAAATTGAGGAAGTGCAGTGGGGGGAAATGCCTGACATTGGCATGAATGTCATGATGAATGTGGGCAATCCCCAACTTGCCTTCGATTTTTCACAAATCCCCAATGATGGGGTAGGTTTGGCGCGGTTGGAGTTTATTATTAACAACCACATTAACATTCATCCCAAGGCGGTATTGGATTATCCAAATGTAGATTCTGAGCTAAAAACTGCAGTAGAATCCGCCGCACGGGGTTATGCCAGCCCACGCGCTTTTTTCGTTGAAAAACTGGCCGAAGGCATTGCAACTTTGGCGGCTGCTTTTTATCCCAAACCCGTCATTGTGCGGTTATCCGACTTTAAATCCAACGAATATCGCAAATTGGTGGGCGGCTCTCGCTACGAACCCGAAGAAGAGAACCCCATGTTGGGTTTTCGCGGTGTTTCGCGCTATTTGTCTGATGATTTCGCGGAATGCTTCCAGATGGAATGTGAAGCGTTACGTAAGGTACGCCATGAAATGGGGTTGGATAACGTCGAGATCATGGTACCTTTTGTCCGCACACTCACGCAGGCCAGCCGCGTCGTCAAGCTCCTGGCCGACAATGGTCTGAAGCGTGGCGATAATGGCTTACGCCTCATTATGATGTGCGAAGTTCCCTCCAATGCTATTTTGGCAGACAAGTTCTTAAGCTATTTTGATGGCTTCTCTATAGGTTCCAACGATTTAACGCAGCTGACGCTTGGCCTTGACAGGGATTCAGGCATGGATTTGCTCGTACAAGACTTTGATGAGCGTGACGAGGCGGTTAAATTCATGCTGAGTCGTGCCATTAAAGCGTGCGTCGATGCCGATAAATACGTGGGGATTTGCGGTCAGGGCCCAAGTGATCATTTAGATCTTGCCGAATGGCTCAGGGATGAAGGCATTGCTTCATTATCCCTAAACCCCGATACGGTGGTGGATACCTGGCAACGTCTTGCACAATAGGCTATTTTATTGGCGGCGGCGAATGTCGTGCTTCATAATGCGCTCGCGTTCCCGCTGCCAGTCTTTATCGCGTGCTGTTTGACGCTTGTCGTGTTGTTTTTTACCGCGGCCCAAACCAAATTCCAGTTTGATACGGCCGCGACGATAATGCAGATTTAACGGCACCATCGTATAACCACGTTGCTCAACCAATCCAATCAGTTTGTCTATTTCATGTTTATGTAATAACAATTTGCGGGTACGAATCGGATCCGGAACCACATGGCTAGAAATATTGGACAAGGGGCTGATATGCATCCCAATGATCCAAAGCTCCCCATCGCGCACAATGATATAGCTTTCTTTAAGCTGCACTTGTTTCGCGCGAATAGCTTTAACCTCCCAACCATGTAGTACGAGACCTGCTTCGTAGCGGTCTTCAATGAAGTAGTCGTGAAAGGCCTTGCGATTATCAACAATAGACATGAATTATTCAATGATTAGGAAAAGAGTAGAATTGTTCTATTTTATCTGTTCATAAACCTTGATGCATACTGTTAAACGTACCGTACTTGTTCCCTACAGTTGCGAGCAAATGTTTGCGCTCGTTGCTGATGTTGATAAATACCCTGAATTTCTGCCGTGGTGCGGTGGATCACAAGTTCATGAGGAAACTGAAAATGGCATGCGTGCATCGGTAACCATTAGCATTGCGCGTATCCGTCAAACGTTTACCACGCAAAACACCCACAGTTATCCGGATAACATCCAGGTTGATTTGGTGGATGGGCCATTTTCGAGCTTACAGGGAAACTGGCAGTTTGAAGCACTGGCGCCAGATGCATGCAAAGTGATTTATACCATGCGGTATAAGTTTTCCAGTCGGGCGTTAGAGGCCGTGGTAGGCCCCGTGTTTAATCGTATTGCGACAAGTTTTATTGATTCATTTACCAAGCGGGCGGCACAGGTTTATGGCACAAAGTGACGCAACATCACAGCCGCTCCGTATTCATATAGTATACGCCCAAGCCAACAGCGTATGGCAAAAAACGTTAACCTTGCCGGCCGGTGCTACCGTACAGTTTGCGTTGATGCGCTCGGGATTTTTTGAAGCATTTCCCGAATGGACGCCGGAAACGGTCGCGGTAGGAATCTACGGCAAACGTTGCCAGTTACCGCATGTGCTTCACGATCAAGATCGCATCGAAATTTATCGACCCTTGGTTTATGATCCCATGGAGAGTCGGCGGCGTCGCGCTCGCCATAAGTCCCGGAAAAAATAACGATGGAGTATCCCCATGTCTTTCGCATTAAATGACGAGCAGTTGGCCTTTGAGCAGGCTGCCAAAGAGTTTGCCCAAGGCGAAATGGCGCCTTATGCAGCGCAGTGGGATGAGGACGAGATTTTTCCTCATGAGGTTTTTCGAAAAGGGGGTGCCTTGGGTTTTTGCGGCCTGTACGCACCGGAAAGGATTGGTGGCCTCGCATTACCAAGGTTCGATGCCACTCTGGTATTTGAAGCATTGGCGGCTGTTGATCCCTCCACGGCGGCATTTTTCACCATCCATAACATGGCCGCCTGGATGGTGGGTACCTGGGGCTCCGATGCGTTATGCAATCGCTGGGGGGAAGCACTCACTTCCGGGGAAAGGTTGGCGTCTTACTGCCTTACTGAGCCGGGTTCAGGTTCTGATGCTGCCGCGTTAAAAACCCGTGCCGAAACCACCACAAATGGTTATGTCATCAACGGCTCAAAAATGTTTATATCCGGAGGCGGCGAAACCGACCTGCTAATCGTTATGGCACGCACGGGTGGTGGCGGGGCTGGCGGAATTTCAGCATTTGCGGTACCGGCCAATACAGAAGGCATTGAATATGGCCGCAAAGAAAAAAAGATGGGCTGGAATAGCCAAGCAACGCGACCGATTACGTTTACCAACGTTCACATTCCACGGGATCATTTGCTGGATAGTGAAGGGCAAGGGTTCAAGTTGGCCATGCAGGGGTTAGATGGTGGCCGTATTAATATCGCCAGCTGTTCAATAGGGGCGGCACAAGGCGCTTATGAGATTGCCCGTGATTACATGCTGGAGCGGGAGCAATTTGGCCAACCCATTGCAAGTTTTCAGGCATTGCAATTCAAGCTGGCCGACATCCTCACGAATATTGTTGCTGCCAGGCAAATGATTCGGCTGGCGGCGCATAAGCTCGATCATGAGGATCCGCAGGCAGGCGTATACTGTGCCATGGCCAAACGCTTTGCTACCGATGCCGGGTTCCAGGCTTGCGTGGATGCCCAACAATTATTGGGGGGCTATGGCTATTTAAAAGATTACACTTTAGAACGCCTGGTGAGAGATACTCGTGTCCACCAAATACTTGAAGGTACTAATGAAATCATGCGTGTAATTGTGGCACGCCAAGTTCTATCAAAAGGAGTAGATATCCGATGACTGCCGCCGTATTACAAGAAATATTACCCACCGCCGGTCAAACAAAAATTGGGGTGTTGACCCTGAATACGCCAGCCACCCTTAATGGCTTGTCTTTACCAATGTGTCGGACGCTGTTAGAAACTTTAAATCAATGGGCAGCAGATCCTGATATCGCGCTCGTGATTTTAAGGGGCGCGGGCGATCGGGCGTTTTCTGCCGGAGGAGATTTGCACAGCATGTATACCGGCATGCAGGAAAACGCGACAGGCAAAGCGTGGGACAATACCCATGCTCGCGAATTTTTTGCCGTGGAGTATGAACTCGATTACCGCATCCACACCTACGAGAAGCCCATTTTATGTTGGGGCAGCGGCATTGTTATGGGAGGTGGCGTTGGTCTGATGATGGGTGCCAGCCATCGCGTCGTTACAGACACTACCCGTTTTGCGATGCCAGAAATATCGATTGGACTATTTCCCGATGTGGGAGGCACGTGGATGCTGAGTCGCCTGCCGGATGGTATTGGCGTGTTCTTGGCGCTTACCGGTGCACAATTGGGGTCGGCTGATTGCGAACTCCTTGGATTGGCCGATTACACGTTGGCGGCAGATTCTTATGAGGCCTTGTTGCAGAGGTTACAAGCCCAAAAATGGGATGATGGCATGGCGTATAACCATGCCCAACTACGTCGCTTGCTATTAGAAAAACGCCCTGCCGATGCCGGTACCCCGGGGCCCTTGGAACAGCACTATACGGAAATACGCCAACGTTGTGGTGGTAATGACCTGGACGTAGTTGATCAGGCATTGCGTGCATTTGCAAACCATCAAGATCCCTGGTTGCAGCGTGCAGCAAAGACCTATATGCGCGGCTCCCCGGGATCGGCACGTTTATCTTTTACCCTGTTAAAAGATGTGCGCTTTATGTCATTAGCTGAGGTATTTCGCTTAGAATATATTGTGTCTCTCAATTGTGGTGTACAAGGCGACCTGCAAGAGGGCATTAGAGCGTTGATTATTGATAAAGATAAGTCTCCCCGCTGGAATCCTGCTACCTTGGAGGAAGCAAGCCACAAATGGGTGCAACGTTTTTTTGAAATTCCTTGGCCAGCGGAACAGGAGCATCCTCTTGGCAAGCTTGGCAAGGCAAACTAGACAAGGACGATGATGACAAAAATTGCATTTATTGGGCTGGGCCATATGGGCAATCCAATGGCCCTAAATCTGGTGAAGGCAGGCCAATCCTTGGTTGTGTTCGATCTCGTGTCAGAAGCTATGGAGCCGCTTCAGAATGCTGGCGCAGCAGTGGCAGGTTCTGCCATTGAAGCCGTGCAAGCGGCCGACGTTGTGATAACGATGTTGCCGGCAAGCCAGCACGTGGAAGATCTCTACATAGACCAGACGGCTTTACTTGACCACATCAAGCCAAATAGCCTCATCATAGAGTGCAGCACCATTGCCCCTCAATCGGCGCAGCGCGTGGCCCAAGCGGCCACAGAAAAAGGCTTGCGGATTATTGACGCGCCGGTATCGGGTGGAACCGGTGGGGCGGTCGCGGGCAAACTTACCTTTATTGTGGGCGGGGCGCAAGCGGACCTTGAAGCAGCACGGCCGTTATTGGAAGTCATGGGCAACAATATTTTCCATGCAGGTCCAGCAGGGGCCGGGCAAACGGCCAAAATATGCAACAACATGCTACTTGCCGTATTAATGGCGGGTACGTCTGAAGCGCTTGCCTTAGGCGCCGCAAATGGTCTTGACCCGAAGGTGCTTTCCAATATTATCGCGAACAGTTCCGGAAGAAACTGGGCTACGGAGTTGTATAACCCTTGGCCTGGCGTCATGGAGAATGTCCCCGCGGCCAATAATTATGCCGGAGGTTTTGGGGTTGACCTTATGCTGAAAGACCTGGGGTTGGCGGCAGAATCCGCGGTAGCAACGAATTCCACCACCCCCTTGGGGGAGCTGGCACGCAATTTATATTCCTTACACAGCCATCAGGGCCACGGGGGGCTGGATTTCTCCAGCATACTCAAGCTTTATCACACCGATACAGGCTCATAAGTGTAGGGTAGGGGATGTAAGGTGATCTTGGGGCCGTCTGCTGCCGCCAAGCGGTAATCGGCCTCGTCCAGATCATCTAGTCGAATCTCGATTAATACATAAAGCCTATCGTTTGCCTTCGCCGCGTTAATTACGCGTCCACTTGGATTTCTGGGGCGTTGCGCATCAAAGGTATCTTGGCCAATAAGCTCAGTTACTTCCGATGTGGTATTGGAAGTGGCATCGATGGTGCCCCAGGCACTGCGTCGTTTAATGCGACCACGATAATGACTGCGTGCAATCACCTCTTGCCCCGGGTAACAGCCTTTGGTGAAGCTAACGGCATCAATCAAGTCAAGATTAAGCGTTTGCGCCAGGTATTGCTCTTGGTTTTCCTTGCCAATCCAGGCGAAGCCTGCGGTGATATCTTGCGCCTGCCATTGCCCTGGATTAAGCGTTTGATCACCCTCCGGCATTTCACCAAGCACCCACCAGCGTTGTCCGGCAACTTCTTCAGGCTGCAAAGCTTTGACCCACAATGCTTGATCTGCTTTTTTGATGCTGAGCGCTTCTACTGGCGTGTCTTCTTTAAGAAGTGCCCCGTAAACCGGTAAATCCAGCCGCTCAATGTCGACTTTGGCGCGCAACACAAACATCCGCAAACGTTTTTCTATGGCATCGGCACCGCTGGCTTTAAGAATGAGCAACCAGCCAGGATTACCGTCGCTGGCCTGTGGCACCACCACCATCGTCGCTAATACCCGACCATTTGGGGAACAATAAGCGGCGAGAACTGCCCTAGACGTATTATCATCGCTAATGTTTTGTGATAGTTGGCTTTGGAGGAAGCTGGTAGCTTCTGCACCACCCACTTGGAGGACAACCAAATCTTCTAACAATACAGTTTGGGGAAAACGTTGATTCATTGCTTTCGTAAATATAAGACTTTTAGTGACGTAACGTTTATGATAACGACCTTGACTTACCATTAAACCATGACATCGAGTAAAACCCTAAGTCGATGCGTCCGAATATGAACCGTACCAAAAAAATCCTTTCCTACCTGACGATCGCCTGTGTGTTTCTAGGGGTATTCTCCGCTGGCGCGTTTTGGTACTGGGCGCAAAAACGGCCGCTTTCCTTATCTGCCGAGCGTGTGGACTATCTTATTGAAGCTGGCAGCTCGCCAAAGCGTGTGGCCGCAACATTGAATGAGGCCGGAGTTGCCATATCAGAGCAGGCATTTGTTTGGCTTGCCCGCTTGACACGCCTGGATAGAAAAATCCAGGCAGGCGCCTATGAGGCAGTTGTCGGCGATACCCCGAAACAGTTGCTGGATCGCATGGCAAAGGGCGATATGCTGCAAACCCGGGTTGCCCTGATTGAGGGTTGGACGTATCAGCGCATTCGCCAGGCATTGCGTAACCACGACAATGTGAAACAAACCTTGCCTGATGATCAGGATGCAGTACGTGAGGAATTGGGCATTGAGGGCACCGCATTGGAAGGCTGGTTCTATCCGGATACCTACGTGTTTGTCCCGGGAACTACAGACTATGATATCTTACGAAGGGCGCATCATGCCCAACAACAGGTGTTACAGCAAGCCTGGGAATCGCGCAGCGAGGGCTTGCCATTAAAAACACCTTATGAGGCATTAATCCTTGCCTCTATTGTTGAGAAGGAAACCGGCCATGCAGAGGACAGACGGAGAATCGCAGGTGTGTTTATGAATCGCCTGAAGATCAACATGGCCTTGCAAACCGATCCAACCGTTATTTACGGGCTGGGGGATCGTTATCAAGGGCGTTTGCGTAAAGTTGACCTACAAACGGACACCCCTTGGAATACCTACACGCGAAATGGATTGCCCCCAACCCCAATTGCCAGTCCGAGCCGTGCCGCCTTGGAAGCGGTATTGCATCCCGAACAGCATGATTTTTACTATTTTGTCTCCCGCGGCGATGGTACCAGTGAGTTTTCACGCACATTGGCGGCGCACAACCGTGCGGTCGCTAAATATATCTTAGGAAGAAAATAGTCATGTCCAGGCAAGTAGTGCCCAAACAACGGGGATGTTTTATTACGCTGGAAGGGGTAGATGGCGCCGGTAAAAGCACCCATATTCCGTGGCTATTAAAGGCGATACAGCAACATTTTGAGGTTGAGGTCTTACACACACGTGAACCTGGGGGCACGTTGCTGGGGGAGTCCTTGCGAGCATTGCTATTGGATCATGCCATGTCGGCTAAAACGGAAGCCTTGCTAATGTTTGCCGCCAGAAACGAACACATAGAAACGTGTATCGAACCCGCGCTGGCGGCAGGCAAATGGGTGGTGTGCGACCGTTTTACCGATGCCAGCTATGCCTATCAGGGCGGTGGCAAAGCCTTGGGTCAGGCCGCCATATCAACCTTGGAACAATGGGTGCATCCAGATCTGCAGCCAGACCATACCTTGTTATTTGATCTCGATCTGGCACAGGCAAATGCGCGGCGTACACAAGCGCGTTCTCCGGATCGGTTTGAGCAGGAATCCTTGGCTTTTTTTCAGCGTGTCAGAAAGGTCTATCTGGAGCGCGCCAAGGCACAGCCGCAACGTTTTCATATTATCGATACGAGCGTTACCATAGAAGCTGTTAGAGCGCAGTTGACTCAGGTATTACAGCAACTTCAGAACAATTTTTCGCAATCGTGATAAACATGACGGGCTTATCTTACGAGTTCCTTCCCTGGCAGCAGGCAATCGCCCAACAGTGGCTAAGTGCGCAGGAGCGCTTTTCGCACGCCTGGCTAATCCATGGCCAACCGGGGATTGGTAAGCAACAGTTTACGCTCGCAGCCGCCCGTAGCTTGTTGTGTGAGACGCCTGAGCATGGCCTTGCTTGCGGGCAGTGTTCCGCATGCCGTTGGGTGTTCGCGGGTAACCACCCCGATTTACGGTATGTGTGCCCGGATGCGTTGTCGAATCCAGACGCATCGTCGCCTTCAAAAGAGATTCGTGTCGAGCAATTACGTGCCTTGGGTGATTGGTTGCATACAACAACGCATGCGGGTGGCTGGCGGGTCGCTGTGATTTATCCGGCGGATGCACTGAACCCTATTTCTGCTAATGCATTGCTGAAGGTTTTGGAGGAACCGCCGGCAAATACGGTCTTTCTCCTGGTGGCAACAGCCGTGGATCAGCTCTTGCCAACCATTGTTTCGCGGTGTCGTCGGTTGCCATTACCGTTGCCGGATTCCAACCTGGCCACGGAATGGCTGGCACAGCAAGGGATTGAGCAACCCGCTGCCTGGTTAGCAGCAGCAAGTGGGGGACCACTTACCGCCCAATCGCTGGCACAGCAACAGGAACAGCCTTATCCAGCGTGGTTGCAAGCGTTGGTGGCACAATTGGAAACCTCCAGCCAAGGAAGCATTTCAATCTCCACAATCGCAAGCGAGGTTGAGAAGCTTGCGCCTGCGGACTGGCTCATGACGTTGCAACGTTTGTTTATTGATTTATCGCTATTAAAGCATGGCCAAGCGCCGCGTTATTACCCGGACTTGCCCGGCCTGCCCACAGTGGCGAAAAGGTGTGTTGCTGAAAAACTGGCACATATGTCAAAGTGGCTGGTATCTCAACAGCGGGTTGCCAACCATCCCTTAAATACCCAGCTCCGTAGCCACCATGTTTTGAATAAAGCGATCGCGGCGTGCGTAAATAATTAATTGTATAGGTTTATGTTTGTTGATTCTCACTGCCATTTGAATTTTCCCCAGCTGCAAGAACAGCTACCAATAATTCTTGAAAATATGCACACCAATCAGGTAGGGCATGCCTTGGTTGTCGCCGTTAACTTACCCGATTGGCCAGATTTATTGCAGTTGGTTGAGCGTTATCCGGAATTGTCGGCGTCGGTTGGGGTACATCCAGGCTATCAGGACACACCAGAGCCAACGGTGGCTCAGTTAGTGACATTGGCGGAGTCTTCGAGCAGGGTGGTGGCTATTGGTGAAACCGGGCTTGACTACTATCGGCTTAAAGAACCGCTGGATTGGCAACGCGACCGATTTCGCACGCACATTCGGGCGAGCCATGAAAGTGGCTTACCTTTGATTATTCACACGCGTGCCGCACCTGAAGACACGCTTGCCATTATGCGCCAGGAGCGCGCGGATCAAACGACAGGGGTGATGCACTGCTTTACCGAATCGTGGGAGATGGCACAAGCGGCACTAGAATTGGGTTTTTATATTTCTTTATCCGGTATTGTGACGTTTAAAAATGCCAGGGAAGTACAAGAGGTGGCAAAAAAAGTGCCCTTGGAACGCCTGCTTATCGAGACGGATTCCCCGTATCTTGCGCCAGTTCCTTACCGGGGTAAAACCAATGATCCATCGAAAGTGGTGCATGTGGCAGAGAAAATCGCTCAATTGCGGGGACTGGCTGTAGAAGAAGTGGCTCGCAAGACAAAAGAAAATTTCTATCGATTATTCAGCAAGTTACAATCTTAAATTAATGTATTTAATTTAAAGTGAAATATATGAAGTAACACTTAAAATATGTCCTATAATAGATTGATTTTAAATATAATTTCGGCAACTCTACTGTTTTGTACACTTGGTGTGCTGAGCGTCGCTGCAAAAGCCGACGTTGGTCATCAGCAATACTCGCTGGAGGCCGCCCCGCCATGGTGGGCGGACATTCGCAATGATCGTGCCGATAAAATCAAAACCTATTTGGCTCAAGGTGCCAGTCCCAACACGCTCAATAGCGCGGGTGAGCCTGCACTAATGCAAGCCATTCGGGAAGAATCCTGGGACGTTTATGAGGTGCTGGTGAACCATCCTCAAACAATATTTAATGCGATTAACGTCAACCGGGAAACCGCATTAATGTATTTGGCCATCCTCGGCGAAACAGAGCGTGCCCAGGCATTAATTCGCAAAGGTGCACAAATTAACCGCCCCGGGTGGACGCCACTACATTACGCTGCTTCCAAAGGGCAGGTGGACACGGCCCAAATGCTCCTGAATGCTGGCGCAGAGGTAAACGCTTTAGGGCCAGAAGGAGCAACGCCACTCATGATGGCTGCGTGGGCAAATAGTCAGGCAATGACGCAGCTTTTGCTGGATGCAGGTGCCGACCCAACACTTACAACAGATGCGGGAGACGACGTTGTTGACTGGGCCAAACTTAAAGGAAATACCAAGCTTGCCAACGCGTTAGAGTCCTATATGCAGGATGACCAACAAACGCAGGCTTCAGCCCCCAAGGAAGCTGAAGCAATTCCTACGCGGCAGGGTACGGCAAAGTATTTTTCCTCTGACGAGGATTTTGATACCCCGATTACCCCTTAAGCAGGTAAGTAGTCTGCCCGGACTATCCCTTTTAAGTCCGCGTACGGAATCAAAATTTCAGGTTGACCGGAAGAGTAGGGGGCGATTTCATACGAATCGTACTTAACGACTAAGCCTTGGTCGGTAAACGCAAAATTATCGCTGGGTTGGAAAGGCCACATGCGTAGCCACCGATCGGGATCATCAATTTCGTTACGACCTTGCATCCATTGCCGATGCGCGGCCTCCAGGGCTTGATCGTAATTTTTGTCTTGCCCGGGCCGGAGAATATCCGCCAATCCCAATACCCGTTGCGCATTATTGTCCCAATTCAGGAATTGTGTTGCCGTAATTCCGTGGGCTGAGCCGGTAAAGTATTGATAGGTGGTGAGTTCAATAACAGTTAAATCACGGCTGCGATAGCGGGCTTGTGCGATTAAATCCACCTCATCGCGAGGTGCTGCTATGTTCCAAAAGTATTTCTCAAATTCAGCAATGGTTTGATAGGGAGGCACCCGTTCTTGCCCAATTCCTGTCATCATCGCCAACCCATGATCCACCAGCTCCGTTAGTTTATTATTGCCCGCAAAAATTAATGTTTTTGCGTGTAGGCGAGGGCACTCGCCTTTACACCCGGGTTTGGTATGCTCCCATTCATCTGTTTGCATAAACAGACCGGACTGACTGGCCTGCGCATCGCTTGTGGCGGGTATTCGTGAAATTGTCCCTGATGGCTGGCTGGCACAGCCTGCTATTAAGAAAATAATCGCAATGAATAGTACCGATCGCAGATGAAATTGCATCATGTAAATTCCTGTAAAACGCACCGAGTGATAGATTTACGTTATGATAAACGTTTGCGTCATAAGTTGGTTACTGGCATGTCGTCTATTATTTATCATAATCCCCGTTGTAGTAAATCCCGCGCCGCATTGAAGGCGCTTCAGGAAGCTGATAATAATGTGCGTATTGTTGCATATTTGTCCGAACCTTTAACAACAACCGGATTGCAAACGTTAATCCATAGCGCGGGGCTTACGGTCCGTGAAGCCATGCGCACCAAAGAGCCGGAATACAAGCAACTCGAGCTTGCGAACGATGCCTTAACGGATGAGGAATTGCTTGCTGCCATTGTGGCACATCCCCGGCTGTTGAACCGACCCTTTGTGGTCACCTCAAAGGGCACTCGTCTTGCCCGCTCCCCAGAGGTTCTTGCGGAAATTTTATAACGTTATTTAACAGGCTTCGCCATGAGTGTTATCGGGCTTGGCCTGATTATTATCGCTGCCGCATTACATGCTAGTTGGAATCTCGTATCCAAACTTGCGGCTGAGGCAGGAACAGCTTTCGTATTTGCCCACCGAACGATTGCAGGTGTGCTTTATCTGCCTTGGGTGATCTATGCGTTTCAACAACAAGAAGTCCGCTTCACCCCGTGGGTGTTATTTATTCTGTTTTTGACGGCAGTGTTGCATCTTGTGTATAGCATCAGCCTCATGAAAGGCTATCAAGTTGCTGACCTTTCTGTCGTGTATCCCGTCGCCCGGGGAACGGGTCCACTATTGGCCAGTATCGCTGCGGTTATTTTTTTTGCGGAGACACTAACGCGCAATGAGACGGTTGGAATTGCTTGCGTAGTGCTTGGAATACTCGCCATTGCCAGCCGTGGTCGTCTTAAACAATTTCTTGATCCACAATCCTGGCCTGGTATTCGTTGGGGCATTTTTATTGGCACGCTTATTGCCAGTTACAGTTTGGTTGACGCCTACGCGGTCAAGGCGTTGTTACTCGCACCCGTAATTGTGAATTGGGTGTATTCGTTAGGAGCAGCGCTGTTACTGGCACCAACCGTTTGGTGGAATCGTGCGGCATTTTATCGTCAAATGCAGGGGAAGTGGAAGCATGCTTGTTATGTAAGCTTTGCGTCCCCTTTAGCTTATATTTTGGTGCTATACGCGTTACGATTAGGGGCAGATGTCAGCCAAACGGCACCGTTACGAGAGATGTCAATGATTTTTGCCACGGTGGCAGGGGCAGTTTTATTAAAGGAATCGGTCGGGTTGTTTCGCTGGTTGGGGTGTTGCTTATTACTGACTGGCGTTATCTTGATTAGTGTTGGTTAAGCATAAATATCTTTTAAGCTTGATATATCCCTATGATTTGCCGGAATAGGGCTTGTGTTTTCTCGCATAGGCCTTATATTAGCATTATGGAAAATATCATATCACCCTCATCTACGTACACGTTACATGTGCAAGGTATGCACTGTACTTCTTGTGTTGGCAGAATTGAGCGATCGCTTGCCAAAATTCCTGACGTTCAAGCGGTGAATGTGAATTTGGCCACCGAGCAAGCGGTAATTACCGCGAATGGAGCCTTGGACTTGCAGGCCATTGCCACCCAAATTGAAGCGCTCGGGTTTAGCACGCCCACCACGCATTACGAATTCGATATCACGGGAATGCATTGTGCGTCTTGTGTTGGACGGGTGGAGCGGGTGCTAGAGAAAGTTTCGGGGGTCATTGGCGCTTCTGTTAATCTGGCAACAGAAAAAGCCCACGTTGAAGTGCTGGGTAATACCTCGGTGGATCAGCTTATCAAGGCAATAGAGGTAACCGGCTTTGGAGCCCGGCTCGCCACTGACACTGCTGCCACTGACGACCAAGAAACCATTCAGGATCGTCATTATGCCAATATGAGGGTATTAAAACGTGATCTATTGATCGCGTTAATTGTGACACTGCCGGTTTTCCTCATAGAGATGGGGGGGCATTTTATTCCTGCCATTGAGCGTTGGATTGACGGCCAACTGGGAACACAAAATAGTTGGGTGTTGCAGTTCATCCTCACCACGATTGTCATGTTTGGGCCAGGTTTTCGGTTCTTTAAACTCGGGTTGCCGGCGCTTTGGCGACGCGCGCCTGACATGAATTCGCTTGTGGCACTTGGCACCGCGGCGGCTTATGGCTATTCCGTAATTGCCACTTTTTTCCCAACATTGCTGCCCGAACAAATGGTGAACGTTTATTTCGAAGCAGCAGCGGTGATCGTAACCTTAATTTTACTGGGACGGATGCTTGAAGCGCGCGCCCGGGGACGCAGCTCGCAAGCCATTCAACAACTCATTAAACTGCAACCCCGAACGGCACGCTTGAAGAAAATCGATGGCAGCCTACAGGAAATCACGATTGATAAGGTAAAAAGAGAAGATGTGCTGGTCATTCGTCCCGGCGAACGGGTGCCTGTTGATGGCAGTGTCCTGGATGGCAATAGCTACATTGATGAGTCCATGATTAGTGGTGAGCCAGTCCCCGTTGAGAAATCAAGCGGGGATGCTGTTATTGGTGGCACCATCAACCAAAATGGGGCGCTTACTATCAAGGCGGAAAAGGTAGGGCGCGATACGGTGCTTGCGCAAATTATTTCCATGGTTGAACAAGCTCAGGGGGCTAAGCTCCCTATCCAGTTACTTGTTGATAAAGTAACCATGTGGTTTGTTCCCATTGTCATGCTGGTTGCGGTCTTAACGTTTATCGTGTGGTTAATTTTCGGGCCGGCACCCGCGCTTACGCTCGCCTTGGTGAACAGTGTCGCCGTGCTTATCATCGCGTGTCCCTGTGCCATGGGATTGGCAACGCCTACGTCCATTATGGTTGGGACCGGCCGCGGTGCCCAATTGGGCGTATTATTCCGAAAAGGGGAGGCCTTACAGCGCTTGCGCTCTGTGGCGGTGGTGGCGGTGGATAAAACGGGCACCTTGACGGAGGGGCGGCCAGAGCTTACCGACCTTATGGTCGCTACCGGTTTTGAGCGCAATGATGTTTTGGCGGCTATCGCGGCAGTTGAAAATCAATCTGAGCATCCCATCGCGCAAGCCATTGTTGCCGCTGCCGAGCAAGCACAGTTAACTCTGCCAGCCCTGGATCATTTCGAATCGATCACTGGTTTTGGGGTTCGTGCCACGGTAGATGGTCGCCAAGTTAATATTGGGGCGGATCGCTATATGGCGCAGTTGGGCTTGGATGTTGCCGTGTTCGCGGAAACCGCCCAGCAATTAGGGGATGAAGGGAAAAGTCCACTGTACGCAGCCATTGATGGAAAACTTGCGGCCATTTTAGCGGTTGCTGACCCTATAAAAGAAACAACGCCAGCGGCAATTGATGCCATGCATGCGTTAGGCTTAAAGGTTGTCATGGTTACTGGTGATAACCAGCGTACTGCGAAGGCCATTGCCCAGCGTTTGGGGATTGATGAAGTAGTGGCCGAGGTTCTGCCCGAAGGAAAGGTGACTACCATTTCAAGCCTGAAATCACGCTATGGCGCCTTGGCGTTCGTTGGCGATGGCATTAACGATGCCCCCGCATTGGCCAACGCGGATGTGGGGATTAGCATAGGAACGGGTACCGATATTGCCATTGAAGCAGCAGATGTTGTGTTAATGACGGGGCATCTAACGGCCGTTCCTCATGCCATTGCCTTGTCGCGCGCTACCATACGCAACATTCGACAGAATTTATTTTGGGCCTTTGCTTATAACGCGGCGTTAATTCCCGTAGCGGCAGGGGTGCTATACCCACTTAATGGTACGCTGCTATCACCTATTTTTGCCGCCGGCGCGATGGCGTTATCGAGTGTATTTGTAGTGACAAATGCGTTACGTCTGCGGCGGTTTCAGCCGGCCGCAGCCGCTTAACTACAAGAATTTATCCCAGTGCCATTATTGCGTGGCATGCACCACGTAATCGGCAATGGCTGCCATCTGTTCCGCTGTCAAGCTGTCGGAGAAGGAGGGCATGGGACCCGTTCCTTCTTCCATAGCCTTAATAATGCGGTCCCGCTTAGGCTGCAAATCGTTTAGGTCGGGGCCTATATTTCCTGTGGCCTCGGCGTCTTTCAACGCGTGACAAACAGCACAGGCCGGGGCAGCCCCTTCCATGAATAGCACTTTTCCTTCTTCGAGCACTTCAGCTGAAGGTTCGGCCAGTGCTCCTTGGGAAAGTCCAAAAATTCCAGCAAGACTGGCACTTAGCATGACAGCGGACCATCTCATAAAACGTTTCTACCTCTGGTTTTTGATTTGTGATGCAGTGATGCATTACGCAACGGTTATTTTAACGGCATGATCACGCCAGCTGTTGTTTAAGTAACCGCGGTTGTTTTCACGACGCTCTTCTGGCTGGGTGTCCCCATCTTCATTGGTTACCCGACAGGCAAGTTCATAATCGCCTGCACTTAGCTCGGTTTCGTAAACAAACTCGCGCCACGCGTAGGGGCCCATGTCTAAGCCATAAAACTCGGCTTCTTGCCAGTTTTTGCCACCATCGGTAGACACTTCAATTTTGCTGGCAGCCGACATACCACCAATGGCAACCCCGGTGATTTGTATTTTGCCAGCGTTTACCGTGCTGTCCGGATCAGATGGGTAGTTAATCCAGGATTTAGGGGGAGATTCCCAGATAGAGTCGTGTTCCGGTGTACCAGAAACGCCAACGGGGGACCAGCGATAGCTTGTTTGTTGAATTTTGGCGGAAGACTGCTCTTCGGTAAAGGCTAACTTTTTAACATACTTAATATTGTTAACCCCCAAATAACCGGGAACAATAAGTCGCAAAGGCCCGCCATGTGCCAGGGGCAGGGGCTCGCCATTAACTTCCCACGCCAGTAGCGCCTCTTCTGAAGCGTTAATGGGGACGGAGCGTTCAACACGAATGGTGTCGGGATCCAGCCCTTCAGGGATCTCTTCGCCACCCGTACCCGTCATGTACTTAGCGGCCTCATCGGCACCACCAAGTGCTTCCAAAACTGCTTTTACGGGTACGCCCGTAAACGTGACGCAGCCAGCCGCACCGACTTTCCACTGGGTTCCGCTAGGCTCGTGAGGAAACCAACCACGGCCATTTCCCGAACACTGCAAAACCATGGTAACGCTTTGCACACCAAGTGTTTTTAACTTGGCTACGGTAAGCGTTTCAGGGGAGGCAACGCCTTCAATTTCAATTTCCCAGCTGTCGGGATCTTTAACAATGTCTGCTGAGGGGGGATTAAGGTTATTACGAACAAATAACCGGTTTAGGGGGGTAATACCACTTTGGCCAAAGGCGGTTCGTTTGGTTTCTATGGTATTGGAACTGTGTAGAATCATGCTGTCTTGGTGTTTCCAGGCAACATAATCCGGAAATGATTTGTCTGTGGCTTTAGCGGCTTCGGCAGCTTTCTTTGCTTCGGCTTCTTCGCCTTGGTCTGCATGTGCAAAGCTGCTGACGCCTGCCAACGTGATGGCACCGCCAGTCGTTGCTAATAAACGTCGGCGTGTTAAGTCAGTTGGACCCTTCATGATTGCCTCCCAATTCATTGATTCATATTAAGTCCACACATATTAACATCACATTTGACGAGGATATTCCTATATGACGCATAATGTATATTATGTAAAGTTAGTGGTTTTCATACTAAAGCTGTTGATCGTCTATGTCTACCCCGTTGTCTTCATATGTCATCAAACGACTTTACTACATCGTCAATTGACTTCATTTGATGCAGGAATGCCGGCAGTTGATCCAGCCGTAAGGCACTGGGTCCATCGCATAAGGCTTGGTCTGGCTCGGGATGTGCTTCGAGAAACAAACCGGCCAAACCGGTGGCCATGCCAGCCCGGGCTAACTCGGCCGCTTGTTCCCGCCTACCACCAGAGGCGTCACTAAAAGGATTGCGTTGTTGTAAAGCGTGAGTGACATCAAATATCACAGGAATGCCCGGGTTCACTTGCTTCATTACGCCAAAACCAAGCATATCGACAACTAAATTGTCATAACCAAAGCACGTGCCCCGGTCGCACAGCATGACTTGGGTGTTACCACATTCTTTAAATTTCTCCACAATATGGCGTGTTTGGGAAGGACTTAAAAATTGTGGCTTCTTGATGTTGATTACCTTTTTGGTGTCAGCCAACGCCTTTACCAAATCCGTTTGTCGGGCCAAAAACGCCGGTAATTGCAAAACATCTGCCACCTCGGCAACCGGCGCAGCCTGGTACGGTTCATGGACATCGGTAAGGATGGGAATATCAAATTTTTCCTTTACCTCCGCTAAAATCTCCAAACCACGATCCAGGCCAGGCCCCCGAAAAGAATGAATGGAAGACCGATTCGCCTTGTCAAAGGAAGCTTTAAAGACATAGGGAATGCCAAGCGCTGTGGTTGCCTCGACATAAGCTTCCGCCGCCTGTAAAGCAAGATCACGAGACTCCAGCACATTGATGCCTCCAAATAACACAAAAGGCTTGTTGTTATGAATATTAATGCTGGAACTTAAAGTGATCATTTAAATGTTTTCCTTTAACTATTAAACTTTAAGATTATATCGTAACTTATTGTTTTCCAAGAATTTCTTCTAGACTATCTTCTAAAGGTGCGCCCCGTTGTACCAGCAACTCCCCTGCTTCATCAAAGTAAAATATGCCAGGCGTTCCTTCAATTTGCAATTTCTGCATAAGGTCATTATTAGCTTCTAATTGCTCATTAATTTCCACGGGAATACTTTCCAGAGCCGTAACCCCATTTTCAGGCCCCGCACTTTCATGGTCGTGTAACGCCTGGGCGGGATTGTCTGCAGACAATATGGCAGCGGCTTTGCCGGCACTTGTGTCGGTGAGGACAGACACAAGAATATGCCGGATTTGGACATGATCATTTTCTACCCAAGGCCGTGCTTGCTGCCAAAACTTGTGGCAGAAAGGACAGTTGGCATCTGTAAACATATAAACAACGCGATCAGCGTCCTCGCTGCCATCGGCAACCCAGGTGCTTTCGGACAACGCCTGCCACGTTCGTTCTGCCCAGGGCTTTACGGTGGCTGCCTCCAACGCCGTCTGGGTGACATCCATGCCATCGGTATCCATCATGGTGCCAATAATGACATGCTCCTCATCAGGCGTGAGGTAAATGGCAAGTGGCTGCTGCTTTGCAATGGCAGCGTAGGCCTTCATGTCCGCAGGGGTGTCAAGCTCACCAACAATTTCCACCCCTTGCGCTTCCAGCGTTTGTAAAACTTTAGGGAGTGCCCCTTCCGTTTCATTAATGGTTTCTTCCGTGACTGGCGCTTCCTCCGTCGCCGTGACATCTTGCGCACTCGCCGCAGGCCACATGCTGACCAACGCTAAACTCGCCAATATTGTTGTTAATGCAGCATATCGTTTCATTGGGCAGGCTCCTTACTCCCGTCGTATTCGGACATTTTATTACGTAATGTCGCAATATGGTCATTCAAAGTGGCGACTGATAGCTCGCCCAAGCGTACATCAACTACCCTGCCCTTGGCATCAAGGAATAGCGTGGTGGGTAATCCCGTGCTATCCACTTCCTGAGCAAGGACCGCACTGCTATCCATGACAACGTTCTGCAGTTCAAGTGATTCCTGGCTAAGGTAGCGCTCTATGATGTTGGCTGGCTCACGTTGGTTTGCAAAAATAAAATGCACATCGGCATATTCTTGCTGCGCTTTCTCCAGTACCGGCATTTCCCGCCGACATGGAGGACACCATGTCGCCCACAAGTTTATGACAATCGGTTTGCCCTGAAAATCCCGAAGTTGAACAATTTCACCCGTGTCCAGTTCGGTTAGTGCGATATGG
>Ga0209487_1000953_pt1 | contig 24999 bp, 23 predicted proteins | sample Poulit2012_FD_187524 | JGI IMG/M metagenome (GOLD analysis project Ga0209487, IMG submission 187524) | Agricultural soil microbial communities from Georgia to study Nitrogen management - Poultry litter 2012 (SPAdes) (version 2) | ecosystem: Environmental > Terrestrial > Soil > Agricultural land...
TGGCTGGATGTCGGCACCACCTGGCACATTCTGCAAAACGCCATCATGTGGCTGCCCTGGTGCGTGCTGTTGCCCCTGTGGCTGCGGCGCAACAGTGGCGTGGTCTGGCACCGGAGCTATTGGTTCAAGTACAACGTCTACATGGTGGTGTTCGTGTTTTTCGCCACCTATTTTCACACCGAGTATTTCTTTGAAGTGCTGGGAATCCGCTATCGCTTCGACCAGGTCACGCTGTACTTTGATTCGGTGCTGGTCGGTCCGGGCGAAGCCACCGCCGCCCAGGAGTGGAAGAAGGTCCCCCCGGGCATGTACCTCAATGCGACGGCCTTCTTTGTGGTCTACCACGCAGCCGCGGTGGTCGCCATGCGGCGCATTCGCACCATGACCCTGGACTGGGGGCGCTGGGCGAGACGGCTGGCCTGGGCGGCCATCGTGGCGGTCACGGCCTGGTTCTTCGCCTGGGGAGAGACCTTTTTCTACATCACCGAGCAGGCCGAGGCCAATGTCTGGTACGTCGACCTGCAGCGCATGCTGGCCCTGGGCTCCATTTACTATGCCCTGTATTTTCTGGTCAGCTTTCCCAACGTCTACCGCCTGGATGAGTCGCCGGAACCGACCGCCCACTGGACGCTGGGGCGGACCATCATCGAGGCGAGCTTTGTCAGCATGCTGACGCTGTTTTTGCTGGATCTGGCCACCATGATCTTTGGCCGTTTGTAGTCTTTTCGAAGTGAGGGGCAGTATGGGCAACAAGGCACTGGTCATTGGCGCCAGCGGTTTCCTGGGCAGTCACGTCACCCGCCAGCTGGTCGCCAGTGGTCGACCCGTGCGCATTCTGGTGCGTCCCACCAGTCGCACCGACCATCTGGATGAGCTGCCGGTGGAGCGGGTGCTGGGCGATGTCCTGGACCCGGCCTCGCTCCGGGAGGCCATGGCCGGCTGCAGCGCCGTCTACCACTGTGCGGTGGACACCCGGGCCTGGCTGAGGGACCCGGCGCCCCTGTACCGCACCAATGTGGACGGGCTGATCCATGCCATGGACGCTGCCCTGGCCGAGGGGGTGGGCAGCTTTGTCTTCACCAGCACCGTCGGCACCATCGGGCGCAACCCCAGCGGAGTGGCCACCGAGGAGGACGCTTTCAACTGGTGGGACCAGGCCGCGGAATACATCCGCTGTCGGGTCATTGCCGAGAACACCTTTCTGGAGTACTGCGCCAGCCGTGGCCTGCCGGGAGTGGCCTGCTGCGTGGCCAACACCTATGGACCGCTGGATGTTCAGCCCACTCCCCACGGACGTCTGCTGATGGCCGTGGCCCAGCAGAAAATGCCCTTCTATATCGACGCCGTCTCCCCCTGCGTAGGGGTGGAGGATGCGGCGGCGGGCATGTTGCTGGCGGAGCAGCACGGTCGCCATGGCGAGCGCTATATTCTCTCCGAATCGGGCCTGAGCCAGCAGCAGCTCTATGACCTCGCCGCGGACCGGGCCGGGGTGACCAACACCGCCCGGCGCCTGCCCCGGAGCCTGCTCTATGCCCTGGCGGCGGTGGGCAATGGCTGGGCCCGGCTGCGGGGGCGGGACAGTCAGCTGTCGGTGGATTCGGTGCGGCTGATGCACATCATCAACGACATGGACGCCAGCAAGGCTCGACGCGAGCTGGGCTGGCAGCCCGAGCCGGTGGCTCGATCGGTGGAGAAGGCCATCGACTACTGGCGAGAGCAGGGCATGCTGACCTCTTGATCCGGAGCGTCTTCGCAGCATTCCGCACGCTCCGGTCGGCGCTGCATCCCTGCCCTGGCCTGGTGGAAGCCGTGCCAAGTGGTTCACAAAGCCGGGCACTGGCGGGGCGAATGGCGCTGGAGCAGCCATACTCAATTCGTTGCATCCTATGGGGTTTTCGGGACGAATTGATGGCAGGGGTTCAGCGCGAGCGACATGGTGTCCACGAGGCCGTGGCCTTCTTTGATCGGGGCAGGCTGGTCAAGGAAATGCTGCTGGCAGAGTTCGAGGCGGTGCTGGATCATGTGGTGGACATTGAGGAGTTTGCCGGCCGGGAATTGCGCGCTGTCTATCTGCGCATGAACCGGGGGCTGGCCGTTACCGGCTGCGTCTTCTTTCTGATTGAATTCGATGACCAGGGGCGGGCCGACCGCCACTGGAACCTGCCCCTGGCCCACCTGCTGGACCGGGCCGGCCACGGTCCGGACCTGGGCGGTGGCCGGATCCGGCTCGCCTGCCGCAGCCAATGCCCCATCAGCTGGCACCAGCAGAGTCTGTGGGACCCGGAGCTGGATGGAGAGCACAACAGTTTCATCCAGCTGCTGCGCGCCGTGCGGCGCAATCGCCTGGGCCTGCCCCCCGGGGAAGCGGGTTCGCCGCCCCCCGAGCTGCCCCCCGTGGTCGAGACCCGCTCCCGCCCGTTGCAGAGGGCGAGGCTGGAGGCGGACTTCAGGGAACGCCTTGACGCCCTTCATCGCCACTATCGGAAGCGCCTGGCTCAATGTCTGGAGCAGCTCACCGAGAGTCGGCAGCAGCTGGCGATGGAGCAGAGCCAGAACAGGCAGCTGCGAGCTCGCCTGGCGCACCGGGCCCAGACCTCGACACCGGCCACGGAAGAGGAGCTGCAGCGCCAGCTGCGGACCCTTCGGGAGGAGTTGGATCGTCGCCAGGTGGAGCAGGCCTATCGGGAAGAGGAACTGCGCAGCCTGCGCTCCACCCTGGAGCAGCAGAGCCGGGAGCGGGCCGCCCTGCTGCAGCACAGCGGCAACCAGATTCTGCAGCGCCTTGCCCGGGCAGGGGTCACCTTCGTGGTCTGCCAGCCCGGCGTGGAACAGATGACGGTTCCACTGGAGGAGCTGGCGCTCTATCTGGATGCACCAATGCGCTACACTGCCGGCAGGTGTCAGGTTTCGCTGGAGCAGTATCGACAGTGGCGCAGCCACTACGAATTTCCGGTGTGTCAGGCCATGGACGAGGAGGGCAGCCCCTGCAGACAACCGGTGGCCCGGGTGTCGCAGCCGGGCCAGTTCATCCCCGGGGCCGATGACCGCTGCGATCCGCATCGGCATCAATCGTTGTAGGGAGCACAACCGATGGTGGAGAGGATGGAAGCATCGCCCGGGGTGCTGCAGCAGCCAGCGCTCTCCGGGAGCTGCGAGCTGGACTGGAAGCGTCGACTGCTGGAAACCTGTGTGCCGGTCAATGCCCTGACCGAGAGTCATCTGCGCAGCCTGCTGCGCGAGGCACGGCTCGAGGCCGTCTACCGTGGCCAGCAACTGTTCGATGTCGGCGACTGCGATGGTTGCCACGTCTACCTGCTGGCGGGGCAGGTGGCTGTGGAAGAGGCCGGGGCGCGGCGGCTGCTCGGGGCCGATGATGCCGAGGCCTGCTTTCCCCTGTTGCACAGCCAGCCCCGCCGAGGTCGGGTGACCGCGGCGCTGGACAGCTACATCATTCGCTTCGACAGTCGGCAGCTGGACGCCATGCTGGCCTGGGATCAGGCAGCCCGCCACATCGAGCTGGACATTGCCGGCTCCCGGGACATGGACGAAGACGCCGAGTGGATGCAGACGCTGCTGCGGTCCAATCTGTTCTACCGCGTGCCACCCATGAACATCCGCCAGGTGCTGGGCCGCTTTCAGCCGGAATATCGCTCTTCGGGGGAGCGGGTGCTGCGCCAGGGGGAGCTGGGGGACAGCTGCTACATCATCAAGGAGGGCCGGGTGGGGGTCTACCAGGCCAAGGACGAGCGGGGGCCCGCCGCGCTGGTGGCCGAGCTGGGGGTGGGCCAGTGCTTTGGCGAGGAGGCGCTGGTCAACGAGGCCCCGCGCAATGCCACCGTCACCATGCTGGACAACGGGGTGCTGATGCGGCTGGACAAACAGAGTTTCTATCTGCTGCTGCGCCCGCCGCCGGTTCAGGAAGTCGGCGCCGAGACCGCCCTGACCCTGCTGGCCGAGGGCGCCCAGCTGCTGGACGTGCGCACCATGGCGGAGTTTGAGCGCGATCGAATCCCGGGGGCCTGCTCCATGCCCCTGGCCATTCTGGCCCTCAAGCTGCGGCTGCTGGATCCGCAGCAGACCTGTGTCGTCTACTGCGACACGGGCCGCAGGGCCGTGGCCGCAGCGCATTTTCTTGGTCTGCAGGGCTACCAGGTGGTGGCCTTGCAGGGCAGTCACGAGCCCCTGCGGTCACGACGGGCCGTCGAGTCGGGCCTGGCCTGAACCGGGGAGAGCCGATGGGCCCGGGAGCCAGGCCGCGTCCCAGTGAGGGTAGAGCCCCAGCCGCGAAGCCAGCCCGGCCCGCAGCGGTCCGGTGAGCAGATAGCGGGCCAGAGCCACCGGTTGGTCTCGGGGGCCCAGGATTTGACCATGGAGACCGGCCTGCCAGATGGGCCGCCCCAGCCGCAGGGCCGTCCTCGCCTTGATGCGCCCGGCCAGCAGGGGCAGCGCCAGCCGGCCGGGCTGGACCAGCCAGTGCACCAGGCTGGGCAGCACCACATAGGCCAGGGAGCGGTGTCCGCCGCGTCTGGTTTCTTCTTGCAGCACCCGAATGAGCGTGCGCGCGGCCTGGAAATCGCCAAATACCGGGACCTCGTCCCGGGTTCTTGCAGTAATCCAGTAGGTCTGTCCCGCCGTCAGCCGATCGCTCCCTTGTACGGTCAGCCGGCATGGTTCGCCCTGCATGCTTCTTGCCCTCGCAATTCCCGAGATGGAGTGAACAGCATGGAGCAGGGCCGTGGGTGAGACCGTGAAGGAAAACCAGGCAACGAGGGAAATTCTGCCTGGACAGTAAGGATGGGAGCAGCTTTCCCGGCTGAGGCCGCCGGATTGAAGGGGTTGGAAAACAGCGCACGGGTGGCCGTGGTGGGCCTGGGCAGGCAGCGGGGTGAGAGCGCCGCTGGCCAATGAGCCCATGGCTCCAAAAAGGAGCCATGGGGTGGTGCCGGATCCGCTATGCGGACATCGGGGTCAGGCGGCAGCCCGGGCCTTGCGGCGCGCTGCACCCAGTCCCACCAGGGCCGAGCCAAACAGCCAGGCTGCGCCGGGCAGGGGGACTTCCTGGAGGGTAATGCTGCCTTCGAGGAAGATCGCCGCGGGCATGCCCAGCAGGGTGGCGCCGGCCGAGGCCATGGCCAGGCCATCATCGTCCAGGGCCGACTCCGGAATGCCCGCAAAGGTGATGGTAATGGTGCCGTCAGGGTTGATCACGCCATCGCTCAGCGGAATGCCGGTATACTGAACGCCGTTCAGCACGCCATCACTGGTCATGTCGATGGGGTCTTCATCCACGGGCAGGGGAACGGGGTCGGGGCCCATGGTCTCAGCGGAGATCAGAATGGCTCCCTGGTTGAGAATGATGCCGTTGGCCTGGGCGTTGCCTTGGGCGTCGAAGCTCAGGAAGACCTCGGCGTCCAGCGCCACGATGGAGGTCTCGCCCAGCAGGGAAATGCTGCCGCCATGGAGGGTGTAGCTGTCTCCTTCTACGGTGATGTTGAGGTCACTGGCTGCAAAGGCCAGGCTGTCCTGGAAGCCGTCGGCCTTGTACAGAAAGCCGGCCTCGTCGCCCTCGTCCATTCCGGCCAGAGAGAGTTCCGAGCGGTCAATGCTGGAATCGATGATTTTCCAGGGTTTGGCCTGGGCCTGGGCCGCCATTGCAGTGCCGGCCACGGCAGCGGCGATGATGAACTTTTTCATGGGAGTCTCCTCGATGTGATCGGAAGGGTGGCCCGGCTGCCAGACCAGCTGCGGCACCCGAGGGTGCCCGGGCTGGGGACCCGTGGCTTTCCGTCCCTGCCTTGCGACAGGTTTGGCATGTTCCTTCTCTTATCTATTATTGGAGTGCAAGGCTTCTGTGCTCGGCGTCCCGGTCGCTCGACCGCTTCGGCAACAGCCAGCCGGTGCAGACATGGCTCTCCGACCGTGCACGAGGCGACGGGGGCGCACAGTATGGGCAAGCAATTGTTGCGCCGTTTTAAATAAGCCTTTGTTTATCATGAGCATAGAGACTAGCCACTATTACCCTGTACGGGTTTGGTCGCACCTCCCGGGGAAGGTGTAAGAAAACCCGTCACCTACCAATCCCATCGAGCAGTCTGTCCTCTCCGGCCGGTTTTCTGGCCCCTCCGGCCAGGAAATGGCCGGGCTGAAGGGGGGCGACCCCCCCGGCCCAGGGCGGGCGGCGCCACCCGAACCCCGCAGGTGTCGATCAATCTTACAGGCCTGACCCCCGGTTCCCCGCCGGGCCGGCCCTCATCGATTTGACCTGGTGCAGACATGGGGAGATGGGAGCGGGGCCTGTATACTGCAGTTTTCGCAGCCACAGCGGTGAGGCATGGAACCGTTTCGCAATATCGGAGTCATGGGGCGCAGCGGTGAGGGAGTGGTGGAAACCCTCCACGCCCTGGTCGAGTTTCTGCGCTCAAGGGAACTCAATGTCATCCTGAGTGAGGAGATCGCCGAGCTCGTCGATGACGGTCAGCTGCGGGTCAGCTCGCGCAAGCTGATCGGTGAAATCTGCGACCTGGTCATCGTCGTGGGCGGCGATGGCAGTCTGCTGGGGGCCGCGCGCCTGCTGGCCCGCTACAAGGTTCCGGTGCTGGGCATCAACCGAGGGCGGCTGGGTTTTCTGGCCGATGTGTCGCCGGATGACATCGAGCGCCAGGTGGGCGCGGTGCTGGATGGCAATTCCTGGCTGGAGGAACGCTTCCTGCTGGATGCCGAAGTCCAGCGCGGCGGCGATCCCATCGGGGTGGCCGATGCCCTCAACGATGTGGTGGTCAACTCCGGCACCTCGGCCAAGATGATCGAGCTGGAGCTCTACGTCGAGGGAGAGTTTGTCTATCGACAGCGCTGCGACGGCCTGATCATGTCCACGCCCACCGGTTCCACGGCCTATTCGCTGTCCGGCGGGGGGCCCATCATGCACCCGCGGCTGGACGCCATCGTGCTGGTGCCGATGTTTCCCCATACCCTCAGTGCCCGGCCCATCGTGGTTCAGGGCAACAGTGAGATCAAACTGGTCATCAGCCGGTCCAACACCTCGCCGGTGCCGGTGACCTGTGATGGCCAGGTCAACCTGACGGCGCAACCCGGCGACACCATCTATGTGCGCAAGAAACCCCATCGGCTGTGCCTGATTCATCCCCCGGGCCACAGCTTTTATGCCAGCTGTCGAGACAAGCTGGGCTGGCACTGGGAACAGGGTCCATACTGAAGGGGGAGAGCGTGGACGTCTTGGGAGGGCGGTAGTGAATGGCGTGCCGGGGCGGTTTGTAGGCCTGGATCTGATTGGCGATGTGCACGGCTGTGCCGGTGCTCTGGTGGCACTGCTGGAGCGGCTGGGCTATACCCGCCGCGGCGGGGTGTACCAGTACCGGGATCAGCGTCGACCACGCCAGGTGGTGTTTCTGGGCGATCTCATTGACCGCGGGGACGGCATCCGGGAAAGCGTGCTGATGGCCCAGGAGATGGTGGCCGCCGGCCATGCCCAGGTCATCCTTGGCAATCACGAATACCATGCCCTGGCCTACCACACCCGGGTGCCCGGCCCCGAGGGCCCGCGCTGGCTGTGTCGGCGCAGCGAGCGGGCCACCCGTCAGCTGGAGGCCACGCTGAGCCAGTTTGCCAACCACCCCGGTGACTGGCGAGACACCCTGGACTGGTTTGCCCGGTTGCCGCTGTGGCTGGAGTGGTCGCGGCTGAGGGTGGTCCACGCCTGCTGGGATGAGGGGCTGATCCGACAGTGGCGCCAGCGCTACGGGGGGCCGGAGTTGACCCCCCAGGCCCTGCGCGATGGCGCCGACCACCAGGGGCTGGCCTTTCGCTGTGTCGATCGCCTGACCCGGGGCATCGACATGGCCCTGCCCGAGGGGGTCAGCATCGCCAGTTCGGACGGAGTCACCCGTCGCGAGTTTCGCACCAAGTTCTGGGTGGCCGACCCCGATACCTATGGCGACGTCGAGTTTCAGCCCGATCCCCTGCCCGAGGAGGTGGCCGAGCTGCGCCTGCCCAGCAGACAGCGCAACGATCTGCTCCCCTACGGGGCAGAGCAGCCGCCGCTGGTGTTTGGTCACTACTGGCTCAGCGGTCGTCCCCGGCGCCTGGCCCCCAATCTGGCCTGCCTGGATTACAGCGCCGTGCGCGGGGGCTACCTCACCGCCTATCGGTTCCAGGGCGAGCTGGAGTTGAGCGATGCCAGTTTTGTCTGGGTGGACGGCCGGGCGGGCCGGACCAGCCAGTCGCTGTAGTGGTCGCCCGGGGGCGCCGTGGTCCCCGAGGCAGAGAGCGGAGAGCGAGGCAGGCTAGCGTATGGAGCTCATCAAGGCACTCAGTGTCGAGCTAGAACAGGACCTGCGACCGCTGAGCCAGGCACTGTGGCAGCGGCGCATTCCCCACCGGGTCAGCGAGCAGGGCGGACAATTGGTGATCTGGGTTCTCGGTGAAGCAGAGGCTCGCCAGGTGCGCGCCCTGCACAGCCAGTGGCAACAGGGCCGGCTGGAACCCGTGGCCTCTCCGCCGCGGCCCCGGCAGGAGGGCAGGTTCCGGCTGCGCCCCGCCCCCCTGACCCTGCTGCTGGTGGTGCTGAGCGTGCTGGGCTTTCTAGTTGCCCGGCTGGATACCCAGCTGAACTGGCTGTCCAGCCTGACCTTCTTCGAGTACGACCGTCACGGCGACAGCTGGATCTTTACCCTGCCTGCTGGCCAGTACTGGCGCCTGTTCACACCGGTTTTCCTGCATTTCAGCTTGCTGCACATCGTCTTCAACGGCCTGTGGCTCTGGGAGTTCGGCGGCCGGGTGGAGCATGTTCAGGGCAGTGGCCGCCTGCTGGTGCTGGTGTTGCTGATGGGGGTGGGCTCCAACCTGGCCCAGGCCCTGTTTGCCGAGGTGGGGATCTTCGGCGGCATGTCCGGGGTCATCTATGGCCTGCTGGGCTATTGCTGGATCTGGGCTCGGCTCAGCGGCGATGCCCGGCTGCGTCTGCCCGGCGCCATCACCGGTTTCATGCTGGCCTGGCTGGTCCTGTCCATGATGGGCTTTTCCGAGCTGCTGGGCCTGGGCGCCGTGGCCAATGCCGCCCATGTCGGGGGGCTGGTCATGGGCCTGGTTCTGGGCGCGGGCGGGGCCTGGCTGTCGGGTGCCCGCCGCCGGCTTTGATCGCCGGCTTTGGTATAATGAAGCCCGTCTCGCCCACCCCTGTCGCCCCATGAGGTGTCCGCAACCATGGATTACGACCGCCTGATCGACTCGATGACCCCTGCCATTCACCAGGCCCTGCGCCGTGCGGTGGAGCTCGGCAAATGGCCCGATGGCCGGGCTCTGAGCGACGAGCAGCGCTCGCTGTGCATGCAGGCTGTGATCACCTGGGAGTCGCGCCATCTCCCGGAGGAGCAGCGCACCGGCTACATCGACCGGGGCCACAAGGTCGAGGGCGAGCTGTGCAGCGATCCCGAGCCCGCGGACAACCCGCTGCGGTGGATCAACTGATGGCGGGACTCATCCACGGCGGCTCCCTGCGCAAGATGGCGGTGGCGCCCGGAGAACCGGCTCGCTATGCGCTGCCCCTGGGCGAGGAAAGCGTGCCCCTCAACCCGTTTCTCGGCCAGGAGGTGCGGCTGCAGTTTCGCGGCGCCATCCATTGCATTCACTGCGGCCGCAAGAGCAGCAAGAGCTTCAACCAGGGGTATTGCTACCCCTGCTTTCGCTCCCTGGCCCGCTGCGACACCTGCATCGTCAGGCCGGAGCTGTGCCACTACTTCGAGGGCACCTGTCGCGAACCCGAGTGGGGCGATGCCCACTGCATGATCCCCCACATTGTCTATCTGGCCAATTCCACCGGGACCAAGGTAGGCATTACCCGACACACCCAGCTGCCCACCCGCTGGCTGGACCAGGGCGCCATCCAGGCCCTGCCCATCCTCCGGGTGCAGACCCGCCAGCAGTCGGGTCTGGTGGAAAGCCTGTTTCGCGACCACGTCAGCGATCGCACCAACTGGCGGGCCATGCTGCGCGGCGACGTGGAGCCGGTAGATCTGTACCAGGAGCGGGATCGACTGCTGCCCGAGGTGGCCGAGGGGCTGGAGGCGCTGACCCGGCGCTTTGGCCTGCAGGCCATCCAGCCCTGCCCGGATGCCGAGAGCCGGAACTTTGACTATCCGGTGCTGGAGTTTCCCACCCGGATCAGCAGCCTCAACCTGGACCGCCAGCCCGAGGCAGTGGGCACGCTGATGGGCATCAAGGGGCAGTACCTGATCCTCGACACCGGCGTCCTCAACATTCGCAAGTATGCCGGCTACGAAGTGGAGCTCTACGCCTGAGCCCTCCGGCAGCGTCCACCCCATTCCTCCCCGCAGCCGACTCGTCGGCTGCGCTGCATCGGTTCAAGGAGTCCGTCATGTCGCAGGACCAGCCGCGCATCCAGCGCCGCCAGGACTATCGGCCCCCGGCCTTTTTTGTCGAGGAGACCGAGCTGCTCATTCAGCTCGATGGCCCCCGCACCCGGGTGCGGTCCCGGCTGGTCCTGCGCCGCAACCCCGAGGTTGAGGCAGGGCCCCTGGAGCTGGACGGCGTGGGGCTGACCCTGGAGCAGCTGCGGGTGGATGGCCGGCAGCCAGCGGCTGATTCGGTCCGACAGGAGCCCGAGCGGCTGGTGCTGACCGGTCTGCCCGAGACCTGCGTGGTGGAGACCTGCAGCCTCATCGACCCTGATGGCAACGATTCGCTGGAGGGGCTGTATCGCTCGGGACCCATCTATGCCACCCAGTGCGAGGCCGAGGGTTTTCGCAAGATCACCTGGTATCCCGACCGCCCCGATGTGCTGTCGGTCTACCGGGTGCGGATCGAGGCCGACCAGGAGCGCTGCCCGGTTCTGCTGGCCAACGGCAATCCGGTGGCGGCCGGCGAGCTGCCCGATGGCCGCCACTACGCCGAGTGGCACGACCCCTTCCCCAAGCCCAGCTATCTGTTTGCCGTGGTGGCGGGCGACCTGGCCCATGTCGAGGACGAGTTCGTCACCGCCAGCGGCCGCCGGGTGGCGCTGCGGTTGTACGTCGAGGCCCGGGACCTGGACAAGTGCGACCACGCCATGGCGGCCCTCAAGGCGGCGATGGCCTGGGATGAAGAGGTCTACGGCCGTGAATACGACCTGGATCGGTACCACATCGTCGCCGTGGACGACTTCAATCTCGGGGCCATGGAGAACAAGGGCCTCAACCTGTTCAACACCTCCTGTGTGCTCGCCCGTCCGGATACCACCACCGATGCGACCTACCAGCGCATCGAAGCCATCGTCGGCCACGAGTACTTTCACAACTGGTCGGGCAACCGGGTCACCTGCCGCGACTGGTTCCAGCTGTCGCTGAAGGAGGGGCTGACGGTGTTTCGCGAGGCGGCCTTTGCCGCCGATCGGGGGTCGCCCACCGTCCAGCGCATCGCCGATGTCCAGTATCTGCGCACGGCTCAGTTTGCCGAGGACAGCGGGCCCATGGCCCACCCGGTGCGGCCGGATTCCTACATGGAAATCGCCAATTTCTACACCGTCACCATCTACGAAAAGGGTGCCGAGGTGGTGGGCATGCTCCACCAGCTGCTGGGCCCCGAGACCTTCCGCCGGGGCACCGACCTCTATTTCGACCGCTTCGATGGCCAGGCGGTCACCTGCGAGGACTTCCTGCAGTGCATGGCCGAGGTCAGCGGCCGGGATCTGTCCGTCTTCGAGCGCTGGTACAGCCAGGCCGGAACCCCGGTGCTGGAAGTCCGGGGCGATTACGACGCCGCGACAGGCCGCTATGGGCTGACCGTGCGTCAGTCCTGCCCGCCGACTCCCGGCCAGCCCGACAAGCTGCCCTTTCACATTCCCCTGCGCATGGCCCTGCTGGGAGAGGCGGGGGCCCTGCGCCTGGTGCAGGAGGGCGTGCCCCCGGACCCCGACAGCGAGGACAACACCGAACTGGTCCTGGAGATCACCGAGGCCGAACAACGCTTTGTCTTCCTCGAGGTGGGCGAGGAGCCGGTGCCCAGCCTGCTGCGCGGCTTTTCTGCCCCGGTGCGGCTGGACTTTCCCTACACCCGGGACCAGCTGGCCTTTCTGTTTCAGCGCGATGGAGACGGCTTCAGCCGCTGGGAGGCCGGTCATCAGCTGGCCTGCCTGGCCCTGGAGGAGCTGGTGGCTGCCTGGCAGAGCGGGGACGCCCTGGAACTGGAGCCCAGGCTGCTGGACACCTGGGCCCTGCTGCTGGCAGAGGAGGGCCTCGACCCGGCCCTGACGGCGCTGATGCTGGAGCTGCCATCGGAAAGCTATCTGGCCGAGCGCTCACCGCCGGCGGATGTGGCGGCCATCCACGCCGCCCGCGGGTTTGCCCGGCAGCGCCTGGCGACGGTGCTGGAGACCCAGCTCCGGACCCGCTATCGGGCCCTGGCCAGCGACGAGCCCTACCGTCCCGAGCCCGGACAGATGGCCGCCCGCAGCCTGCGCAATGCCTGTCTGGGCTATTTGCTGGAACTGGGCCGGCCTGAAGACATCCAGGCGGCCTGGGAGCAATTCGTCGGCAGTGACAACATGACCGACACCCTGGCCGCCCTCACCGGCCTGGCCCGCCATACCGAGACCGAGGGGCAGCGGGCGCTGGAGCAGTTCTATCAGCGCTGGCAGGATGAGCCCCTGGTGGTGAACCAGTGGCTCCAGGTCCAGGCGGCCGTGCCCGGCGAGGCCACCCTGGCGCGGGTGCAGACCCTGCTGGAACACCCGGCCTACGAGGCCCGCAATCCCAACAAGGTTCGGGCGCTGCTGGGCACCTTCAGCCAGCACAATCCCTCCGCCTTCCACCGGGCCGATGGGGCCGGCCATCGCTTTCTCGCCGACCAGGTGGCGGCCCTGGATGGCAGCAACCCCCAGCTGGCCGCCCGCCTGCTGACTCCGCTGACCCGCTGGCGCAGCTACCAGCCCCGCTGGGCCGAATCCATGCGCACAGCCCTGCAGGAATTGATGGAGCAGCCCCTGTCCACCGACGTCTACGAGGTCGTCAGCAAGAGCCTGGCCTGAAGGAGGGCTGGGCGGACCTCAGGCCGGTTCCTGATCGAGCGCTCCGGGCACCCTTCGTCCCCCTCAGCCCTGGCCGTACCGGGGGCCGCCGTCGGCCAGAAAGGCCTCTTCTTCGAGGGTGGGAGGCCGGCCGAGGAGGGGGTTGCGGTGAGGAAAGCGGCCGAAGCACTGAATGATGTCGCGGTGTTCCAAGGCGTAGTCCAGCATGCCCTGGAGCAGGGGCTGCCAATCGGGCGGGCTCTGTTCGAGCAGCTGTCGGTACAGCTCGACGGAGCACTGCTGATGGGCGAGGTCTTCGGCGTGCTGCATCGGCAGCAGAAAGAAACCTCGCTCGATGGGGGTCAGGGCCTGGTCCAGCTCCTCTTCCAACCCCTGCAGGCAGGCGGCCAGGGCGGCCGAGTCTCCACTGAAGGCCTCGGGGTGGCCGCGGAACAGGTTGCGCGGAAACTGGTCCAGCAGCAGGATCAGGGCCAGGCAGGGCCGAGCCGAGCCCAGCCAGTGCTGTCGCTCCCCGGCCAGGGCGGCCTGCACTTCTCCTGCAAAGCGCCGGCGAATGTCTTCGTCCAGGTCGGCATCGCTGCCAAACCAGAGCGGCATGCGCTGCTGGGCCGCGGCGGGCTGGCTGCTGTCCGGGCCAAACCAGAACTGGAGGATGTCTTCGCTGGGGTGGGTCATGGTGGCTGCCTCTTCATGGTGACTTCTGGACTCGTGACTTCGGTCAAGGCTGCTCGCCGTCTTCCGCCGGCTCAGGTGCCGCAAAAGGTCTGGTGGACCCGCTCCGCCTCGGTGGGAGGCTGGCAGAGCGGGTCCTCGGGAGACCGGGGCCGCCAGGGGTCGGACAGGGCCTGGTGCAGGGCCAGAAATGCGTCGAGCTGCCCCGCCTCGGCCTGGCTCAGGGCGGCTTCAACCCGGTGATTGCGAGGGATGAGGACGGGGTTGCTGGCGGCCATGGCCTGTTGAGCTGCCTCGCCACCTCTGCGCTGGCGCGGCAGCCAGCGGCGGTACCAGTCGACCAGTGACTGGCTCTGCCAGGCGGGTTCTTCCGGGCGCTCCGGCTGCATCAGGGCGCGGTGGGCATTGGTCCAGTCCAGCCGGTGCTGCTGCAGCAGCAGTAGCCAGTCCTCCACCAGCTGTTCATCGCCTTCTTCTTCGCCGATCAGGCCCAGCTTGTCGTACATCATTGTCAGCCAGCGGCGGTGCAGCCTGGGGGCGAACCGTTCCAGCAGCTCGGTGGCCCGGGCTACGGCGCGATCCCGGTCCGGGTCGATCAGCGGCAGCAGGCTCTCGGCGAGGCGTTCCAGATTCCACTGGACGATGGTGGCCTGGTTGCCGTAGGCGTAGCGGCCCAGGCGGTCGATGGAGCTGAAGACGGTGTCCGGGTGGTAGTGATCCATGAAGGCGCAGGGGCCGTAGTCGATGGTCTCGCCGGACAGGGTGGTGTTGTCGGTATTCATGACGCCGTGGACAAAGCCCACCTGCAGCCAGCGGACCACCAGCTCCAGCTGGGCCGCCATGACGGCCTCCAGCAGGGCGAGGGCCGGGCAGTCGGCTGCCTGGAGTTCGGGATAGTGCCGCGCCAGCGTGTAGTCCAGCAGTTTGGGCAACAGCGCGGGATCGCTCTGCCAGGCGGCGTATTGAAAGGTGCCCACCCGCAGGTGGGAGCGGGCCACCCGGGTGAGAATGGCACCCGGCAGGGGGCGATCGCGCAGCACGGCCTCGCCGGTGGTCACCACGGCCAGGCTGCGGGTGGTGGGAATGCCCAGGGCCGCCATGGCCTCGCTGACCAGGTATTCCCGCAGCATGGGCCCCAAAGCGCCCCGGCCATCGCCCCCGCGGGAAAAGGGCGTTCGGCCAGCGCCCTTCAATTGGAGATCCAGGCGCCGGCCATCGGGGGCAAGGTGTTCGCCCAGCAGGATGGCCCGGCCGTCTCCCAGCATGGTGGCGTGGCCGAACTGATGGCCGGCATAGGCCTGGGCCAGGGGCTGACTACCGGGCAGGAGCCGGTTGCCGGAGAACACCTGGGCGGCCACCTCGGGGTCGGGGTCGAGCAGGCCCAGACTTTGGCCCAGCTCGCCGTTGTAGAGCACCAGTCGAGGCGCGGCCACGGGGGTGGGGGCCACCTCGGCAAACAGCCCGGGATCAAGGCGGTGGTAGCTGTTGTCGAAGTGAAGGCCCGGAAGGGGTGCGGTAGAGGTCAAGGCGCTGCCAGGGTTCATGACATGGGCTCCCACCATTGCAGCCCCGGTGGCAATGTGCAAGCTCAGGCGCTGTCGGCTGTTTTCACCAGGTGGCCGGCGTCGGTTGCCGGGTTGCGAAGGCGCAGCGCATCGCTTTGGCGGCATGGAGAATGGAGCAGGTTCAAGGCAACCGGATCGGGGCGCGGAGAGCGACTCGGTGTACGGTGCAGGATACGGTTGAGGAGGAGAGCGTGGATCAACGCATCGATTACACCCAAGCCGCCCCCGAGGTCTTCCAGGCCATGCTGCAGCTGGAGCGGCAGGTGAGGGCCTCGGGCCTGGAACCGGCCCTGCTGGAGCTGGTGAGACTGCGGGCTTCCCAGCTGAATGGCTGTGCCTACTGTGTGGACATGCACCACCGGGAGGCCCGGACGGCGGGGGAGGGCGAGGAGCGACTGTCCATGGTGGTGGTCTGGCAGGAGAGCCCCCTGTTCAGCCCCCGGGAGCGAGCGGCCCTGGCCTGGACCGAGAGCCTGACCCTGTTGCCCCGGCGAGGTGCCCCCGAGGCCCTGTACCAGCAGGTTCTGGCAGAGTTCGGCGAGGAGGGGCTGGCCAGCCTGACGCTGGCCATCGTCGCCATCAATGGCTGGAATCGGTTCGGTGTGGCCTTTGCTCTGGAGCCGGGGCGCTGAGGGCAGGGGCCTGGCGGATGGACGGCTCGGCGGCGGCTGGCGAGTCGTGGCGAGGATTGCGATCGGGCCAGCGCGAGCGAATGGCCAGGATCTCGGACAGACAGCCGACCAGGGCATCCACCAGGCGGGGGTCAAAGTGGTGTCCCCGCTGGGCCTCGATGTGGTCCATGGTCCTGGCCAGGGACCAGGCGGGCTTGTAGGGCCGAACACTGGTCAGGGCATCGAAGACATCGACCAGGCCGACAATGCGTGCTTCCAGCGGGATGTCCTCACCGGCCAGCCCGTGGGGGTAGCCGTGGCCATCCCAGCGCTCGTGGTGGTGCAGGGCAATGCGGGCGGCCATGCGCAGCAGGCTGCTGTGATGCTCGCCGATGATGCGGGCGCCGATGAGGGTGTGCTGCTCCATCAGGGCGCGCTCCGCCGGGTCCAGGGGGCCGGGTTTTAGCAGGATGGCGTCGGGAATGCCGATCTTGCCGACATCGTGCATGGGCGCGGCGTGGAACAGCTCTTCGGCAAGCTCCTCGTCGAGGTCGATGGCCCGGGCCAGGCAGCGAGAGTAGTGGCCGATGCGGAGCGTATGCAGCCCCGTCTCGTTGTCCCGGTACTCGGCGGCCACGCCCAGGGACTGAATGATGTGATGGCGGGTTTCCAGCACCTCTTCAGCTCGAACCAGAGACAGGTGGGTGCGCACCCGGGCGCGGACGATGGCGGGACTGAAGGGCTTGGCGATGTAATCCACGGCGCCCAGCTCCAGGCCCCGGTGCTCGTTTTCGGCATCGTTGAGTGCGGTGATGAAGATGACCGGAATGTCCCGGGTGAGGGGGTTGGCCTTCAGCTGAATGCAGACCTCGTGGCCCGACAACCCCTTCATCATGACATCCAGCAGGACCAGGCAGGGCTGGCGGTGGGCCGCCAGCTCCAGGGCAGTCTGGCCATCCCTGGCATAGAGCAGGCGATAGTGCTGGGCCAGCGTATGGCGCAGGATGGTCAGGTTGGTCGGATCGTCATCCACCAGCAAAATGGTGTGCCGCTTCTTCTGATCGGGGATCAGTTTCATGGCTGCTCCTCGCAGGAGGGGTGGGGGGCGGGAGCGGCCCGGCACCCGGGGCCAGCTCGCTCTGGACTCGATTCAGCAGGTCGCAGGCGCGCTGAAAATCAAAGTGGTGGATGGCTCTCTGCAGGGCCTGGGTGTCGGCAGCCCGGTCCAGCTGACGCAGGCCGGTGCAGACCTGGGTCGTGAGCTCGTCGTCCAGCTCGTGGCCGGCCAGCAGCTCCTGGAGTCGGCGAAGGCCCTGGTGCAGCTCCGATCCGGGCAGGGCGCGCTCCGAGGCGTCCCGCAGCAGCGGCTGGGCGGGCTCGGTCTCCCCGGAAGCCGGCGCCAGGGGCAGCCTCACGCGAAAACAGCTGCCCTGACCGAGCTGGCTGGAGGCTTCAATGCAGCCCCCCATGGCCTCCACCAGCTGGCGAGCGATGGTGGTGCCCAGGCCGGTGCCCCCGAAGCGGCGGCCGATGGAGGCATCGGCCTGGGCGAAGGGTTCAAACACCGTCCGGAGCTGGTCGTCGGTCATGCCGATTCCGGTGTCCTGCACCTCGATCTGTACCCAGCCCTCCTGGCTGGAAAGGCGGATGGTCACCTCGCCCTGTTCGGTGAACTTGATGGCGTTGTCCACCAGGTTGGTGAGCACCTGGCGCAGGCGCAGCGGGTCGCCAAGAAAGTATTCGGGCAGCCCTGCGGCGTAGTGCAGGGTCAGCCGGAGCTGGCGCTGGAGAGCGGCCGGCTCCAGGGTGGAGCGCAGCTGTTCGGCCAGCCTGCGGAGAGAGAAGCGCCTGTGCTCCAGCTGCAGCCATCCGCTCTCGATCCGGGTGGTATCGAGAATGCCGTTGACCAGCCCCAGCAGGTTGTGGGAAGCGTCGCGGATGGTGGCCAGCTGACTTCGCTGGGTGGCATTGACCGGTCCCTGCAGCAGCAGCTCGGTCAGGGTGAGGATGGCGTTCATCGGCGTGCGCACCTCATGGCTGACCTTGGTCAGAAAGCGGTTCTTGGTCCGGGCCAGCTGTTCGGACTGGCGGGCCTGCTGCAACCGCAGATGGTGGTGCTTCAGGCGCCGATACAGCAGTCTGGAGCGAATCAGCCCATTGGCGGCCACCACCATGGCGCTGGCGGTGAGGCTGAAGGAGGCCAGCACCAGCGCGAGGGTGGTCTTGTCCAGCCACAGTCCCGGATTGGCGACGCCGGGTTCGCCGTGGAAGCGGGCCGCGGCCATGCCGGCGTAGTGCATGCCGAGAATGGCCAGGGCCATGATGACGGCGCTGAGGGCCGGGCGCAGCGGCCGGGGCAGCCTGATCGGGCCGCCGCCGAAGCGTAGCCACAGCGCCAGGCTGGCCAGGGTCATGGCGATGATCATGGAGAGAACCAGCCAGGAGCGATCGTAGTGCAGCGCCAGCGGAGTGACCAGGGCAGCCATGCCCAGATAGTGCATGGCGCAGATGCCCAGCCCAATCAGCAGGCCGCTGACCAGGATTTGCCAGCAGCTCACCCGATGTCGGCTGAGCATGGTCAGGGCCAGCCAGGAGGCCAGCAGGGAGGGCAGCAGCGACAGCAGGGAGAGATCGCTGCGGTAGTGGACCGGGGCGGGCAGTTCATGGGCCAGCATGGCGATGAAGTGCACGGTCCAGACTCCGCCGCCCAGGGCGATGGCGCCGGTGCCGGTGGCCAGCTGGCGATAGCGGCGGCCTGGAGCACTGCGGGCCAGCAGAGCGGTCTGCAGCGCCAGCAGGGACAGGGCCACGGCGACGACCAGGGCCAGCAGGGTCAGGCCTGGCTGGTGTCCCGCGGAGACCAGGGGCCCGGCATCGGCAGCGGTGATCAGGTGGTCGGCGGGCAGGCTCACGGCGTGGACACTCCCAAAACAGCAGGCCGGGCAGAGTTTCCGGTCCAGTCAGCATAGTACAGTTTGACGCGGAGGCCGCCGGAGATGCTTCCGCGCTGGTTCAGCGGGTTGTGCCGGCTAGCAAATACTCTCGGGCCATGGGAGGGGTATTCAAATGCAACTGCTGTTGACATTGTGCCCGGGCCTTTTTATGTTGCCGACGTGGTGACCGATGGGCGGTGCATCAGGGTCCAGGTGGAGGAAAGGGCAATGGCGGAAGCCAGTGAAGAGTATGACTTTGTCATCGTGGGTGCGGGATCGGCGGGCTGCGTGCTGGCCAACCGGTTGTCGGCGGATGCCTCCTGCCGGGTCCTGCTACTGGAAGCGGGCGGGCGGGACCGCCACCCCCTGATCCACCTCGCAGGGGGCATGATGCCCATCATGCACAAGGGCCTGTTCAGCTGGACCTATGCCACCGAGCCCCAGGCCCACCTGGATGGCCGAGTGCTGCAGGAGATCCGCGGCAAGGTGCTGGGCGGGTCTTCCTCCATCAATGGCATGGCCTATTGCCGGGGCGAGCCCGCGCTCTATGACCTGTGGGCCGAGCAGGGCAATGAGGGCTGGAGCTACGAAGAGGTGCTGCCCTGGTTCAAGAAGTCCGAGACCCACGAGGACGGCGAATCGGCCTGGCACGGAGGTTCGGGACCGCTGAAGGTCTCCAATGCCCGAGATGCCGACAGCCCCCTGGTTCGGGCCTGGCTGGATGCCGGCCTGGAGGCGGGCTACCCCGCCACCGCCGACCACAATGGGGCCCAGATGGAGGGCTTTGGCCCGGCCCAGAGCACCACCTGGAAGGGCCGGCGGATGAGTACGGCGGTGTGCTATCTCCGACCCGCCATGAAGCGGCCCAACCTGACCGTGCGGACCGGCGCCAGGGCAACTCGGGTGCTGTTCGAGGGCCGGCGGGCGGTCGGCGTGGAATACCTCCATGAGGGCTCGACCCGTCAGGCCCGTGCCGGCTCCGAGGTGCTGGTCTCCAGCGGTGCCTACCACTCGGCCCAGCTGCTGTTGCTGTCCGGCCTCGGCGACGGAGACCACCTGCGCAGCCATGGCATCGAACCGGTGCTGGACCTCAAGGGTGTAGGCCAGAACCTCCACGACCATTTCGGCTTTGCCGTGGCGACGGCCTGCCCCCAGCCCGTGACCCACTATCGCTACATGCGCAATCCCCTGGCGGGTCTGGGTGCTCTGGCCCGCTTCGTCCTCGACCGCGGCGGTCCCCTGGGTACCAACGGGCTGGACGCGGTGGCCTACCTGCGCTCCGAAGTGGATGAGTTGCCCTACCTGGACATCAAGTTCATTTTTATTCCCGTGCTGCTGGACAGCAATGTGGGCATCATTCGACGCCACGGCGTGACCAACCGCATGGTGCTGACCTGGCCGGAGAGCCGCGGTCAGCTGACCCTGCGCTCGAACAACCCACTGGATGCGCCTCGCATCGACAACAACTACCTGTCCACCGAGCGGGACCGGGCTGCGGCCAGGGCCGGAATTCGCATGGCGCGCAGGGTGTTCGACCAGTCTGCCTACGCCCCCTTCCGGGGTGAAGAGGTCCACCCCGGGCCGGACCTGCAGTCGGACGACGAGCTGGACGCCTACCTGCGCCGCACCGGCGAGGTCAACCTGGAATCCTCGGGCACCTGCAAGATGGGCCGCGATGAGCTGGCCGTGGTGGATAGCCAGTTGCGGGTCCACGGCATCGAGGGGCTGCGGGTGGTGGACGCCTCCATCATGCCCCAGATCTGCAATGCCGACCCCAACGCAACGGTGATCATGATTGCAGAGAAGGCCTCCGACATGATTCTATCCACTCACTCCAGACCCTGATACGAGGAAAGCAATCCGATGAGCATTGAGCGCGTCAACCCCGACACCCTGCTCTACTGGCCCCAGATGGCCCAGGTGGTGGTGACCAGCGGCCAGAAGCTGGCCTTCATCTCCGGCCAGACCGCCACCGACAAGGACTTCACCGTCCAGCACGCCGGGGATCTGGCGGCGCAGTCCAGGCTGTCCCTGCAGAACCTGAAGCTCGCCCTAGAGGCGGTGGGTAGCAGCCCCGAACAGGTGGTCAGCACCACGGTCTACATCGTCGACCTGGACTCCGAGCGCTCGGGGCTCTTTGCCGAGGCCATGCAGGACGCCCTGGATGGCCAGCCCTTCCCGCCCCATGCCACCAGCCTGATTGGCATCAAGAGTCTGGGCAGCCCCGATCTGGTGGTGGAGATCAGCGCCGTCGCCGTGGTGCCCTGAGCCCTCGCCGGTCTGTTCCGGCCCGGGGCCGGAGCAGGCGGGCCGGATCACCACAACCCCATCAAAGGACCAGTATCATGAATTCAACCATGGACCGCCCGTTCCGCAGGCTGGTGCTGGGAAGCCTGCTGGGTCTGCTGGCCCTGTCCGCCACCGCCCAGGACCGCTCGCCAGCGAGCATCGAACGGGTCAACCCCGACACCCTGCTGCACTGGCCCCAGATGGCCCAGGTGGTGGTGACCAGCAGCCAGAAGCTGGCCTTCATCTCCGGCCAGACTGCCACCGATCGAAACTTTGAGCCCCAGGGGGGCGACGACCTGGCCGCCCAGGCTCGCTATGCCCTGCAGAACCTGAAGCGCGCCCTGGAGGCGGTGGGCAGCAGCCCCGAACAGGTGGTCAGCACCACGGTCTACATCGTCGACCTGGACTCCGAGCGCTCGGGGCTCTTTGCCGAGGCCATGGAGGACGCCCTGGATGGCCAGCCCTTCCCGCCCCACGCCACCAGCCTGATTGGCGTCAGCAGCCTCAGCGGCCCCGGCCTGCTGGTGGAAATCAGCGCCGTCGCCGCAGTGCCCTGAAGCCGTCCAGGGCGGTCTGGCTCAGCGGGCCCTCGTCAGGGCTCGGGCCGTCGCCACAGCCAGGTCGCCACGGTGGCCATGGTCAGCCAGACCAGCCAGGCCACCCAGGGCAGGGGAGCGGTAAAGAAAACCAGGAGGCCGGCCGCCACCATCATGGTGCTGGCCAGCCACTTGGCGCGGCGGCTGACGGCGCCGTGGTGCTCCCAGTCGGCGATCATGGGGCCAAACTGGCGGTGGCCGGTCAGCCAGCGGCGCAGACGGTCGGAGCCCCGGGCCGAGGCGTAGGCTGCCAGCAGCACGAAGGGCACGGTGGGCAGGACCGGCAGCACGGCACCAAGCAGGGCCAGGACCAGGCTGAACCAGGCCAGCAGCCACCATGCCCAGCGCCAGCGCGAAGGAGGGAGGGAAGTCATGGCGGTTCGCCGTCGGCCCCTGCCAGGCAGGGAGCCCGCGGCGCGCTAGGGCTGTTGAGCGTCGAAAAAGGGCTGCAGGGGCTGCATGTCGAAGTAGTCGCGCCAGGCCCGGATGCGGCCTTCTGCCACCTCGAACACCCCCATGACCGGCAGGGTCAGCCAGGAACCGTCGATCAGAAAGCGGTCGGTGCGCTCGTTCATGACCAGACCCTGGGGACCTTCGGCCCAGTGGTGCACGGTCCAGTCCACCTCGGTGGCCAGGGTGAGGAAGGGACCCAATACCTCCCGGATGGCCGCAAGGCCGCGCACCGGGGCCAGGGGCATGTTGTGGTAGACCGCATCCTCGGCAAGGACGGCCAGGGCGCTCTCGATCTCCCTGCGATTGCAGGCATCCATCAGTTGCTGGACGGGCTCTCGGTTCATGGCGGGCTTCCCTGTGGCGGGGGGCTGCTGGCCCGCAGGCGGCGGTCTGGGCGGGCCTCGACTCCCATGGCTGAACGGGAGAGCATAGCCTGCCCCGGCGGGAGAGTGCCAGGCCGGTCCGATGAGGAGAGACGATGACGCTGACCACACCGAGTGCAGTGAGACTGCGCTGATGGAGCCCTGGCTGTGGCTCGGTCTGTTTGTGCTGCTCGCCTATACCGTGGAGGCGGCGACGGGCTTTGGCAGCATCGTCATCGCCCTGTCTCTGGGGGCCCTGGTGCTGCCCATCGACGCGCTGCTGCCGGTGCTGGTGCCGCTGAATCTCTCCATGAGTGGCTACCTCGCTCTGCGCTATCGCGGGCACATCCACTGGCCTTTGCTGCTGAGGCAGGTGCTTCCCCTCATGGCCGTCGGCACTGGGTTGGGGCATGGCCTGAAACCCCTGTTGGGTCGCGGAGCTCTGCAGGGCGTCTTCGGCGTGCTGATCATTGGCTTTGCGGTCCGGGCCCTGTGGCAGCGGGGCCAGGCGGAGGCGGCTCACGGCTCCCTGCGGATGCCCACGCTGCTGTTTGGAGCAGGGCTTACCCACGGCCTGTTTGCCTCGGGGGGACCGCTGCTGGTGCTGGCCTTGGCCGGCAGAACCCTGCCCAAGGCCGCGCTGCGCTCGACGCTGATCGTCGTCTGGTTCAGCCTCAACAGCCTGTTGACGGTGATCTATTGCATCGAGGGCAGCCTGCTGCCGGCGCTGCCGCGAACGTTGAGCTACCTGCCCGTCGTGCTCTGTGGCTTGCTGGCCGGAGAATGGCTGCACCACCGCGTCGATGAAGCGCGTTTTCGCCAGCTGGTCCATGGCCTGCTGGCCGTGGTGGGAGGCGCGCTGCTGCTGACGGCCTGAAGCCGACCCCTCGCCTCCCAGCCGCGCTTCGGGCCGACTACAGTGCCGGTGGCAGGGCGGGGGTTTCCAGGGCGCGCTGCTCCAGGGCACAGGTCCCAGCGGCCGGCGAAAGCCCCTCGGTCCGGGCCCGGCGTATCTCTGCTCCGGCGGCATCCAGCGTGGCCTGGAACTCGTCATTGGCGTGCAGCCGGGCGACCGCTGCGGCGGCCACCATGCGTCCCTCGATCACATCGCTGTACCAGTGCACATTGCACACCAGCCGGCTTTCGCCAAAGGTGCGACCCCGCTGCAGCAGGGCCTCGGCGCGCTCCGGAGCCAGCTCTGCGAGAATCAGCGCCCAGCCCCAGCCGATGGCGGAGTGGCCCGAGGGATAGGAGCCGTCGTCGCGCAGCATTTCCTCGTGCTCGGGCGTGCACAGGGGCCGGTCGTTGACCATGAAGGGGCGGGGGCGCTGGTCGCGCTGCTTGGCGCCATAGCTGGCCAGGCCGATGTCGGCCACGGTGCGCCGCATCAGCAGGTAGAGGGCGGGGGTGTGCTCCTCGCTGATGTCCACGCCCAGCGCACAGGAAAAGCTCCCGGCAGCAGCGGGAAAGCTGAGGTCGGCATCGGTGGTGGCCAGCTGCCAGCGGGGGCTGTCGCGCAGCCCCAGAGCGTGTTCGCTGACGAGTTCGTCCAGCGTCTGGCGGGACGATTCGGTGGTGGGGGCCAGCGGGACAAAGGCCGTGCTGTCCAGCCCCTCTTCGAAATCGATGTAGCCCTGCAGGATGCCCGGGTAGATCTCGGGAACATCGTAGTGGATTGCGCTGCCGCCCGGTCCGGTACAGGCGGACAGGAGACCGGCCAGGAACAGGGCCGGCAGTCGGCGGCCGGGCTGTCTTCTTGTCATTGTTCTTTGCCCTCTGGATGCTGAACAGAGGCCATGTTGCCCCGCTGTGGTTCGGCTCGCAAGGGCAGGAAAGGACCCGTCCACCCATCCTGGCAGGTCGAACGCCCCCGAGGCCGGCTGCACAGGGGCATAGAGCAAAATGGTTATATGCTTAGGATTTGTTGTTATAACTGGTTGATTTTGTTGGTTTTTGGCTTATAGTCCCGGCCATGGCTCAGGCCTTCACGGAACCGTTGGAAGTGCATCATGGACCTCGACGACATCAACGCCCGCCTGCGCGATCTGCACCCCACTGAAATCATTCGCTGGGCCCTGGATCTCAAGCGACCCACCGTCACTACCACCAGCTTTTCGCCCAATTCTGCAGCCATGCTGCACCTGGCGACGCGGGTGGATCCGGAAATGACCATTCTCTGGGTGGACAGCGGGTACAACATGGCCGATTGCTACCAGGTGGCGGAGCAGCTCATCCGCCAGCTGCAGCTCAGGATCAGAGTGTATCTGCCGTCGATGAGCAGCGAGCGGCGCAATGCCCTCATGGGGGGCATCCCCCACCCCTCCGACAGCGAGGAGCTGTTTCGCGAGTTCGTTCGCCAGGTCAAGCTGGAGCCCTTCGAGCGGGCCATTCGAGAGCTGAACACCGAGGTCTGGATCACCGGAATTCGCCGCGAGGAAACCGAACACCGCCGCTCTCTGGACATCGTCACGCGCGATGGCCG
>Ga0209487_1000955_pt1 | contig 24978 bp, 18 predicted proteins | sample Poulit2012_FD_187524 | JGI IMG/M metagenome (GOLD analysis project Ga0209487, IMG submission 187524) | Agricultural soil microbial communities from Georgia to study Nitrogen management - Poultry litter 2012 (SPAdes) (version 2) | ecosystem: Environmental > Terrestrial > Soil > Agricultural land...
ACGGGGCCGAAGGCCCGGATCGATTCTCGCACGCCTTTCACGCGCAGCGAGAGCGAGAGACGGAAACCCCTCAGGAGCCTGGTGACCTCGGGTAACTGCACACCAAACTGAAGCACGCCGCCGACGAGCGCGCCGGCGAAGGTGATGAAAAGCAGGTCGTTGAGCGTGCTCACCGAAAGCGTATCGCCGCCGCGAAGCGGGTCACCTGTCAGGAAGTAGGCGCCACCAAAGAACGCAGCGATGATGGCCACATTCCACAGCACCGGCGCAAAGTAAGGCGTAAAGAAGCGGCGGTGGCTGTTGAGGACGCCGAGCGCCCAGGCCGACAGAACGAGCACACCCGTCATCGGAAAGATCAGCCGGACGCCCGCCACTATAAGCTCGAACCGGTCAATCGGTAACGTGCCCTCCGCAACGGCGGCGGCGTCGCCCACGTAGCCCGGCACGAGTATCGATACGATCGGCCGGGCCAGCAGGATGCCGAGCAATACGAGTATGGACACGACGACGAGAAGAATCGAAAAGATCGCGCCGGCAAATCGCCCCGCCTCTTCTTCGCGCCCCTCCTGGATCATCCGGCTGTAGACCGGGATGAAAGCGGCGGAAATCGTGCCTTCGCCCAGAAGGTTCTGCAGCAGGTTCGGCGCCCGGAATGCCGCCTGAAAGACATCCGTATGAGCGCCGACGCCAAGGAAAAAGGCGACGACGGCTTCGCGCACAAAGCCGACGATACGGCTGGCGAATATGCCTGCGGCAACGGTACCCGCCGCACTACGCGGCCGCTCGGGATGCTTCTCTGGTGCTGCGTCAGCCATTCAGCCGCTCATCACGTGTCCGCCGTCACCCGGCGACGCGCTGTCATTACGTGATCGGTGACGTGGTAGGATCAATCTACTTGAGGGCGGATTTCGCCAGGTCGATCAGCGCCTGCACGCCGAGCCGGTATCCCGTGGGGCCGAGGCCGGCAATAACGCCGCGGCACACCGCTGAGATGTAGGAATGATGGCGGAAGCTCTCTCGCGCAAACGTATTCGACAGGTGAACCTCGATTACCGGCAGCCCGACGGCGCTAATGACGTCGCGAAGGGCTACAGACGTGTGCGTATAACCACCCGCATTCATCACGATGCCGTCGACGCCACGGTGGACGGCATTCTGGATGTGATCGATAAGCACGCCTTCGTGGTTCGACTGCTGGAACTCAAGATCCACATCAGGAAACGCCGCCCGAAGATCGTCCTGGATGTCTTTCAGCGTCGTGGCGCCGTAAATGTCGGGCTCGCGCGTCCCTATCAGATTCAGATTGGGGCCGTTTAGTACAAGAATTCGCATGGGATCACGGTGTTGCGTCTATCTATATCGCGTTAAACAGTAAACGACAGGCCGTCGTGGCCCAATTCGATACCGTCTGGTAGACGGGCGTTCTCCTCGGCGTGGAGTACGCTGTGCGTCATGTGGGTAAAGTAAGTCTGGCGCGCACCCACACGACGAGCAACCTGAATGGCTTCATCGATTGAGAAATGGGTGGGATGGGTCTTGCGACGTAGCGCATCAAGTACCAGGACCTCGACCCCCTCCAGAACCGCCAGGCTTTCGTCGGGGATGTAGCTGGTGTCAGTGATGTACGCGAATCGTCCAATCCGATAGCCGTACAGTGGCATCGGACCGTGGAAAACCTCGATAGGAGCGATGCGCACGGATGTCTTGGGCTGCCGGCGTGATCGGACTTCAAACGGCGCACACACCGTGTTCATCTCGAGATCAGGCACACCGGGATAACTGCCGTCGGCGAAAATGTAGCGGAACATGCTGCGCAGCACCTCAGCCGTATCCTTCCGCGCGTAACAGGGGATGGCGCTTCTGTTCTCAAACAGGAACGGTCGCAGGTCGTCGATGCCCACCACGTGATCGAAATGGTGATGCGTGTAGAGAACGGCATCAACATGGTCGAGTCCCTCACGCAGGGCTTGCTGGCGAAAGTCGGGGCCCGTGTCAATGATGATGCTGATGCCGTTTACGCGAATCCAGCATGCGGTGCGCGTTCGTGCATCTCTCGGATCATCCGACGTGCACACGCGGCACGTGCAGCCGATTACCGGCACACCGGTAGACGTACCCGTGCCGAGTAGTGTCACCGAGACCGGGCCGATGTCAGGCATCGGCCTCCTCGGTCACGTCAATGTCGGCGGTGTCGGATCGCTTCCATGCGTCCTCGAGTGCACGCCGCACGGCCGGTTTGATGTACGTGTTGTCTATTTCGCTGCCGCGCAGGCTTTCGGCCAGCACCGAGAGCTGGATTTCCGGGATGTGCTGCCTGTTGATGACGATCACTTCTTCCCCCGACACCGTGCATCGTCCTCCGCGGAAGCTGCCTTTCTCCATTCGCACCTGAAACCCGAGCCGGCCCGCGACCTGCTTCAGGTCATCAACAACGTGTTCGACTTTCATCGAGTGAGGAATCGGTGTGCCCGTGATTCGGTCGGCGTCAACCCTGCCTATACGCCTGGAAGTTACGACCCTTTCTGCGCCTTTTCCTGATCGCGGCAATTGTTGCGCACGCTCGCGCTCAGGTCGTTGCCGTTGCTTGGATCAATGAAAAGGAACTTGAACGGCGAAATCGTAGCATCGGGTACGATACGGATGCGCACGAAATAGCGCATCAACCAGCGCGTGGGTAGCGACGGCACTTTCCGCATCAGATATGACGCCATGAGCGGGTGCACGTGCAGATTGACGGGTTTGCGGCGACCGAGCTTCTTGTAGTCGGCCGCCCATGCATCCATCCGCGCGACGATATCGTCGATGTCGATCTCGGCGTCACGCATGATCGTTCCGTTCTTGATCACCCGCACCTCAGGCGCCGGCTGCTCGTCGACGGCATCGACCGCGTCGTTGCCGTTGTCGCTCTCGTTCCGGCGTGCCGGCGTCTCCCTTACCGGCGGCTCAGGAGCTGCATCAGGTACCTCCTCAACCGGCTCCGCAACATCGTCTGACGACTTGGCTACGCCGTTCGGCCCCGCAAACGTTGTGGTAATGCTGGGGCGGAGGCGCTGCCGCGTAATCTGAACGAGCCCGAAATCGCTCATCGGCAGCAGCTTAGTGACAGCACGGTCTTTGCGGAATTCCCGCTTCAGCTCGTCGTATACCTTCTTCTTATTACGCTCATCGCGCAGGTCAATGAAGTCGACCACAATGATGCCGCCGAGGTCACGCAGCCGAATCTGTTTCGCCAGTACTCGAGCGGCTTCCAGGTTTACTTTGAGCGAGTTTTCCTCCTGAGACAACCCCTTGCCGGAGCGCCCCGAGTTAACGTCGACCACGTGCATGGCTTCGGTCCGCTCGATAAACAGGTACCCGCCTGTGGGTAGGTCTACACGACGTTCAAAAGCCTGTGCTACCGTCTTCATAATTCCGGCGCTCTCAAATACGGGCTGCTTGCCCTTGTGAAGGTGTACAGCCTGAACCATCTGCGGTGCAACGGCCTGGATATAGCTTTTGATGTTGCGGTACAGCTGAGGGTCGTCGACGAGGATCCGGTCGTAGTCATCGGAGAAAAGATCCCGGATGATCGAGGAGACCATGTTGACATCTTCGTGGACGAGCGCGGGTGGCTTTGGGCGCTCGTGCAGGCGCTTTTCGATCTTGCGCCACTTTTCGAGGAGGAGGCGGAGGTCGGTGTCGAGCGCCTTCGCGTTTCGTCCTTCGGCCACGGTACGCACGATCACACCGAAGCCGTCTGGAACGAGCATCTTGGCCAGGGCTCGAAGCCGCCTGCGCTCTTTGTAGGAATAGATTTTCTTGGAGACGGCGACGTAGTCGGCCAGCGGTACGAGCACCAGGAATCGGCCCGCAAGGGAGATATCCGTCGAGACGCGGCTCCCCTTATTCGAGATGGGCTCCTTTACGATCTTGACCAGCATCTGCTGGTCCCGCTGCAGGTAGCGCTCGAGGTTTGACTCGCGGCGGCGGCGCTGCGGCTTTCGGGGTTCGACCGACTTCCCTGCCTTGCTGAGGCGCCGCTGCGCCGAACGGCGGCGCCCGCGCTCCTCAGCCTCGGCACGCCGGGCTGCGGCGTCGGGCCTGGCCTGACCTCCCTCGGCGGGCTCCTTACGGACGGCTCTTATAGCCTGTGGTCGACGGCGCCGAGCAATGGCTTTCTCTTCGTCTCCCCGCGGCTTGACCGTGCCGACCGTCGGCTCCTCCTGTTCGAGGAATTCGAGGATCTCCGGTAGGTTGTCGGCGAGATCGGAAAAGTGAAGAAAGGCGTCCTGCTTCTGGCCTATATCGACAAAAGCGGCCTGGATGCTCGGCATAATGCGTCGAACGCGGCCGAGGTAAATGTCTCCGAGCGTGCGAGCGTGTTCGCGGTTCTCAATGAAGAGCTCGACCAGGTCGTCTTTCTCGACGATCGCGATCTGTGTCTGCTCGCGATGGGCGTTGATGACAATTTCTTTGGACATACACGATGGCGGCGCCTCGGCACTGAAGGACGGATGTCGCGCGAGGGGCCCTTATCGTAGATACTTCCGTCGAAACCGTGTTTGCGTAGCTCGGAAGAAAAGGTGTCTTCGGCCGGGTGAGCCGAAAGAAGGATGGGCCACAGAGCAGAGGCCGGGTCATCCTGCGATGGTTCCGCAGTCGATAACCCGCCGGGGCGAGACAATAATCCGTCCGTCGAGGGTGCGAAACGCCTCGAACTAAGGATTAAAAGACTTGTGAGGATAGCAGAGAAACTCGCGTAAATCACGCGGCTCTCGCCGAATGGGTGTTGCAAAACGAAACCGAGGGCTAAATCCTCATACGGCGGCCCAAAGTCAGGCATACCGTGTAACTCGATGAGCGGTCACTACTTTCCGGCGCGGATGCGGCGTTTACACACGTGCCGCTATTGCCTTCAACAACCAGCGGGAGGAATTGTGAACAACACTCCCGCTCTGAACTCGACTTTCTACCGGTGCGAACCGTACGATAGCCGTTCGAAAGAGTTAATTGTGTAATCTCTCCAGAGCAAGAAATGATCCCCTGCAGGTACTTTAACAGAAATTTACGTGGCTTTCGGTGCAGTAGACGCCGGCAGTGTTTAAATACCTCTTCTCCGAACATCGCATCCGCGGTGCGAACAACGGCTGTGGGGCCGAGCCTCGAACTTATTCGATTTGTATAAATGTCGGAATCGCGCACGGAATTTCCCTCCAGATCTAACGGACCGCGCCATAGTGAACCGCGAGGTGGAGGCACCGCCGGCGATCGCAAGCCGGGCCTCGAAGGTGTGGTCGCGCTCGATTCCGAATTGGGATATATCGATGGCGCAAAGGGTGAGCTTATTTATCGCGGATACGATATCAGCCAGCTCACGCGGCTCACGTCATTCGAAGAGGTGGCGTTTTTGTTATGGAACGGCCACCTGCCCAATCGCCGAGAATTAGACGACTTGCACCGGCAGCTCCGCGCTGAGCGCGCGCTCCCGCCGATGGTGCTTGACATCCTCCGTGCGTCACCCGAAGATGCTGAGCCGATGGCCGTGGTTCGAACGGCCGTATCCGCGCTTGCGATCTTCGATGGAGAGACGGAAGATGACAGCCGCGAGGCCAACTATCGCAAGTCCATCCGGCTCACGGCGCGCATCCCAACCATTATAGCATCGTTCGCGCGGCTGAGAAAAGGCCTGGAGCCGGTGAAGCCCCTTGGCGGCGGCTCGACCGCGTTCAACTTCCTCTACATGCTCAACGGCGAGGAACCGGGAGAGGCTGCCGAGAAGACGTTCGACGCGTGCCTTGTATTGCACGCGGAGCATGGGCTGAACGCATCCACCTTCGCAGGACGCGTCATCGGGTCAACACTATCCGATATGTATTCTGCGATTGCAGGAGCGATCGGAGCGCTGAAAGGTCCGCTTCATGGCGGTGCCAATATAAAAGTAATGGAATCCCTGCTTGATATCGATCGCACGGGCACCGATCCTTCCGAGTACGTGAGAGCAAAGCTCGCGGCTCGCGAGCGTGTGATGGGCTTCGGCCACCGGGTCTACAAGACGATGGACCCGCGGGCGACGCTCTTGCGGGAGATGGTCGAGGCCGTCAGCGAAGAGCGGGACTCGCGCAAGTGGTACGACATGAGCGTAAAGATCATGGAGACCGTGGAGCAGGAGAAGGGACTTTATCCAAATGTCGACTTCTTCAGCGCGTCGGTTTACTATATGCTGGGCATTGACGTTGATCTCTACACACCCATATTCGCAATGAGCCGAATCACCGGCTGGACCGCGCACTTGCTCGAGCAGTGGGAGGAAAACCGGCTCATTCGCCCTCGGGCCGAATACGTAGGGCCGCGCGATCTCGTCGTGGTTCCGCTCGAGAAACGGTAGGACGAATGCATTTACGGGCCGGAAAGGCCCTTCTTCATAACGCTTCGCATAAGGCGCATCATCCGATAGTCACCCCTCAACATGGGCAACGGACAACAAACAAAATCCCGCACTCCACGATTGCTGGCGTTCTACGCATCGCCGGTGGGGCGGAAGGTCTGGACCGGCATTACCGGCCTGGCACTGACGATCTTCGTACTCGTCCACATGATCGGCAACCTCTCATACTTTGCCATCGATCCGGACGCATATAACCTCTACTCCAACTTCCTGCTCAGCCTGGGGCCGGTGCTCTACCTGATCGAGGCGGTGCTGCTGGTCTTCTTCGTCTTCCACGTGACGCTCGGCATCGGCATCTGGATGCGCACGCGGAAGGCGAGGAAAGTTAACTATGAGCGCTACGCTACGAAGGGCAAGCCATCGTTGCAGGGCGTTAGCTCCCGCAGCATGATTATCACCGGAATCGTGCTGTTCGTCTTTGTTATCGTCCACTTGGCGTCATTCAAGTTCGGGACGTATTACGAGACGACGATCGCCGGCGAAACCGTGCGCGACTTGCGGCGCCTGCTCGAGGAGAAGTTCGTGACGCCGACCTATGCGTTCGGCTATACGGCGGTGATGTTGCTGCTGGCGCTACACCTTCGCCACGGCTTCTGGAGCGCGTTGCAGTCAATCGGCGCGATGAAGCCGCGGTGGACGCCGGTTATCTACACCCTGGGAACCATCCTGGGTCTGCTGATCGCGATCGGCTTCTTAGTCCTGCCGCTCTACATCTACTTCACCGCTTAAAGGCTCCATCAAGATGAAACTCGATTCGAAGATCCCGTCCGGGCCAATTACGGAGAAGTGGGATCGATATAAGGGGGATGCGAAACTGGTCAACCCCGCCAACAAGCGTAAGTACACGGTCATCGTCGTCGGAACGGGCCTTGCCGGTGCGTCTGCAGCGGCTACACTTGCCGAGCTGGGATACAACGTCAAGGCGTACACCATTCTCGACTCTGCCCGTCGCGCCCATAGCATCGCGGCGCAAGGAGGTATCAATGCCGCGAAGAACTATCCGAATGACGGCGACACCATCTGGAGGCTCTTTCACGACACGGTGAAAGGCGGTGACTACCGTGCTCGCGAGGCCAATGTCTACCGCCTGGCTCAGGTGAGTAACAACATCATCGACCAGTGTGTGGCGCAGGGTGTACCGTTCGCCCGCGATTACGGCGGACTCCTGGATAACCGCTCGTTCGGAGGCGCGCAGGTTTCGCGTACCTTCTACGCACGCGGTCAAACGGGCCAGCAATTGTTGCTTGGTGCGTACCAGGCGATGAGCCGCCAGGTCGAGACGGGGCGCGTTAAGATGTTCACGCGCCGCGAGATGCTCGACCTCGTGGTGATCGACGGCAAAGCGAGGGGGATCATCACGCGCAACCTCATCACCGGTGAACTCGAGCGGCACGAGGCCGATGCTGTCCTGCTATGCACGGGCGGTTACGGTAATGCCTATTATCTGTCGACAAACGCCAAGAACTCCAATGCAACCGCCGCCTGGCGTTGCTATAAGCGCGGCGCCGGTTTTGCCAACCCCGCCTTTACCCAGATCCACCCCACATGCATACCCGTCTCGGGCGACTATCAGTCGAAGCTCACGCTCATGAGCGAGAGCTTGCGCAACGACGGCCGGGTGTGGGTGCCGAAGAACGAGGGCGACAACCGTGCCCCGACCGACATCCCCGAAGATGAGCGCGACTATTACCTGGAGCGTCGTTATCCGAGTTTCGGGAACCTGGTACCGAGAGATGTTGCCTCTCGTAACGCCAAAGCCGTATGCGATGAGGGCCGCGGCGTAGGCGCTACGGGCCGCGCCGTCTACCTGGATTTCCGCGATGCGATTCAGCGCCTGGGCGTCGACGGGATTTCCGCGCGATACGGCAACCTGTTCGACATGTACTACAACATCACGGGCGAGAATCCATACCACACGCCGATGCGCATCTACCCCGCCGTCCATTACACGATGGGTGGACTCTGGGTGGATTATGAGTTGATGAGCACCATCCCTGGCTTGTTTGTGCTCGGCGAGGCCAACTTCTCCGACCACGGTGCCAACCGCCTCGGTGCGAGTGCGCTGATGCAGGGCCTTGCCGACGGCTACTTCATTATTCCCTATACGCTCGGCAACTACCTGGCGAACGTGGGTCCGGCCTCCTCGTCCGCCATCGACCACAGTGCATTTGCCGAGGCCGAGAATGACGCGCGCAGCCGCATCGAACGCTTGCTCAATATCCGGGGCGAGAAGACGGTGACGGAGTTCCACCGCGAGCTTGGGCTGATCATGTGGGATAAGGTCGGGATGTCGCGCACGAGCGAAGGACTGACGCAGGCCATTGCTGAGATACGCTCTTTGCGCGATGAGTTCTGGCAGAACCTCCGCCTCCCGGGTGTGGCCGAGACGTATAACAAGAACCTGGAATACGCCACGCGGCTATCCGACTACTTTGAATTGGGTGAGCTGATGGCAAAAGACGCGCTCCAGCGCGAAGAGTCGTGCGGCGGGCACTTCAGGGAGGAGTACCAGACCGAAGAGGGGGAGGCGCTCCGCCGCGACGAGGAGTTTTCGTTTGTGGGCACGTGGGAGTTCCGGGGCGACGATGCCGAGCCCGTCCTGCATAAAGAAGACCTCACGTTTGAGAACGTCGAGTTGACCACGCGCAGCTATAAGTAATCGTAAGTAGCCCTCTACTTACTTTCAGTAAATCGCATTCCAGACCGGGTATATAGAAATGGCAAGCGAAACGATGACCATCCACCTACGAATCTGGCGCCAGTCAGGCACCGGACAGTCAGGCCGGTTCGTGGATTATACCGTGGATGACGCTGATCCCAATATGTCTTTCCTCGAACTGCTCGACGTACTGAACGAGCAGCTCATCAAGAAAGGCGAAGACCCGGTCGAATTCGATCACGACTGCCGAGAAGGTATCTGCGGATCGTGCGGGGTGGTCATCAACGGCCAGGCGCATGGACCGCAGCAGCGGACGGCCGCGTGCCAGCTGCATATGCGGCACTATTCCAACGGCGATAAGATCGTCGTCGAGCCGTGGCGTGCCTCCGGCTTTCCTCTGATCAAGGACCTCGTCGTCGACCGCTCGGCGCTCGATAGAATCGTTGAGGCCGGCGGCTATGTGTCGGTCAGCACGGGTGGTGCGCCGGATGCCAACGCCATCCCGGTTTCGAAAGAGGTCTCTGATCAGTCGTTTGACTTCGCTACCTGCATTGGCTGCGGTGCGTGCGTCGCATCGTGCCCGAATGCTTCCGCGTCGTTATTTACGGCCGCCAAGATTGCGCACTTGAACCTGCTTCCGCAGGGCGAGCCCGAACGCGATCGCCGCGTGGTTAACATGGTCGAGCAGATGGAGAAAGAAGGATTTGGCGACTGCTCGAATCACGGTGAGTGCGAGGCCGCATGCCCGGTCGGTATATCGATCCAGTCGATTGCTCTTATGCGGCGCGACTACATGCGGGCGAAGGTCCGGCAGTAGTCAGGAGGCCCTCCGAGCGATGAGCATGTCGCGGAGGACGCGCTGCTCTGTCTCGACCTCCATCAGACGGTGCTTAACGATGTCGCCAATGCTCACGATGCCGACAAGACGGCCGTCGTCGACTACCGGCAGATGGCGCGTCCGGTAGCGCGTGATCCAATTCATCACGTCGACCACGTCGTCTGAAGGATCGCACGTGCGCACATCACGGGCCATCACGTCGTCGACGGTCGCAGTGGGTTCGATCTTTCCCTCTGCAGCGATATGGCGGACGATGTCGCGCTCAGAAACGATGCCGGCGATGCCGTCATTTTCGTCGAGGACGAGAAGCGCACCGATGTTGTGCCGGCTCAATTCTCGAGTCACGTCTGATAGCGATGTGCCGCCGGCTACTGTGACGACGTTGCCTTCCTTCCGCTCAATTATGTCGGCTACCTTCATGGATGTCAGTCTTGTTTAGTGCAAGACATATCTCCACGCCGACAGCGTCTTCCGGGTCCTGTTTTGAAATCGGAATACAAGGTGTGTTACATCCGACGCACCTCTGACGGCGAGGAGGCTGAACGCTTCTACATATAAAAAGGGGGGATAGAGCGTGGCTCCATCCCCCTTAATCAATGTCGTAAAAACAGACCGATTACGTGTTGATCGTAAGGCTCTGGCCGACCCGGATGGTGTTGCCGCGCAGGTTGTTCCAGGCACGGATCTCGGTGATTGACACACCGTAGCGGTTTGCAATGCGCGACAACGTATCCCCGCGTTCGACGCGGTGCGTGATCGAACCGCCGCCTTCTGAGTGGATTGTGAGCCTCTGGCCTACGCGGATATTGTTGGTGCGGAGGTTGTTCCAGCCCCGGATGGCCGAGATGGAGACGCCGTAACGATTTGCAAGGCCGCTCAGCGTTTCGCCGCGGGCAACAACATGCGTGACGGGCTGAGGCGCAGCTTCCGGCGCATCGCTGCCGGTATATAGCGTCAGGCGCTGACCGACGCGGATCGTGTTGCTGCGGAGGTTATTCCAGCCGCGGATCTGCGACACGGACACCCCGTAGCGCCCCGCGATGGACGAGAGGTTGTCTCCACGGCGAACCGAGTAAACGACGCGTGTATCGGGAGCGGATTCTTCCTCACGCGTCTCCACAGTCGGCGATTCGGCTGAAGCTGCCGGGCCGGAGGCCGAGGCCGTGCGCGTTGAGGTGCTCGAACTGGCCTGGACGACCGGGGTCGACGGTCGCTGCGGCGCCGTGGCGCGGCTCGGAGCCGGCACGGAGGCGTCGGCCAGCATGATCGGGCGACGCGACCGCGTGCCGTACTCGACAGCGAGAATCTGTCCGGTCGGGACGGCCGTGGCCGGCTCGCCGGAGGTGTACATCGGTACCGGGATGACCAGCCGCTGCCCGGGATGGATGACGGTCGAGCGGAGTCCGTTTGTCTGCATCAGGTCCGAAACGCTGATTCCGTGCTGCGAGCTGATGCGGCCGAGCGAGTCTCCACGGCGTACGATGTGCTCGGTAGCCGTGCGCCTGGCGTCAGACGGTAACGCCTCATACTCGGCGATGAACCGCTCATGTGTGCCGTAGGGAATGCGCACGTAGTAAGCGGAGCGGCTCGGCGGCAGCACCGACTGACGCAGCTCCGGGTTCAGTGCACGGATGGCATCTTCAGACGTACCCGCCATGCGTGCGATCTCGCCGATGGTGAACATCCCATTGACCGGCACATGATGATAGGCGTATCGCGGACCGGGCTCAGGCTCACGGAGATTAAACGCCTCGGGGTTCGATGCGACCAGCGACGTCGCGATGAACATCGGAACGTAGTTGCGTGTCTCGCGCGGGAGGTAATCGTAGATATCCCAGAAAGTGGTTTTTCCTGAACGGCGTTGCGCACGGCGCACGTTGCCGGGCCCGGCGTTGTAAGCGGCCAGCGCCAGGTGCCAGTCGCCGAACATCTCATAGAGATCGTTCATGTGCCGGGCGGCGGCGCGGGTGGCTTTTTCCGGGTTCATGCGGTCGTCGACCCATGCGTTCACATGCAGCCCGTAGGAACGACCCGTCGGAGCCATAAACTGCCACATGCCAACGGCTGATGCCCAGCTCTTCGCGCGCGGGTTCAAGCCGCTTTCGATCATCGCCAGATACTTCAACTCATCCGGCGCACCTTCCTCCGCGAGGATCTGCTCGATCATCGGGAAATACGTCTCAGCGCGGCTCAGCCAGTTGCTGATGTGCCGATCGGGGTTGCGCTGCAAGAAGGCGATGCTCTGCTCCACGAGCCGGTTCATCGTCATCTCGATCTGGGTCTCCAGCGGACGGATCTCCGGCAGGAACACATCTTCGAGAAGAGGATGGTCGAGGCGGTTCATCGCCGCGAACATCTCCGTCTTCACGTGGAAGATGTCGCCGTACTGCATGCCGAGCGAATCGGGCTCGACGCCGTAGAAACGCTCGTACTCGGCAATGAGCGACCGATAGCTTTCCCGGAAGCGGCCGCGCTCCATCATACCGGGCTGGTTGATGAGCGTAGCAAGCTCGGCCATGGCTACCGAGAGTAGATCCTCGGCGGCATCGGCATCCTGGTTGGCCTGGGCCTCAAGGATCTCCGACTGCAGGCGATAGATGCGTCCGAGCCGGCGAAGAATTTCTTGCTCACCGAGCGTGCCTTGATCTTCCAATGGTGCGGACGGCACACCGATGGTCCGCGGAATATCAGGAACAGGGGTGGGTAGGGATTCGGCGGGTAAGGCTCCCTGGCGTTGAGCCTCGATTCCACGCTGCTGGGCGTGTGCGGGAGCGGTAAGTAGCAGGCCGAAGAGCGCTACGAAAATCAGTCTGTGCACAAACTCCTCCTCCGGGCTGAGGGTGGGACTTAAAGTGATACTTCAGGTCGGCACCCAACGATACGTAATGAGACCGTTTCAATGCAACAGGTATCGTCCTATCCCGCCGATACTTAAGCGAATGCTTAAGATGGTATTCGAAGCCGGCTACACGCATGCGGATTGCTGTGGAAGCACGCTACAGGGGGATATTGCCGTGCTTCTTCCGTGGGTTCGTCACGACTTTATTCTCGAGCATCCGAAGGCCGCGGCTAATCCTCATCCTGGTTTCATCCGGCGTAATCACGTCGTCGATGTATCCGCGCTCTGCGGCAACGTACGGGTTGGCGAATTTCCGCCGGTACTCATCGGCGAAGCGCTCTTCGGTCTCTGACGGAGCGTCGGCCTCGGCGATCTGCTTCCGATAGATGATTTCCACCGCCCCTTTCGGCCCCATGACCGCGATTTCCGCGGTTGGCCACGCATAATTCAGGTCGCCGCGGATATGCTTCGAACTCATCACGTCGTATGCGCCGCCGTATGCCTTCCGCGTGATGATCGTAATCTTCGGCACGGTCGCCTCGCTGAACGCATACAAGAGCTTCGCACCGTGTTTGATGATCCCGCGCCACTCCTGATCGGTTCCGGGCAGGAATCCAGGTACATCCTCAAACACGACCAAGGGGATGTTGAAGGCATCACAGAAGCGAACGAACCGGGCGGCTTTCAGGGATGCATCGATGTCGAGCACGCCGGCAAGAACGGCAGGTTGATTGGCCACGATACCTACCGACCGGCCGCCGATGTGCGAAAAGCCCACGATGATGTTTTCGGCGTAGTCGGGATGGATTTCGAAGAAACGCCCCTCATCGACCACATGACGGATGACATCGAGCATGTCGTACGGCAGGTTCGGATTCGTCGGAACGATGTCGTTCAGCCCTCCGGCAATACGGTCAGCCGGATCCTGACTCGGGCGTACCGGAGGATCCTCTTCGCAGTTCTGCGGGATAAAGTCGAAGAGCTCACGGATCTTCAGCAGGCACTCGGCCTCGTTGGCGCATGCCAGGTGCGCAACGCCGCTCTTGGAAGCATGCGTTTCGGCACCGCCGAGCTCCTCGCTGGTGACATCCTCTTGCGTCACCGTCTTCACCACATTCGGCCCGGTCACGAACATGTAGCTCGTTCCCTTCACCATGAAGGTGAAATCGGTGATCGCCGGGCTGTAAACGGCGCCGCCCGCGCATGGACCGAGAACCGCCGATATCTGCGGTACGAGCCCCGAAGCCAGCGTGTTGAGGAGGAAAATATCGGCATAGCCGCCAAGCGAGACGACTCCTTCCTGAATGCGGGCACCTCCCGAATCATTGAGCCCGATGATAGGCGCGCCGTTATCCATCGCAAGGCGCATCACCTTAATGATCTTCTCGGCGTGCGCCTGCCCGAGCGAGCCGCCAAAAACAGTGAAGTCCTGGCTGAAGACGTAAACCAGGCGGCCGTTGATCGTGCCGAATCCCGTCACGACGCCGTCTCCATAGGGCCGTTGTTTATCCAGCCCGAAGTCGTGACTCTGGTGTCGGACGAACATCCCCAGCTCCTCGAACGAGCCTTCGTCCAGAAGTATATCGAGGCGCTCGCGGGCGGTCAGCTTGTTCTTCGCGTGCTGCGCCTCGATGCGCTTTCTACCACCGCCGAGTTGTGCTTCCTCGCGGCGCTGCTGGAGGTCGTCAAGAAGGGCGCGTCGGTCCGGATCCGTCATGCTGCGTGCTGAAGGTTATGCTCCCGATGTGCGCCGAAGATATCGGATTAAAAGCGTCGCCGCTGGGCGAACCGCTGCTCAACCGTGTTGGTGAAGGTGACGGCCGCGTCGTCGTAGATGTTGACGTCGAAGCGCCGGAAGATGCGTTCGGCGATGACGCGCGAGGCCTCGTGCCATGATCCTGCTTCGGCGAGGGCCTCGAGCGAGGTGTGATAATCGGCCTCGGAACCCTGGAAGATGCGCCGGACGAACATCGTGCGGTGTTTCGCGCCGCGTTCGCCGAGCACGAGCCGTTCGACGGCATCAAGGCCGGGCCGGCTTTCTTCCGGTGAATCGTGCTGCGCCGGGTAGGCCGCCGCAGCCGGCGCGGACGGCTCGGCCTGAAACTGCTGCCAGATCGGCTTGGGGGCAGAATCAGCGTGCGGATTTGATGCCTGTTCGACGGGTTGCTTCTGGAACTGCATCCAGAGCGGTAGCGGCTCGTCGGGGTTTCGTTGCGGTGCCGAAGGAGTTGGGGCTTCGGTCTCTGCCGGCCGTGGCGGCGCGGGAGCCGCAGGGCGTGGCGCAGGTGCCGCAGGACCGGGCAGGGGCATCGCCTCTTCCCGGCGCTTCGGCGAACTCAGCAAATCGATGATCTCATCTCGTGCGATGATTGTCCCAGCGTCATACGACTCGATCTGAGCGAGCTGTCGCCCGGCTTCCTTGTCGCGAAAAAACGTCTGGATGAGTTGTGCCGGCACGCCGCGCTCGAACGCCTGTATATAGGCGAGCGTCTCGAATAACGGTTCGAGTACGTCGGCCCATTCGTCGGGCTCAAAATCGGATGTCATCTGGCGATCGATTCGAGGCAGCAATGCGCCGAGACGGCTTCGGTCAACCCGAACGATCTCCTTTTCTGCAAAGTAATGCTGAAGCACCTCGGCGAAGTACGGGTAGGCGGTAAATCGATGCAGCCGCTCCTGCAACTCATCGACGTCGATCTCTTCCTCCTCGGCGCGGAGCAAGTGGCGGTTGAGCGTCCGGGTGGGCCGAACGAGATACGCCATAACGTTCTCCGCCGCCTCATTCAACACCGATTCCACTTCCGACGCCGGGATATGCACGCTGCGCGACATCGCGATGCCGAGCGCCGTTCGAGCGCGGCTCACATCTGCACTTTCGGCCACCCACGGATCGCGCACGCGGTTGATATCAGCCGCCACACGTTCGGCTTGCTGCTCCATCACGGCCAGCATGTAATCTCGTATGGATTGCGGGATGTCGGCCGCATCTACATCGGCGCGCCCGAGCGCCTTATCAGTGGGGATGGCCGTGACCAGAACTTCAGTTAGAGCGGTACTTACGTCGTGAATCATCACTATCAAGAATCATGTGCGCCGGGCGGCCGCTATGTAGAGGCACCTTCGTATGTTCCGGCGAGGGCGGTCGAGGAAAACTACGGATGGATGGTTTATTTATTGCTGAGCATCAATTATTTCGCTGAGGGCGTGCATGCGTAGTGCCCTCCGCCGCTTATCAGTTCCCGCCGTTATCGGCGCTATCGTGCTGGGTTGGTCGGTCTGGCACGCGTCCGGAACCATCCAGCCGGATGCTATTGTCTACTGGATCCGGATCGCGACACTCGCGGGGGGAGCGGTCCTCTCGATCTTTCTCCCCCATCTCCTTTTCCCGTACCCACGGTTCGATGCATTCTTGTTGGCGCCTCCGACCAGGTCGGGGCTCATGCGATCGCTGTTTCGGCGGGCCGTCGGTGTGTTGATGATCGTGCTGACTCCGCTCGTCGTGCTGGGCCTCCGGGCGCCGGCTTCGGCGGATTTCGGATATATGCTCGCGGCGGGTATGTCGGTGCTGGGTGGCGTCTGGATCGTGGCTGTGGCCGGTGCCGTATGCCTCGGCGGGAGGTCACAGGCTTGGCAGGAGGGCCGCGCCGGAGGCTGGTACCGGAGCGCGAGCGAGCACGCCTCGATGCCGCCTCTCGTACCCGATGGAGCGATGCCGATGCTTTTCCTCACGACGGGCGTCTTCTTGCTTACCATCGCCGGCGTCGTCACCGCTGAATTACTGGCGGTATCCGGATTAACGGCGCGGTCCGGCGCTTCGGCATTGCTGGTGCCGGGTCTAATGATCGCCATCGCCGGTGCCGCGCTGCTCTGGCTCTACCCGATATTCGATGCCGAACTCTTTCGCTCGCAGGCGTTCTTCAGTGAGTTGTTCCGCATGCACGGTGGGCTCCGGCACGACGTGCGGCCCGCCATCTCATACGACGCCGTTTACTGGTCGCCGGAACGCTATCGGCCGGCCGTCTGGGCGCTTCTCGTTCAGTTCGACCGGCGACTGCCTCTGGGGCGCCTCATCGCCGCAGCTCACGTCTTTATCTGGCTGATTGCGTTCTCGGCGGAATCGGGTCAATCGCTGCTCGCACCATTGCTGCTCGTCGTAATTCTTAAAAACGCCGCGCCCGGATTGTTGGGTGCGGGGGCGGGTCCGCCAATCCACGTGACGATGCATCGCGTGGCTGGGTGGACGTTCGTTCGATTCCTTGCGTCGATTCGCTGGACGCTGCCGTGGGTGCTGAGTCTGACGGGGCTCGCACTTTTTACATCTGTTTTTACGTGGACGGATGTGTTGATCTGGGCCGCTATCGACGGTTTACTTGCGTTCGTACTTGCCTTCGTCATCACTCAAATGGGCGAAGGCCGCCGACTCCGACTCCATGCCTGAATCCCTCGTCTGCACGAATCTCACCAAGCGATACGGCCGGGGACGCCCCGTCATCAACGGCTTTACGCACACCTTCGAGCCGGGCACCGCGACGGCTCTTGCGGGTCCGAACGGATCAGGAAAAACCACCCTCATCCGTCTTCTTACTACGCTGGCCTTTCCCTCCGACGGCGAGGTTCGCTACGGCAACCTCCCCATCCACCAGAAGCCGCTCGCCTATCTACGCAGCGTGGGTTATGTGGATGATTCCGGCGACCTTCCCCCTCATCTCAGTGCGGTGGAACTGCTGGAATGGGTTGCGCGCGAGCGGGGGACGTATGGCGCGATCGGGCGGTCCGGTATTGATGAAGCTCTTGATGCCCTTCTTCTTGATGAGCGCCGGAATACCTTGCTGGGCTCGTATTCGAGTGGGATGACGAAGAAGGTTCAGATCGCGGCGGCGCTAATTGGCCAACCGCGAATTCTCGTTCTGGATGAGCCGTTCCGGGCTCTGGACGCCGAAACGCGCCGTGCGGCAGAGACCTTGGTCGGCAACTTCGTAGATCGCGGCGGGATCGTTATACTGGCTTCGCATCACCAGGATATTGTTGAGCGGTTGTGCAGATCGGTGGTCGATCTTACACCGCGCTGAAGTCTATACCTCGTGTGTCATGCCGTCTCTTCAGATCAATTTCGGTCGCCACGTCGCTTGGACGAGCAACTTCCCGCTGGGACTGCAGGTCGACCGTGCCGAGGGCCCGTTCATTTATCTGGACGACGGCCGCCGCCTCATCGACTTCATCAGTGGGATCGCCGTTTCATCGCTCGGGCATCGGCATCCCGATGTCGTTCAGGCGGTAAAGGATCAGGTAGACCGCTACATGCATGTGATGGTCTACGGCGAAATGATCCAGGCGCCGCAGGTCGACCTGGCAGCGCTGATCGCCGAGATGTTGCCGCCACCTCTGAGCGTGGTGTACTTCACGATGTCGGGCACCGAGGCCAACGAAGGCGCCTTGAAACTCGCGAAGAAGCACACGGGACGCTCGCGCATGGTGGCGTTCGAGCGCTCATACCACGGCGACACGCAAGGATCGCTTTCGGTTACCGGCCGCCAGGTTTACCGCGACCCCTACCTGCCGCTGCTTCCCAACGTCGATTTTATACCGTTTGATGACGTCGACGCGCTGGATGCCATCAACGAGCATACAGCCTGCGTCATCACCGAGCCCATTCAGGGAGAGGGTGGTGTCAACGTGCCGTCGCCTGCCTGGGCAAAACGTCTCCGCGAGCGTTGCACGGAAACCGGCGCACTGCTGATATTCGATGAGATCCAGACCGGTTTTGGCCGGACGGGCACGTTATTCAGGTTTCAGGGGATGGGCATCGAGCCGGACATCATCACGATGGCCAAGGCGATGGGCGGCGGAATGCCGCTGGGTGCGTTCGTCTCAAGCCCGGAAATCTTCGGCTCGTTCCGGGATCATCCGCCGCTGAGCCATGTCACGACGTTCGGTGGTCACCCGGTCTCGTGCGCGGCCGCCTTAGCCGCACTTCGCGTACTCATCCGTGAGAATCTTCCCGAACGTGCCACGGAAATCGGCCGGATTATCCGCAGTCGACTTCAGCATCCGCTCATCCGCGAAGTCCGGGGCGAAGGTGCCCTGCTCGGGCTCGAACTCGCTAACCGAGGCGTTACCGAGTTCACTGTCAATCGCTGCTTGGAAGAAGGCGTCTTGCTCGGCTGGACGCTCCATTCCAATACGCTCATCCGCATCGCACCGCCGCTGAATATTGATTTTGAGGTGCTGTCCGAGACACTCGCTATCATCGTGCGCATACTCGACGAAGCTGCATCGGGTCGTAAAGAACGTTTTGGGAAGAGGTAGTTTTCGTATCGAGGCCTTGGGCAGAAATTACGGTCGCGTTATAGCTTACCGGCTGCCTGCCGATTATCAAGGATCGACGAATGGATGAGGCCGGAGGTCAGGATTGCGGGCGGTCGTTTTCATTGCCCTGATTTTTTTGTGATGCTCATATATTCATATGTCTTCTTCTGAGCAGGATCACAGGACACTACGTAGATCGTCACGGCTTATCGCTTTTGGCCTTGCGTTTACGGTGGTGATGGTGGGAATCGTCGGCGTCATGGTGTGGGCGGCGTACGTGAATGCACGAGAGACGCGGGCTCTCACCACGGAAGCAGAGCAAGTGCTTCATCGGATCGAGTTCCACGGTACGAGTGCCTCGCGCTTTCGGCAAGCCGTCGTGTATACGCAGGAAGCGCTCTGGAATGAGGCATATGAGGAGCATTCTGCGGCACTGGTGGCCGCATTGCATGACGCGGCCGGGTCGGCGGAAAGCGATTTCGCCCGGGGAGCCGCCGAACGCGCCATCGCGCTGAATCGGGAGATCGTCAACATCGAGCGGCAGATCATTCAAATGGCTCTCGACGGCGACCGATCGGAAGCGCTTGCGACGTCGAACAGCGTCGACTTCCGCAGGCTCGTTTCGGAATACACCGAGGCGTTGATGCAGCTTGTGCGCGCATCCGACGTCCCGCAGGTTGCACTTGGATTGCGCCTCACGTTGGATGCAATGATGCTGGAGGCGGAGCGATTAGATCGTGCCCACGCCGCCGGTGATGTACCGCCGCGAAGTCTTCGAGGCGTGCTACAGTTTTTCGAAAAACGGCTCAATGATGGACTGACCAGTCTGGAGTCCATTGCGCCGGAAGCGGATGGGCCAACCGAAGTCCTTGAGGCGTTCGGTGGAATGCTCGAAGCCGCCGGTAGCGACGAGGTCACGTATCTCGAAGCGCGCGCACGGTTTAGCGCTGCGCATGCGGAGTTCACCGGTCGGCTCGATGACTTTCTCGACGAACGCCGGTCGCAGCAAAACCGGCGCGATGTTGTCCTCCCCATTCTCCTGACGCTCGTCCTGGTGCTGCTCATTGGGGCGTGGATGGAAATCGTGCGGATGGTGCGCAACAACTTCCGGCAGCGAGAGCACACAATGAAGGCGCTTCGGGATTCGCAGTCGGAGACCCAGGCGCTCATCCGCGCGATCCCGGATCTCATTTTCATCCATGATGCAGACGGTAATATCGTCGATTATCACGCCCGCTCGCCCGAACTCCATCTGCTGCCTTTCCAAACGATAAGAGGCCGGAACATTGTGGATCTCATGCCCGACGGGATAGGGGCGAGAATACTGAACACCATTCAGGAAACGGCTACTCGTTCATCGCCGCGCAACCTGGAGTTCCAGATGGAGGTGAATGGACATGACACCGTACTGGATGCACGCTACGTGCCGATGGGCGACGGCAAGGTGTTAGGCATCGTACGTGACATCACGCCGATGTGGAAGGCGGAGCGTGCCCGGCGAGAGGCCGAGACACGTTTTCGCACCCTGGTTGAGCACTCGCTCGTTGGCATCTACATCATTCAGGATGAGATCGTCACGTACGCCAATCCGTGCGTCCTTGAGATGATGCGTGGCGAGACTCGTGATATCATCGGGCGCTCCGTCCTGGATCTGGTTGCGCCGGATGACCGCCGAACAGTGAGAGAGAATTTGCAGATGCGAATCCGGGGAGAAGGTGAGCACGTGCATTACACCCTCCGCGCACACAGGCTCAACGGCGAAGAGTTCATCGCCGAAGTACATGGCTCGATCACCGAGATTGACGGAGAACCCGCCGTAATTGGGACGATACTCGACATTACGCTTGCGGAGCAGTCCAAGCGCGAAATTGCAGCGCTGAAATCATTCTACGAAGAGACACTCAATCGACTGCCAATCGAGATCGCCGTCATCGATACCGATCTGCGCTACGCCTATCTCAATCCTATTTCGGCGCCTGATCCGGAGGTTCGTGCAAACCTGATAGGCCGTCACGTGGAAGACCGCGACGATGGTGTGTCGAAGGAAGCTCTGCGCTCCCGCGTGGAATGGCTGAAAAAAGTTCTGCGTACGGGTGTGACATCCTCGCTCGAAGAGTCGGTACCGGGCGACGATGGGCAGGTCCGTCATCTCGTGCGCGTGGCGACGCCGGTTCCGGATGAAGACGGTAAGCTGCGGCATATCGTGACGTACGCCATGGACATGTCTGAACGCAAGCAGTACGAGCTTAAACTGCTCGACGCAAAAGAGCGCGCCGAGGAAATGTCGCGTCTCAAAACGACGTTCCTTGCGAATATGAGCCACGAAGTTCGCACACCGCTCACGGGCATCATCGGATTTGCGACTTTGCTGGAAGAGGAAGTGCCTCCGGAGCAACGCCAGTTTGCATCCCTCATCGTAAGAAGCGGCAGGCGTCTGCTCGACACGCTCAACGCCGTGCTCGATCTCTCGCGGCTGGAAGCGGGCGAAATGCTGCTCGAAGTGCAGAAGCTGGATATCTGCCGAGAGGTCGATGAGATATCGTCTTACCTGCAGCCGCTGGCTGAAGAGAAAAATCTCGAGATGGTGGTGGAAACGCCTCCTCACCCGGTCGAATGCATGGTCGACAGCGGCGCCCTCCACATCATCCTCAACAACCTGATCGGCAACGCCGTAAAGTTCACCGACGAAGGCTCGGTGGAGGTGCGGCTCTCGGCCGATGATATGCGAGCTCAAATCGACATCATCGACACCGGGCTCGGCATCGAATCGGGCTTTCTGCCGCAGCTCTTCGACGAGTTCAAGCAGGAAAGCATCGGGCTTACCCGCAGCCACGAAGGAGCCGGCCTTGGGCTTGCCATCACGCGGCGGCTCGTTCTTCTTATGAACGGCGCCATCGAAGTGCAGAGTAAAAAGGGGGAGGGAAGTATGTTCAGCGTATCATTCCCGCTGGCCCCCGTACAGCTCGATCTGCCGCTTGCGGATAATCAACGCGCCCCATCGCTTAGTCGCCAGACACAATGAACGCCCTTCGACATGTGATCATTGATCTCATCGTGCTTGCCGTCATCTTTCTTGCCACCGTGCTGGATGTGACGGCGGCCTGGTGGGCGGTGGCGGTTTACACGCCGCTCATGCTGCTACTGAAGGTCCTTGCGTACGCCGGAGGTGTCGGCGCCGGTGCCATCCGTTCGGCAAAGGAGGCTCCGCCGGATGGATTGCTGCATACGATTTACGGCGCCAGCGTCTTGCTCCTTCTCATCGACGGTTGGTACTGGGCGGCCGGCGCATGGGTGGCCATCTGGGTGCTGTCGGTGCTCGCTGAGCGCCGGGCGCAAGCGGCTCGCCGCTCGGGGAAATCCGCTAAACGCAAGAAGGCAACAAGCTGAGGGATGGCGCTCGCGCGTTGTCCCGCCCGTGATGATCACGAATTATTTCACCCTGCGTGCACTCGTCGATGAGTGGCAGGACCTCGTCGGGTCCCGCCTCGGTGACGCTTTCTCGCACCATCGAGGTGAAGTATCGCTCACCTTCTACGAGGGCGAATCTGAGGCGTCCATCGTCGTAGGTACAACGGGAAACCCGCTGTATGTCTTCCGGCATGACGGATATAACCGTCCCAAGCGCAACGTCGTCACACTCTTTGAGCAGATCTTCGACCGGACGCTTATCGGACTCCACATCGCCCAGCGAGATCGCCTCGTTCGATTTGATTTTGGGGATGTAGAGCTTCTGATCCTTCCGTACGGGCCGCGTGCGAACGTGCTTGTGGTGGATGCGGAAGGCAACGTAAGGGGTGCCCTCCGCAATGAGAATGCGCTTGTTGGAATAGTTGCTCCGCGGGCCGTCGCCGCAAGCGACGTTCCTGAGTCCCTCGATGAGTTTGAGCGGGCGATGACTGCAGCGCGAGGGAAGACTGCGCGACGCATTCGGCGTGTCGTCCCCCTCTTCGATGATTTGCTGGCCCACGAAGTATGCCATCGAGCGGGAATCGATCCGGACAACGAAATCGATTCCACCTCATTTAAACTCCTCTACGAGTCGGCGCTCACGGTACGTGCCCGGCTGGACACACCGTCTCCTCATCTGTACTACGACGAGTCGTGGGTGCGCCACTTTTCGCTGATCGAACTACAGCACCTCAGCGGGGCGTTCGAGGGTCGCTCCGTCGGCAACACCACGGAAGGCGTTCGCATGGCGGTTCGCGCTGCACTCGCGCGCAGGGCGTTTGAAGCAGATCACGGCCCGCTCCTGCGCGGACTGCGACGAGAGGCGGAAGCGGCCGCACGCAGTGTCGAACGCATGCTTGAGGAGATGTCCTCCCCTTCGCGCGCCGATCTGTACGAGCGCTACGGGCACCTGCTGATGGCACATCGCCCCGAGGCATCGCCTGACGTCGAACAGGTTACCGTAGCCGATTTGTTTGATGGCGGGATGGTCGACATCCCGCTCGACAAAAGGCTGTCCGTAATTGAGAACGCGGAGCGATACTACGATCGCGCGCGCACCACGCGGCGAGCACGTGAGGCCTCCGAGGCACGGCTCGACGCGGCGCTGAGCCGGCGTGAGCAACTCGAGGCGGCGCTCAACGAGATCGCGGGCGTGTCCTCGCTAAAAGAGCTGCGCGCAGCCGAAGAGCGTCATCGAGCGGTGGTGGCACTCGTCGCGTCGCAGCGTGAAGCGTCGCCCGAGGCAAACCCCTATCGCCTCGTCAGCTTTCGTGGCTATGACATCCTCATCGGCCGCAATGCCCGCCTCAATGACCGCCTAACGTTCGGCATCGCCAACAAGCACGACCTCTGGTTGCACGCACGCGGCACGGCAGGCTCTCACGTCATTATCCGACGAAATCGAGATGAGGTGGTACCACGCGAGGTTATCGAGCGGGCGGCATCGCTCGCTGCATGGTATAGCAAGGCCAGGGGCAGCCACCTCGTCCCGGTAATGCTGACCGAGCGTAAATTCGTCAGAAAGCCGAAGGGAGCGTTGCCCGGCGCGGTCGTGGTCGACCGAGAGGAGGTATACATGGTCGAGCCTGAGCCGATCCAGCCGAGCAATTGATGACTTTGTCTACCTCGGCGCCACGTGTATCTTGCACGCTCCATTATTTTCACGGCTTAGAAAAATAGCTTTATGGCTTGGTGGGAGGCACTGATCCTCGGCCTGGTGCAGGGGTTGACGGAGTTTTTGCCCGTATCGTCGTCGGGGCACCTTGTGCTGGGGCAGTATTTTCTCGGGATTAATGAACCGGGCATCACATTCGAGGTCTTCGTGCACTTCGGCACAGTGATGTCGATCCTGACGGTCTATCGACGCCGCGTCTTTCAGCTACTGGCCGATCTGATTCGCGCGCTTGCCACGCCGTCGTACATCGTCGAAGCACTCCGGCCCGGTACAATCGAGCATGATTATACGGGCGACGCCTCGGAAAAGAACCTGAGGGTGTCGGTTCGGCTCGCAGCGTTCATCCTGCTCTCCATGATCCCCACGGGCCTCGTCTATGTGTTCTTTGGAGACTGGCTGGCGTCCAAGTTCACCGATCCGCGCTTCGTGTGCGCGATGCTGCTCGTGACAGGCGTCATCCTCTTGATGATTCGTTTCCGCCCCGATCCAAACGGTGTTTTATCACCGGTCAAGGCGATGGCGGTGGGGCTTGCGCAAGGCGCCGCAATGATTCCCGGCATCTCACGGTCGGGCTCGACGATCATGGCGGCGATCTATCTCAACGTCGATCGCAAGCAGGCTGCCGATTTCTCTTTCCTCATGTCGATTCCCGTCATTCTTGGCGCCACCCTTCTGGATGTCATCGATATTGTGGGTTCGGGTGCCTCCCCCAACTGGGTGCCACTTTTTATCGGCGCGCTCGTAGCCTACGTTTCAGGTGTCTGGGCCATCCGTGTGGTACTCGACTTCG
>Ga0209487_1000956_pt1 | contig 24970 bp, 22 predicted proteins | sample Poulit2012_FD_187524 | JGI IMG/M metagenome (GOLD analysis project Ga0209487, IMG submission 187524) | Agricultural soil microbial communities from Georgia to study Nitrogen management - Poultry litter 2012 (SPAdes) (version 2) | ecosystem: Environmental > Terrestrial > Soil > Agricultural land...
CGGCGCAACGTCGAGGAGCGTGGCATGGTCGGCATCAAGCTGTGGGTCGCCACGACGGCCGACGACCCCAGAGTGTTTCCCGTCGTGGAACAGGCGATCGCGTACCGGGTGCCGATCCTCGTCCACGCGTGGCGCAAGACCACCGACCAGCTGCCGTATGAGTCGACTGCGGAGCATGTCGCCTCCCTCGCCGGCCGATACCCGGAGGCGCGAATCCTCATGGCGCACCTGGGTGGGCAGGTCGAGAGCGCGATGAACACCATCGCTCCGTTCGCCAACGTCTACACGGACACGTCCGGCACATTGATCAACACTGGAGCCGTGCGCACCGCGGTGGACCGGCTCGGACCCGAGCGGGTGGTGTTCGGCTCGGACATGCACGGTGTCTGCTTGGGGCACAGCATCGGCAAGGTGGTGGCCGCCGACCTGCCACCAGCGCAGCACGAGATGGTGATGGGCGGCACGATGGCACGGCTGCTGGCGGAGGTGCGCCGATGACGGCTCCGCTCAGATCGTTCGCTGCCTTGCAGGCGGTGGACGTCACCGCATTCGTCGGCCAGTTCCCCTGGCGGCTCGCGGCGCGTACGGATCCCCGGGCCCTGGCCCGGCACGCAGATCGGCTGGGGCTCTCCGGGCTGTGCCTGAGCCACCTCGCTTCCGTGTTCGGCTACGACACCCGCAGCGGCAACGAGGAGCTGCTGCACGCTGTGCAGCAGGAACCGCGCTTCTGGTTCACACCGATCCTCAACCCGACGGAGCCGGGCTGGCAGGCCGAGCTGGGATGGGCGGCCAGCCATCGGGCCCGGGGGATCCGGATCGTCCCGGGCTATCACGGCTACGCACTGCAGCACCCGGCTGTCAGCGAGCTGGTTGCCGCCGTCGGGGAGGCCGGCATTGCCCTGCACCTTTCGGCAGCGCTGGAGGATCCACGGGAGCACCACCCCCGGTACAACGTGCAGGAATGCGGCACCAGTGCGATCGCGGACCTCCTGCGCGCGGCGGACCGTCTGCCGGTGGTGATCAGCGGCTTGCGCGCTCAGGACTGGGCCGAGGTGCAGGCCCACCTGGACCGCGGTCATCGCCTGGACCGGGTGCTGGTGGACATCTGGCGGATGAACGGGCCGGTCGGAGTGCTCGCCAGCATGTGCGCGGCCGGGGTGACCCCGATGCTCGCCTACGGCACCTGCCAACCCGTGCAGGAGCCGGTGGCCAGTGCCTATCAGCTGGCCACCGCCTCGATCGATGTCGCGGACCGGCAGGCACTGGCCGCGCAGAACGCCCGCCGGGTGCTGCCGGGAGTACCTGTGAGCGCTAGCGATGACCGGCGGCCGACGGCCGGCGAGCGCAGTCCCTACAGGTGACCACGCCGCCCGATCGCATACTTTCAATTATGGCGTGCATGTAATAGGTTTAGCGCATGGACGTAATGAAGCGTCGGGGGCTGATCCGCCGACTGACCGGAAGTGTCCTCATCGGGTTGCTGGCAGCGACATTGGCAGATCTGGGAGCAGCTCCCGCGGCTCGAGCCGATGCTGAGGAACGAGAATCGGACGCTGTCGTGGCCCAAGGCGATGCCTTGGTGACCAACTACAGCTTCGAAGCCGGGCTCGATGGGTGGTCAGCCACTGATGGTCAGGGCGGGAAGGACGAGGCCTGCAACGCCGCGCTCTCGGTCAGCGAGGATTGGTCCAGCCACGGGGGAGCCGCTCTGCTGATCGATCCCGAGCGCGGCTGTCACCAGGCGGGAGCCATCAGCGAGATCACGCCGATCGAGCCGGAGCAGACCTACACCGCTTGGGCCGATGTCGGTATCGAGCAGATCGCTCGGCTGGGCCTGCAGTGGGTCGATGACGACGGCGAGGTCGTCGACACCGAGCACACCCGCCGCGAAGTGCGCAGCGACCGCCTGGAGCTGAGCGCTGAGGCCCCGCAGGGTGCAACCGGGGTGCAGGTGGAGATCGCTGCCGTCGGCGCGCTGCAGGTGGACAACGTCCTGCTCAGTGCGCAGTACACAGCCCTGGAGTCACAGGTGGACCGCCAGCCCCAGATCCTGTCCAGCGACGCTGGCGTGGACGAGAACGGCCGGGACGTGGTCTGGGCGATGGCCACCGGCAGCGAGGACGATCCGGGCATCCTGACCGCCACAGATGTGCTGACCGGGGAGGTCACCCGCACAGTGCGCCTACCGGGGGCCACCGGCGGCTGGGAAGTGGCGCAGAACCCGGTGACCAGCACGGTCTACGTCGGCACCTACGGTGAAGCGGCACTATGGCTGTACACCCCGGGTGAGGAGGAGGCTGTCAACGCCGGCAAACCCGACATCCCGCACTGGGACTTCGCTTACGACATCACGTTCGATGAGGACGGCAACGCCTACGGCGGCGGCTGGGGCGAACCGACGGACGGCTATCCGGGAGCCTCTGTGTACACCTTCACCGAGGGTGAGGGCTTCACCGGAGTGCTCGGTGAGCTGCCACTGACCGAAGAGGCGAACTACACGCGTGCTGTGGGCTACGACGAGGCCAGCCGCACCGTGTTCGTCGGTACAGGGAACCAGGTGAACCTGTTCGCCTGCAGCATCGACACCGACGAGTGCGAGAACCTCGCACCGTTGCTGGACGAGGAGATCCAGGATTCTAGCGAGGTGCGTTCCGTGGAGATCAGCGACGGGCACGTGCTGGCCTGGGCCGGGGACGGGGGAAGTGTCGGTGATGACTGGCTCGTCGTGCTGGACGTCGAGCGTGACCAGGATGGCGAGCTGCGCGCGGAGGTCCTCGACGAGATCCGCGGTGTGGCCTACCCGGGTTCTAGTCCGATTGTCGGCGGTGACATCTACTACACGAAGGCCGGTTTCGACGATTGGCCGCTGTTCCGCTATCAGATCGCCACCGGAGAGGAGACTCAGCTACCGCAGGACGTGGTCATCCTGGCCCGGCAGTGGGACGTGCTGGAGCTGGCGGACCCGCAGTGGCCGGGAGCGACGCTAGTGGGGCTGAACTCCTATGGCTTTCTGACTCGGTACAACATCGAGACTGAGACGATCAGCGTCGAGGAGATCGAAGGGCTCCCGGACGTATCGGTGCGAGTGAACAGTCTGGCCACTGGTCCGGACGGTTCGATCTGGAGCTCCGGTTTCCTGCAGGGCGGTATCGGCCGGTACACGCCGATGCGCGGAGACGAGCAGGAGTCCTTCGAGCTCGGCGGCCAGGCCGAGGAGATGCTCAGCCATGACGGGCGCATCTTCCAGGGCACCTATCCACGTGGTGCGATCACGTCCTTCACCCCGGAGCAGCTGTATGCGGACGTGGAGCCCACTGTGGAGTGCGAGATCGGCGCCGGGCAGAACCGTCCGTATGCGCTGTACAGCTCCGGCGACCGGCTCTACTACGGAAGCCAGGCGGGCACCTCTGGTCAGGACACGGGCGCCTTCGGCTGGTTCGACGCTGGCACCGGGGAGTGCCACACCATCGAAGGGCCGATCGGCCACCAGTCGGTAGACTCCCTCACCGGGAGTGGGGACCGGATCGTCGGCGGTGGGAACATCTTCTACGGCTACACCGAGCTGCCCCAGCAGGATGAAGCCAGTGTCCTGGTATTCGACGAGCGCACCGAGGAGCTCGAGGAGGTCGCTCTTCCGGTCCCGGACCTGCGCGCGGTCAGCGCGGTGACCACCGCTGACGACGGCATCGTGTGGTGCTACGCGGAAGGCTGGCTCCTCGGGCTGGACCCGGAGACGCTGACGTGGGTGCACACTGAGGAGATCTTCCCCGACCTCGATGCCGGTAAGCGGATCGGGGGCAGTTACGCGCAGCTGGTCACGGCAGAGAGCGGGTTGGTCTACGGCAACGTGGAGGGGCGCGTCTTCGAGTTCGATCCGCACCAGACGATGCGCACCGGCGACGCCGACGAGAGCCTCGAGGTCCTCTACTCTGATGCCGGTCCCTATCTCACTCTGGACGGATACGGGAACCTGTATACGCGCAACGGTGCCACCGGACTGCTGCGGATCGTGCCCGAAGAAGATCGATAGTGGCCACACTGCCGGCAGCAGCGAGCGCTAGTAGCCACACCGGCGTCGGTCCTACGGCAGCGGAGAGGAGCAGCACCGATGCCCAACATCTCCCGCCTCGAACAGCTCCGGGAGCAGATGGAGAAGGTCACCGGTCCGTTCCTGCTGCAGCGACGCCCGAGAACTCTGGCGCCCCGAGTGGTGTCGGACGTCGAGGAGGACGGATACCTGCGCCGGCTGCTCCGTTACCAGTCGGACGAAGGTCAGTGGACTCCCGCATACCTGCTCGTGCCCAGACCTGTCCTCGAGGGTCGGACCACCGCTCCAGGGGTGCTGGCCCTCCATCCGACCGACCACACGTTCGGCCACCGGGTCGTCGTCGGTCTGGGCGGCCGGGCGGGCCGGGACTATGCTCGGCGGCTCGTCCGGGCCGGCTATGTGGTGCTCGCCCCGGCCTACCCGCTGCTGGCCGACTATCACCCGGACCTTGCCGGCCTGGGATACGTCAGCGGCACGATGAAAGCGGTCTGGGACAACGTCCGGGGCATCGACCTGCTGGAGTCGCTGCCCTACGTGCGCCCCGGTGGCGTGGGTGCCGTGGGCCATTCCCTGGGCGGTCACAACGCTCTGTACACCGCTGTATTCGACACCCGGATTCGCGCTGTCGTCACCAGCTGCGGCTTCGACTCCTTCGAGGACTATGCCGGCGGCGACCTGTCCGGATGGCAGCAGCGGCGCTACATGCCGCTGCTCGGCGGTGAGCACGGGGTCCCGTTCGACTTCGACCAGCTGCTGGCGGCGCTGGCACCTCGCACCGTGCTGATCAGTGCCCCGCGTCAGGACGACAACTTCAGCTGTGCCAGTGTGCGGGCCCTGGTGGACCGGGCCCGCCCCGCCTACGCGGCAGCGGGCGCCTCGGACGAGCTGGTGGCCCACTATCCCGACTGCGGCCACGAGTTCCCGCCGAACATCCAGGGCATGGCCGTCGAGATGCTGCAGCGGGTGCTTCAGGCGGTGTAGTTCAGGTATGCGATCCCCAGGGCGTGCGACCCCTGGCTGGGCACGAGCGCCTCGGCCCGGAAGACGCGCACCACCTGTTCCCGGATCGCCGGCTCGATGTCGTCCAGCATCAGCCAGCGCGCCGACTGCACAGCGGTCTCCGTAGTGGTGTCCGTGGTGCCGTCGATCCGGTACCAGACCTCGTCCTCGCCGCGGACCACGTAGTCAGTGAACGTAGCGGCGAAGCGTCTGCGGTCGGCGCTCATGTCCTCGATCCCAGATTCGTGCACCGACTGGATGAACTCCAGGGTGATCGCCGCGTGGCTGATGTCCTCCCACTGGGGGTTCGGTGTGTAGGACGGGGTGTAGCTGGACACGCCATCCTCGATCTCGTACCCCTGGAACAGTTCGGAGTGCACGGGCCAGTACGGCCACTGGTAGGCACGGTCGTGGTTCTGCAGAGATAGCCGCAGACCCTTGACCAGGGCCTCGACCTTGGTGCGGTAGCGCTGGCTGCCGGTGAGGGCGTACATCTCGGCGAACGCCGCGCCGAGGGCGTGGGACTGATTCAGTGGCTGGATAGCTCCGTCGAAGGGGACGGGGGCGCCCTGCGGTGTGCGGAAGTCGGCGATACCGTTCTCGTCGACGTGGACCTCGTCGCGGTGATAGCGCATGCAGCCGCGGATCGCGCGGAGCACACGGGCAGCGTTGCTGGTTCGGGCGGACAGCTCCGGCGTGCTGCGCACCAGACGTACGTAGCGGCACATCGGCAGGGCCAGCATGCCGGTGTGCACCGGGAATGCATAGAACTGCGGCTCAAAGGCGACTGTGTCCTCAGCCAGCTCGTCAGCGCTGCCGTGCTCTGTGCGGCGGTCGATCGCCGTCCACCGTTCCCAGGGTGTGTAGGCCTCGGTGACCGCGTCGACGACGTAGCTCTCGTCGGTCGGGTCCAGGCTCAGGTCGGTCAGGCTGAGGGTGGCTGAGGCGGGGTGGGAGAGCACAAGGTCGAAGGTGCCCTGACCGGTGCGGGTCACTTGCGCGGTGGCGTCGCCGGGGGTGGACCCGGCCCAACGCAGCTGGATACCTGGGGAGTGGTCGCTGAGTAGCAGCTCACCGTGGCCGGCGGTGTAGTTGCCGGCCCGCCAGCACGGGCCGGAGCGCCCGGAGTAGTCGCTGACACCGCGAGCGGCGTCGGTGCTGGCCAGGATGTGGTCGATGCGTGCCTCGAGCTTGTCCAGGTACGTTTCGTCGCCGTGCGCTCGGTACATCAGCAGGAGCCCGTTCAGGTAGTAGGACTCGCCCCAGGCGTACTGGCTGTCTTCGTTGTCCTCCACACCTAGGTCCAGATAGGCCTGCTCGGCTACTGCGAAGGCTTCGGGTGAGGTGTAGTCCAGGTCTTCGGGGCTCCCGGCACGACCGGATGTCGCGGCGGCCGGACTGCGGCCGGCCAGGGCTGCGACGGCTCCGGCGCCGCTGACCAGCAGTGCGCGACGGGAGAGGGTGGTGACGGACATCGGTGGCCTTTCGGTCGTCGTCGGTGGCTGACTGCCCTGCTGGGCAGCTGTTCAGGCGGCGGCCGCACGAACTGGCAGGATCGCGTCGAGGAGCTCGTGGGTGTAGGGGTGCTGGGGGCGGGTGAAGATCTCGTCCCGGTCGCCGTGCTCGACGATCTGGCCCTGACGCATGACCGCGACGGTGTCGGACATCTTCTCCACCACGGCGAGGTTGTGCGAGATGAGGAGGTAGGCCACGCCGAGCCGCGTCTGGATCTGCTCCAGGAGGTCGAGGATCTGCGCCTGGATGGAGACGTCCAGCGACGAGGTCGGCTCGTCGCAGATGAGCACCTCCGGTTCGGGAGCCAGTGCCCTGGCGATCGCGATGCGCTGTTGCTGGCCACCGCTGAACTGTTGTGGGTAGCGCTCGGCGTCGTCGGGGGACAGTCCTACCAACCGCAACAGCTCCGCCGCACGTTCGACCCGTTCGGCCTTGGTGCCGATCTTCTGCAACCGCAACGCCTCGGTGATGTTGGCCCCGGCGGTGTACTGGGGGATGAGCGAGCCGTGTGGGTTCTGAAAGACCATCTGCATACGGGTCCGGTGGTCGTGGGCGTCCTTGGAGTGCACGTTCACACCATCTAGGCGCACGCTGCCGTGGTCCGGGTCATAGAGGCCCATGACGATCCGGGCAACGGTGGATTTCCCGCTGCCACTCTCCCCGACCAGCCCGAGCGTGCTGCCCGGCTTGATCTGCAGGCTCACGTCCTGCACTGCTGGGACTCTTCCGGCAGCGCTGCGGAAAGTCTTGTGCAGATGCTCAGCGACGATGATCGGCGCTGTCGTCCCCTGCCGCTCCGGAGTCCCCGGAGCCTCCGGAGTCGTCTCCCGGCTGCTGGCACTCTTCTGCTGGCGGCCGGCCAGCTGCTGGTCGGCTTCGGGGACCATCTGGATCGCCGCACCACGTCTCGTCCGGCCGGTCTCCAACGTGGCAGACAGGAGCATCTGGGTGTAAGGGTCCTGCGGGTGGTCCAGGACGTCGTCGATCGTCCCGGACTCGACCACCTTGCTCTGGTGCATCACGATCACGTCGTCGCAGAATCGTCGGGCCACACCGAGGTCGTGGGTCACCATGATCATGCCGGTGCCCTGCTCCTTGATCCGCGCGAGCAGATCGAGCACCTGGGCCTGGACGGTGACATCGAGCGCGGTGGTCGGCTCGTCGGCGATCACCAGCTTTGGTGCGCTGATGATCGCCATCGCGATCATCGCACGTTGTCGCATTCCGCCGGAGAACTGGAACGGGTACATCGTGGCGCGCTGCTCAGCATCAGGGATGCCGACGTCCTGCAGCACCTCCACGGCCCGCTTGCGGGCTTCGCGCCGGGAGCAGAGGTCGTGCCACGTGAGGGCTTCGGAGAGCTGCTTGATGACCGGGATGGTCGGGTTGAGCGCTTCCATCGCATTCTGGAAGACCATGCCGATCTGCTGACCGCGGATCTTGCGGAGCCGGTTCGGGGAGAGGGTGACCAGGTCCTCGTCGCGGTAACGGACCTCGCCGCTGAGGATGGAGCCGGTCTTCGGGAGCAGGCGCAGGATCGAACGGACGGTGACCGACTTTCCGCTGCCGGACTCGCCCACGATCGCCAGGGCGCGGCCCTCGTGCAGCGTGAAGCTGACGTCGTCGGCGGCGACGAAGCGGCTGCCATCTGACCGGCGGAACCCGGTTCGCAGGCCGCGCACCTGCAGCAACGGGCTAGTGGCCGGTGTGGTGCTCTGGGGTTGCTGTGGGGTCATCCTTCCTCCTGGGTGACATCGAAGGCGTCGCGTATCCCGTCACCGATCCAGGTGAAGGCCAGCAGGGTGACGGCGAAGGCGAGGGCAGGGGAGATGACCATGTGCGGCATCGAGGTGGCGTACCGGACCCCTTCGTTGATCATCGCGCCCCAGGAGGGCATGTCAGCGATGCCCATGCCGAGCAGGGAGAGCCCGGCTTCGGTGGTGATGGCTGCCGGGACGGCAAAGCTGGTGGTGACCAGCAAGGGACCGAGGGCGTTGGGCAGGATGTACCGGGTGGCGATCGTGGGGCCCTTGGCGCCCATGCCCTTGGCCGCCTCCACGAACTCGCGCTTCTTGATCGTCATCACTTGTGCGCGCATCAGCCTGGCTTGGGTGACCCAGCCGGCGATCGCGATCGCGATCATCACCGACCAGAAGCTGCGGCCGAAGACGGTCACCAGCAGGACAGCGAACAGATAGCCAGGGAAGGCATACATCACATCGGTGATCGCCATCAGGAAGGACTCGACCCTTCCGCCGCGATACCCGGCCGTCAGGCCGACCAGGAGTGCGAACAGCACAGAGAGCGCCTCGGCCACCACGGCGACCAGCAGCGCGGTGCGGAACCCGAAGATCATCCGGGACAACATGTCCCGGCCCAGGACATCGGTGCCGAGGACGTGCCCTGGGGTGCCGAGCGGTGCCAGGGTCTGGTCGTAGTTGGTCTCCGCGTGCCCGTAGGGAGCGAGCACCGGGGCGAAGATTGCGACCAGCGCCAGTACCACCACGAGGCCCAGGCTGATCAGGGCGATTCGGTTCTGTCGGAACCTAGTCCACGCTCGGGACCACGGTCCGACGGCCTTCTTCTGGGAGGTCTGCCCGCTCGGAGAGCGCGGGGTCGTTGCGGTGTCGAGTGTCACGAGGCTTCCGCCCACTTTCTGCGCGCACGCGCGGATCGAGAAGGCCGTACAGGAGGTCGACGATCAGGTTGGTCACCATCAGGATGGCGGCGAAGAACAGGGTGGTCCCCATCAGCAGTGGCATGTCCCTGCTGGTGGCGGCCTGTACGAAGGCCAGACCCAGGCCGGGAATGCGGAACAGTGTCTCGATGAAGACGGTGCCGGTCATCAGGGCAGCCAGCATCGGCCCGCTGACAGTGATCAGGGGGACGAGGGAGTTGCGTAGCACGTGCTTGATGATCACGACGTGGTACCGCCCGCCCTTGGCCAAGGCGGCGGTGACGTACTCCTCCCGGAGCGTCTCCAGCATCGCCGATCGCACATAGCGGGCCAGCACTGCCAACGGGCCGACGGCCAGCGCGATGACCGGGAGGACCAGGTTCTGCGGTCCGGACCAACCGGCAGCCGGCAGGATCCGGAGCGCCCCGGAGAAGATCAGCACCAGGAACACCCCGGTGAGGTAGTTCGGCAGCGCATGCCCGAGGGTGAGGATGAACATCGAGCCGGTGTCCCACAGGCTCTTCTGGCGCAACGCGGCCAGCGTCCCTACGGGGATCGCGATGGCGAGCGCCACGAGGACGGCCAGCACAGCCAGAGTGGCTGAGATGGGGAAGCCCTGGGCGATGAGGTCTTCGACGTTCTGTGCTGGGTACCGGTAGGAGGGACCGAGGTTCCAGGTCAGCGCCCCACGCATGAAGATGAGGTACTGCTTCCAGGCCGGGACGTCGTCGCCGTACCGGCTGGCGAACTCCCCAGCCACCGACTGCATGTCCGCACCAGCCATACCGGTGGACCCGGAGGTGGCACGTTGGATGTCAGCGAAGTCTCCCGGCGCCAGCTGCAAGAGCGTGAACGCCAGTATGGAGACCACGATCAGGCAGAGGATCATCCGCACCAGGCGACGTGCGACGAACGTGATCATCCGTGTCTCCTCTCCGGCACCGGTACGGAATCACTCCGTACCGTCCTGGACCCAGAGGTCCTTGAGGTAGTAGCGATCGGCCTGGGCACGCAGCTCGAGTCCCTGGACCCGTGGCTGAGCGACGATGACGGTGCCGTTCCACGTGACCGGAAGGAAGATCTCCGCCTGCTCGCGCGCGGCGACCGCCTCAGCCAGGATCTGGTGCTGCTCCTCTTCGACCACGGTCTCACCAGCCGCCTCGACGCCCTCGGCGTAGACCTGGGCGTTCGGGTCGGACTCTGTGGCCAGGATCTCTTCGAGCTGTTCGTTGCGCTCGGTGCCGCTGAGGTCCTCGTCCTGCCCGACGGCCAGGTATTCCTCGTAGCCGTCGGCGCTGAGCGCGAACTCGCGGGCGAACGTCGGGTCCCACAGCTGCTGGGCCTGGTAGGGCCAGGTGCTGACGCCGGAGAAGGACCCGTACCAGAAGCCGAGGTAGTCCTCGTCGTGCAGCTCAGCACGGCGCTCGACGTAGACGCCGACCTCGACGACGTCCTTCTCCACATCGATGCCCAAGTTGGTCTCCCAGGTATCGATGATGGCATCCAGCTCGGGCGTGTCAGCCCCGGCGAGCACACTGAGCGTGGGGAAGCCTTCCCCGTCGGGGTAGCCGGCATCGGCGAGCAGCTCCTGCGCCTCTGCGACGGCCTCCTCACCCCACATCTGCTCGTGCGCGGCGATGCTCTCGTCCCAGCCGGGCACCAGTGGCGAGACCAGCGTGGAGGCCGGCTGGGCGGTCTCGCTGATGCCGGCGATCTCCTCCCGGCCCAGCCCCAGGCTCAGCGCACTGCGGATCTGCGGGTCCTCCAGCAGCGTGTTCTCGCTGTGCAGTCGAGCCAGATACGTGGTGCCGGAGTTCTCCAGGATGTAGAGCTGGTCGCTCAGCTCCGGGTCGTTCATGAACCGGGCGACGTCGGCCGGTTCGTCCAGGCCCTGGATGTCCACCTCGCCGTTCTCGTACGGCACTGTGGTGGTGATCGAGCCCTGTTCGATCAACTGCACGTCGATGGTGTCCAAGGCGACGTTCTCCGCGTCCCAGTACTCCTCGTTGCGCTCCAGGCGCATGCTGGAGTTGGCCACCCAGTCGACCAGGTTGTAGGGGCCGTTGCCGACCCAGTTCTCCGGTTGCTGCCAGTCGTCGTCGCTCTCCACGGCGTCCGGGTACAGCGGCAGCATCGAGGGGTGCGTCAACCCCATCACGAACCCGGGGTTCGGCGCCTCTAGCGTGAACTCCAGGGTGGACTCGTCGACGGCCTCCACGCCGACCTCCTCGAAGTCCTCCACCGCTCCGGTGCTGTAGGCCTCGGCGTTCTCGATCCCCATCGTCGTCTGGTACGAGGACGCCTCCGTCGTGACACCGCCCGGTCCACGACCCGGATCCAGCAGCCGCTCGTAGGTCCACACGAAGTCGTCGGCTGTGACCGGCTCACCGTTGGACCAGGAGGCCTGCGGGTTGAGGTGGAAGGTGTAGGTCAACCCATCCTCGCTGGTGTCCCAGTCCTCGGCTACCCCAGGGCGCACATCGGTGCCGTCGGTGGTCTGCAGCACCAGGCCTTCGAGCAGGCCCTTCTGCACGAGCCACATCCCGAACGTGATCGACTGCGGGTCGATGTGCGCGAAGTTGGTGGCCTGGATGGTGATGTGCCCACCGCTGCTGCGCTCCTCGCCGCCTGACCCTTCGTCGGACGAGTCGTCTCCGAACAGGTTGCAGCTGGTCAGCACCAGTGCGGCCGCGACGCACAGAACGGCAGCCCGGCGCCGTCGCCGCGGAGCCGCGGGTTGGCTGGTCCTGAGGATCATCGAATTCCTCCTTGAATCGATCTCTGCATTTTAGGGCCGTCCGAAAATGCCGGTATTAGATCGACATTATGTGGCGATGTGGGTGCTCGTCAATGCTGGTGGACCATCGGCGGCATCGTGGGATCATCTGCGGACCGACCACGTGCTGGCACCGGCTGGAAGGTCGACGCCAAGCTCGACGAACGGGTGACCATGACGCTGCACAGTGCGTATGGTCGCTCCAGGGTCTTCTGGGGTGACGGAGGCCGGCAGGGCAAGGATCAGTGCCGCACCGGGCAGGGCCACCTCGCTGTGTGTGTTGATGCGCCAACCGTCGTGAACGGGTTCGATCTGCACGTGAACGCCGCGGCGGGCTCGTTCCCAGCTGTTGATCTGCTCGGCCGTCCACCATGGCATGCCGCGCCTGCGGGCCTCGTCGGCGACATCGATACACGCCTGGCGGGTCAACGGTCGCTTGTTCAGGTGGGGTCCGTGGAACAAGAAGTGCGCCACCCCGTGCTGGGCCTGGGCGCTGTCAAGGATGACGTCTCGGACCGAAGAGTGCCCAGCCCAGGCCAGGTCCTGCGTGTGCAGCGGGAGGTTCAGGACGTCGTAGAACTGCCGATCGTTCGCTGGGGGAGCCAGCGGGAAGGAGACGTGTGCAGTGCCGAAAGGGAATCCCACTGTCCCCTGTTTGCTCGGACCGCGAGAAGAGTCGATCTGCACGCCCACCCGCTCGCACCAGGTGTAGAACTCCGTCCAACCTTCCCATCGGGTGTAGTGGTTCTTGTTGGAGACGATCCGCTCGCGGCCGGTGACAGCCTGTGCCCAGGCGTACTGCGCTCGTAGCTGTGGCCAGCCCCAGAGGGCGAGGTCGGCATCTGCCATCGCGTTGTAGTGCAGCGCGTGCTCGTGGCCGGCGTCGGCGATCGCCTCGAAGAGTTCCGGGCCATAGCCGCCCGGGAAGACCTGGTGCCAGGTGACGGCGACGTCGGCAGCTGCGAACGCCGCCAGAGCGGCTCGACCGTCCTGTGGATCGTTGCCGTCCGCATCATGTGACATGTGCGCCACCGCATCGGTGCCGGCCGGCCAGTAGTCCAGCCAGGCGAACACCGAGCCGTGGTGCTCGAAGCATTGCCACAGCGCCTGCAGCAGCAGCGAACGCCACCAATCGGCATGGGGTTCAGCAAAGATGGGGACGGCTGCTGGCGGCGGATAGGTGTGGGTGTAGTCGGCTGGCAGCGGCGGCTGGCCGGGTGGCATGCGCCGGTCGGTCTCCACCTCCAGGGCCATCCCGTCCTCTGCCTTGAGCAGTCCGTCATCGATCGGTGCCGTGCCGTCTGTTGCCGGGGTGCCGTCGCCAGTGACCGGGTATCCCTGCTGGATGCGCACGATCGTGTACCACAGGTCGACGCCGAACGTCAGCACAAGACCGCGGCCCAAGGTTCGGCGCGTGATTGCTGCTGAGCCGTCTGCCCAGGCGGCCAGTACTTCGGTGCTCGCCTCAGGAGACAGTCTCTGACCGGCCAGTGCTCGTAGCGCAGTGGGCGGTCGGTGCGCCCAGCCCGCTGAACAGCTCACCAGTGCGGAGCCGACAGGAGGGCCGGTGGTGACACCCGCCAGAGTCGTCAGCTCAGCCCCGAGTCCGGCGTCGGCACCGGCGACGATCACGGCTGTGCCGCCCTCCTCGACCCACGCAGTGACGGCGCGACAGTCCTCTGCTTCGATGGCCGCGGTGAGCAGGAGCACACCTGCTGGTGGCAGGTTGGCGGAGTCGGTGGTGATCGTGTAACCGAGACCGCAATGGTCCAGGACCTCGGCGGCGTAGGCGGCCCAGTGGGGCTCACTGCCCCCGGGGGTGGAGGTCCACAGGGCGATGGAGGTCGCGTCGTTGATGGATGAAGCCGTCACGATCAGTAGCCTGCAGCACCGGACGCTATTTAGGCAAGGCCAGATTCTGAATTTCGGTCGACTCGATCAGCGGTTCGGATCCGTTCGTCCAAGAGCTGGTACCGCACCGCGGGGCGCCCCGCGCGCTGCTGCCGGACCGGTGGCATCGGCCAGGCGAGGCCCGCATCGACAAGGGTCCGCAGCGTTCTCCGGGCGGTGCGCAAGGTGACCCCTTGGACGTTGGCGACCCGCTCGGCGTCGACCACATAGTTGTGGTCCCCGTCCGCGCCCAGGGCCTCGATGATGTGGTGCAACGTCTCGATGTGCTGGGGCGGGATCTGTGGACCGAGCGCGGCCGGGCTGTGCGTGGGTGACGCCGGAAGCGAGAGCGGTCCGCCGTGCCCGCCGATGAGGTACGCGCGGTCCCCCGGCCGCTCGGCGGACAGGTTCACCGCGTCCTGTGCGTTCTCCTCAGCCTGCAGCGCGGTGCTTCCCAGCCCGATACCGACCTCGGTCTCGATGCCCAGGTCAGCGGAGATCCTGGCCAGGAACGGGGCGCGGCGCAGGTCGTCAGTACCGGTGCGAAGCGAACCCATCGTCGTGATCACCAGAAAGCTCTGCTCGTCGCGCTGGAGCACGGCGGCATCCATGCGACGCGCTTCGTGCAGGAGGGTCCGGTGGAGCGAGAGCTTGAGCTCTTGGAACCAGTAGTTGCTCGAGCTGGTGCGGTTCGGCAGGGCAGAGGCAGGGAGGCGGACGATCACGATGGCGATCCTGGAGTCATCCATCTTGGCCCCGCTGGCGAGCAACCGTGCAGTGTGCAGAGAGTTGCGCAGCGTCAGCGGTGCTGGAGCCATGGTCAGGTTCGGGATTCCTGCGTCGGTCAGCCGCTCGGCCACTTCCGGCACTGTGGTGATCGCGCCGGTGGTCCGCCCGGACCGGTAGTGCTCCACGTGGAAGTCGAAGAACTCCTCCAGCGAGATCGACTCCCGGTACTCGATGACGTGCACCGAGTCCATCGCCAGGTCGAGCTCTGCGTAGATCTCCTGCACCTCGCGCGTGCTCACCGAGTCGATGCTGATGCGCGTGGTCTCGATCGTGTTGGTCAGCGCACCACGCAGCAGCGCGGTCGGCAGCGCGACCCCGCCAAGGGGAACGAAGGTGGCCGGTACCGGCAGCGACTCACCGGCCATCGCCACGTCATAGGGGAGCGGTCCGGAGTAGAGCAGGACATCAACGTCCTTGGCGATACGCAGCGCCTGTCCGTAGGCGCCACGGGCCCCGGCGTCCGACGCGGTGACGAGCCGGTACGGCGCGCGCACCTCCGTGCGAGCAGCCTCGGCGACCCGGTGCAGGAAGGCGTCTGCGCCGACTACCCCGACTGTGACATCTTCCAGTGCGGGCGCATTGCGTTGCCTGGTCATCTACCCTCCTGGCGCTGTCAAAGAGATGAGTCTAGCGGCGGACCCAGAGGCCGGGCAGCGTGCCCGCGACCGATGCTGCAGCAGCGTCCACGCGATGGTGCGCCGGACCACTGACGTCCTCACTTACCATGGACCCGGCAACGATCGCATCGGCGAAGGGTTCATCGGTGGCACGTAAGTCTCGACCGCTGGGTATCGCGGCGTCCCTGGTGGCGGCCGGGCTCGCCCTGACCGCCTGCTCCGCGCAGCCCGGTGCTGCCGCTGTGGTGGACGGTCAGCGGATCTCCGAGCAGTCCCTGTCCGAGTCCAGCCAGGCGCTGCAGCCGTTCCTGCAGACCCAGCTGGCACCGGCCACGATGCTCAGCTCGATGATCCAGGCGCAGGTGACCCTCGAGGTTGCCGCCAACCACGGGTTCGCCGCTTCCGCAGAGGACGCGGAGGCCTACCTGGACTCGATCGCCGAGCAGTCCAACGTGGACGCCCCGGAGACCTTCCCGGAGGGAACTCTGGAGGTGACCCGGATGTTGATGGTCACCGAGATGTACACCAGCAGCGAGGCGGACGCAGAGGGCATCCAGGCGGAGATCACCGAGGAGCTCGCTGACCTGGACGTGACCATCAACCCCCGCTACGGCGAGTGGGACCCCTCCTCGACGAGCGGACTGTTCATCGCCCAGACCAGCCCGGACTGGTTGATCGACACCTCGGACGACGACCAGGCGGTCGGCTGACCCCGTGACCGACGAGGCACTGCCCGAGCAGCCCACCACCCCGGGTGCGGCGGCCGGGCACGCCCTGCTGCACGCCGTCGCCGTGATGGACCGGCTCCGCTCCCCGGGCGGCTGCCCATGGGACGCGGAGCAGACCCACGCCTCCCTCGCCCCGTATGCGGTGGAGGAGGCGTACGAGCTGGCCGAGGCCGCCGAGACCGGTGACCGGGACGCCCTGGTCGAAGAGCTCGGCGACCTGCTGCTGCAGGTGCTGTTCCATGCGCGGGTGGGCACCGAAGGCAGCATCGGTGCCCCGTTCGACATCGACGACGTCGCCATCGGCCTCATCGCCAAGCTGGTCCGCCGGCACCCGCACGTGTTCTCCGGAGGCGACGCCAGCACCCCCGAGCAGGTGAACCAGCGCTGGGAGGAGATCAAGGCCACCGAGAAGCCACGCAGCTCCGTGCTCGAGGGCATCCCCGCCTCGCTGCCGGCCCTGGCCCGGGCACAGAAGGTGCTCTCCCGCGCCGAGCGGGCCGGCATCGACCTGGACCCGCCCGCCGACACAACCATGGGCACCGTCCCGGAGGCCGCCACCACGGACCCCGCCACCACAGGTCCCGCCAGCACAGGCCCCGCCACCACGGTGGCCGATGACCTGCTCACCGCCGTGCACCGCGCCCGCGCCGAGGGCATCGACGCCGAGGCCGCGCTGCGGTCACGGGTGCGCGAGCTGGAGGCAGCGATCTACGCAGCGGAGGCCGACCGCTCCTGACGCTGGCCGGTCAACCTCTGCCGGCAGCCACCGAAAGCCCTGGGCAGCCCCGGGCTCGTGCCGTGATCGGCAAAGGACGGTGGCGACTACAGTAGAGCGCGAAAACCTCAAGCTGAACTCGTCAATAAGGAGTCAATGTGGCCAGTATCGAGGCCGTCGGTGCACGCGAGATCCTCGACTCTCGCGGCAACCCGACCGTGGAGGTGGAGCTCGCCCTGGATGACGGATCGTTCGCCCGGGCAGCCGTTCCCTCCGGTGCATCCACCGGTGCGTTCGAGGCAGTCGAGCGCCGCGACGGTGACAAGTCGCGCTACCTCGGCAAGGGCGTGGAGAACGCCGTCGCAGCCATCACCGAGACCATCGCCCCGGAGATCCTCGGCCTGGACGCCGCCGACCAGCGGCACCTGGACCAGACCCTGATCGACCTGGACGGCAGCCCGAACAAGGGCAAGCTCGGCGCCAACGCCATCCTCGGCGTCTCCCTGGCCGCGGCCCGCGCCGCTGCCGAGAGCGCCGACCTGTCCCTGTTCCGCTACGTCGGCGGCCCGAACGCGCACCTGCTGCCGGTGCCGATGATGAACATCCTCAACGGCGGCTCGCACGCCGACTCCAACGTGGACATCCAGGAGTTCATGATCGCCCCCGTCGGCGCCAAGTCCTTCAAGGAGGCGCTGCGCTGGGGCACCGAGGTGTACCACGCGCTCAAGGGCGTGCTCAAGGAGCGGGGGCTGGCCACCGGGCTCGGCGACGAGGGCGGCTTCGCACCGAACCTGGACTCCAACCGCGCCGCACTGGACCTGATCGTGGAGTCCATCGAGAAGGCCGGCTACACCCCCGGTGAGCAGGTCGCCCTGGCCCTGGACGTGGCCGCCACCGAGTTCTTCTCCGACGGCGCCTACTCCTTCGAGGGCAAGGCCACCTCCCCGGCGGAGATGATCGCCTACTACGAGTCGCTGGTGGCCGACTACCCGCTGGTCTCCATCGAGGACCCGCTGAGCGAGGACGAGTGGGACTCCTGGGCCGAGCTGGTCAGCAAGATCGGCGACAAGGTGCAGATCGTGGGCGACGACCTGTTCGTCACCAACCCGGAGCGGCTGGCCAAGGGCATCGAGCTCGGGTCGGCGAACTCGCTGCTGGTCAAGCTGAACCAGATCGGCACCCTGACCGAGACCCTCGAGGCAGTCACCATGGCCCAGCGTGCCGGGTTCACCGCGATGGTCTCCCACCGTTCCGGTGAGACCGAGGACACCACTATCGCCGACCTGTCCGTGGCGGTGAACGCCGGGCAGATCAAGACCGGTGCCCCCGCCCGCGGTGAGCGGATCAACAAGTACAACCAGCTGCTGCGCATCGAGGACGAGCTGGACGAGGCCGCCCGGTACGCCGGCCGCGCCGCGTTCCCGCGGTACAAGGACTGACCGGCTGACCGGTTGACCGGTTGACCGGTTGACCGGTTGATCGACTGACTGTCTGATCGGCCCACGCCTGCGTGCCGCAGTCCCAGTCAGTATGTACGACATGTACGACGGCGGAGCTCACCCTGCCAGGGCGGGCTCCGCCGTCGTCGTGGTTCAGGTGAGCATCCTGGGGATGGGGAGTGCTGCCCTGCGACTCGCGCCCCCGCATTCCCGACCAATCGGCGCACGCTGCGAGAACATGAGGACGTGACCACGCGACGCCCACCCACGCCGCGCAGCCGTTCCCGGGCTGCGGGCAGCGGGGTGTCCACTCGCAGGGGCCCGGCCAGCACCAGTGCCCGCAAGTCCGCCGCCAGGGGCCGCCCGGGCAGCACCCGCACCACCAGCAAGGTCAGCGCTCGGGCCAGCTCGGCCGGTACCCGCAGGACGCCACCGGCAGTGCCGCCGCGCCCCCGCGGCAAACCGACCGGTTCCACTGCCCGCAAGGCGTCCGCCGCCCGCAAGGCTCCGGTGACCGCCGAGACCCCGAACGAGCCCCGGCAGATCAGCATGCGCGCGCTGGTGCTGTTCGTGGTGGTGCTGATGGCCTTCATCGTGCTCGCCCCGACGCTGCGCGCCTACGTCTCCCAGCAGGAGCAGACCCGGAGCCTGGCCGCCCAGATCGAGGCCAGCGAGGACCGCGCCGCCATGCTGGAGGGCGAGATCGAGAAGTGGGACGACCCCGCGTTCGCGCAGGCCCGTGCGCGCGAGCGGCTCGGGTATGTGATGCCGGGGGAGACCCCCTACCGGGTGGTCGACCCGCAGACCGTGACCGGCGAAGAGGTACCCACCGACGATCAGGACCAGGACGGGCCGGTGGCAGTGCCGCAGGACGGCCCGTGGTACCTCACCGTGTGGGACTCCGTGCAGGTAGCCGGCGAGCTCGGCGAGTGAGCACTGAGGAGCTGCGCACCGACGACCTCGAGGTGATCGCCGAACAGCTCGGCCGGCCGGCACGCGGCGTGGTCGGCGTCGCCGCCCGGTGCGTGTGCGGCCGGCCGCAGGTGGTGCGCACCGCCCCCCGCTTGGAGGACGGTACCCCGTTCCCTACCACGTTCTACCTCACCAGCCCGGGTGCGGTGAAGGCGGTCGGCACCCTGGAGGCCGAGGGCGTGATGCGGCAGATGACCGAACGCCTGGCCACTGACGAGGATCTCGCTGCCGCTTACCAGCGGGCACACACCGACTACTTGCGCCGGCGCGCCGAGCTCGGCCAGGTGCCGGAGATCGAAGGCATCTCCGCCGGCGGCATGCCCACCCGGGTGAAGTGCCTGCACGTGCTGGTGGCACACTCCCTGGCCGTGGGGCCCGGGATCAACCCGCTCGGTGACGAGGCGCTGGAGATGATCGCGCCGGTCTGGCGTCCGGACCGCTGCACCTGCTGACTCCTGTCGGCTGCGTGCGGTGCGGCCCGGGTCGCCCGGCTGGGGTCCAGCGGCGGCCGGCTTGGGTCCAGCGGCGGCCGGCTGGACCGGCAAGGGGGTCGGTAAGACCGGATGCTCGGCGCCGCACTAGGATGAACGGGACCATCGCGGCACGTGCAGAAGGACTCTGATGGGCGCTGAAGACCTGGAGCGTGCCGCACGGGACGCAGGCCGCGAGGCCGAGGAGAGCACCATGCTCGACCATGCGGTGCGGGTGGGCCTGGTCTCCTACGGAGTGGTGCACCTGCTGCTCGCCTGGCTGGTGCTGCAGCTGGCGCTGGGCTCCCGCAGCGCTGACGTGAGCACGTCTGGTGCGCTGCACGAGCTCGCTGGTGACGCTCTGGGCCGGGTGCTGCTGGTGGTGCTGGCCGCCGGGTTCGCAGCGCTCGTGCTCTGGCAGCTGCTGGACGCACTGGTCGGGCACCGTGGGGCGCGCGGGATGTGGCGTCCGGTTCGCCGAGCGGTCTCGCTGGGGCGGGCGGTCATCTACGGTGCTCTGGCGGTGAGCGCCGCGAAGGTCGCTCTCGGTGCCGGCTCCACCGGGCACGAGACCCAGCCGGGGACCGTGACCGCCCGGCTGATGGAGGTGCCCTACGGGCGGGTGCTGGTGGCCGCCGTCGGGCTGGCGGCGATCGGCTACGCGGTGGGCACCGTCTACTGGGCGCTGTCCAGCCGGTTCGAGAAGAACCTGGCCAGCAGAGGTGTGCACGGCGCGCGCGGAACGGCGATCGGGGTGTTCGCGAAGGTCGGCTACACCGCCCGGGCGGTGGCCTTCCTGCTGGTCGGTCTGCTGTTCGTGTGGGCCGCGGCGACCCGGGACCCGGAGCACTCCGGCGGTCTGGACGAGGCGCTCGGTCGCCTGCTCGGGGAGCCGTTCGGGCCGGCAGCACTGGTCGCGATGGCCGCCGGGTTCGCCTGCTTCGGTCTGTATGCCTTCGCCTGGGCCTGGCACCTGCCGCGGCACCTGTCCCGCTGACCGGGGTGCACGAATCGGTTCTGGGACGTGGCAGGCTGTCCCCGTGACTCGTGTGGCAGCCATCGACTGTGGGACCAACTCCATCCGCCTGCTGATCGCCGACCGGTCCGCCGACGGCACGCTCACCGACCTCGTCCGCCGGATGGAGATCGTCCGCCTCGGGCAGGGCGTGGACCGCACTGGGCGGCTGGACCCGACCGCGCTCGCGCGTACCCTGGCCGCCACCCAGGACTACGCCACCCAGTGCCGCGCCCACGGCGTGCAGGCACTCCGGTTCGTGGCCACCTCTGCCACCCGGGACGCGGAGAACCGGGATGAGTTCTTCGTCGGGGTGCGTGAGGCACTCGGCGTGGATGTGGAGGTGATCACCGGCCCCCAGGAAGCGGCACTGTCCTTCGCCGGAGCGGTGAGCATCCTCGGCAGCGAGGACCCGGCCCCGAACCTGGTCGTGGACATCGGCGGCGGCTCCACCGAGCTGGTGCTCGGCGACCGAGCGGCCGGCCGCGCGATCTCGCTGGACATCGGCTCAGTGCGGATGACCGAACGGCACATCCGTTCCGACCCGCCGAACGAGGAGGAGGTAGCCGCTGCCCGCGCAGACATCAGCGCCGCCTTGGACCGGGCCGCGATCGAGCTGGACCTGGCTCAGGTCCGCACTCTGGTGGGCGTTGCCGGATCGGTGACCACTCTGACTGCACTGGCCCTCGGTCTGGACGCCTACCGCCCGGAACGGATCAACGCCGCCCGGCTGAGCGTGGCTGAGGTGCACGCCGCTGCCGAGGCGGTGCTGACCATGCCGCGCGACGCGCGAGCAGCACTGGGCTTCATGCACCCGGGCCGGGTGGATGTGATCGGGGCGGGGGCACTGATCTGGGCCGAGGTGGTCGACCGGGTCGCCCAGGCGGTCGCCGACGGCGGAGGTCACCTGGATCAGGTCATCACCAGTGAGCACGACATCCTCGACGGTATCGCGCTCTCGGTGTGCTGCTGAGACCAGTTGCCGTTTCGGGAGCCGCTGTGGGATCTCATGCGTCCCGGTAGCCGAACGCGACAGCGGCGATCAGCCCGGTCACCGCGATCCAGGCCAGCAGTACGAGGGTGCCGGTCACCGGTGTGAGCACAGCGTCTGTGCCGGACTGATAGAGCATGCTCCCGGCCTCGTCCGGGAGCCATCGGGCGTGTTCGGTCGAGCTGGACAGCAGGGGAGAGACGATGAGCACGAGGGTGAGCATGGCGACCAGGGGCGGGATGAGAGAGCGCAGCAGGATGGTCAGGGTGAAAGCCACCAGCCCGATCAGCACCAGGTAGACCATCGCCCCGACTGCGGACCACACATCGCTCTCCTGCAACGGGTGGATGCCGCGCACGGTCAGGACGATCTGTGCCGCCGCCCACCCGGCACCGACCGTGGCGACGCTGCTGCTGGCACTGACGAGCAGGTGGGCCACGAACTTGCCGGCGAGCAGGACGGGCCGGTGTGGGGTCGCGAGCAACGTGGTGGCGATCTGCCGACGGGCGTACTCGTGGGCAACGCTGAGCACGCCGATCAGGATGAGACCGACCTGCACGAACGGGATGACGCGGGCGAGGATCTGCACGGCGTCCGCCGCTGCCGGGTCCGATGCGGCAAGGCCGGCCGCGAGGGCGACAGCGGCGACCACGGTCCCGGTCGCGGAGGCGAAGATGGCCGGCAGCCCGCGCAGCTTGATCAGCTCGGCGGAGATCGTGCGGGCGAGGATGCAGCTCATGCGTCGCGGCGAGTGAAGGAGACGGCGGCCACGCCAAGCAGCCCGAGCGTCCAGGCGGTCATCACGAGCCCGCCGGTGAGCGGGTCCAGAGCGTCATCGACCGCGCTGAACGTCTCCCGTGCGAACAGTGGTGTGCCCGCGATATCAGGCAGGTAGTAGGCCAGCGGCGTGAGGTTGGTGAGCAGGAGGGAGACGGAGACCAGGGAGCTGTTCGTGACGAGGACGAGGAGCGGGACGACTCCGCTGCGGGTGAGGGCGGTGATCGCGAGCGCGATCAGCGCGGTCAGCGCCCAGTAGAGCGCAGCGCCCAGTGCCCGGGCGATCACCTCCGGGAGGTCGTCAGAGGCGGTGGCGTCTCCGACGACCAGGTGAGCGACGGCGAGGCAGGCAGGGATGGTGGCTGCGGCGATGGCGAACATGAGCAGCGTGACCGAACAGGCTTTCGCGGTGAGCAGCCTGAGCCGGCGTGGCGTCGCAATGAGGGTCGTGGTGACCTGGCGGCCGCCGCCGGCATCGGAGCTGGTTGGGGAGTACTCGCTGCTCATCGCGACGACGCCGAGGATGACCGCGCCTACGGTACCGAGCGGAACAGCAGCAAAGGCTGCCTCGGCCGGGGAGGTGTAGGCCACCGTGTCGAGCTGCCCGTTCTTGATGGCCTCGCGCACACCGAACGCGTTCAGACCGGTGATCGCGAGCGAACCGAGCGCGGCGACGGCGACTGCGGCGAGACTGGCCGGAAGGGTGACAGTCTTGCGGAGCTCTGCAGCGATAGCACGCAGAAGTGTCATCGCCGGCGCTCCGCGGCTGCGGTGCGGGTCAGCGTGAAGAAGGCGTCCTCGAGCGTGGCGTACCCGGCGGTGACCTCCTCGAGCGGCCCCGAACCGACGACCCGGCCCCCGGCGATGACTACGAGATCGTCGGCGATCTCGGCGACCTCGCTCATCAGGTGACTGGAGAGCAGGACGGTCCCACCTGCGCCGGCGTGCTCGCGCAGCAGGCTGCGCATCCACCGGATGCCTCCCGGGTCGAGCCCGTTGACCGGTTCATCGAGAACAAGAGTGGCCGGCTGGCCCAGGAGCGCGGCCGCCAGGCCGAGTCGCTGACCCATGCCCAGAGAGAAGGTACCGACGCGCGTGCGAGACACCTCGGACAGGCCCGTCTGTTCGAGGACCTCAGGTATCCGGCGCTTGGGAATTCCGCCTGCTCGGGCCACCCAGGCCAGGTGGTTCCGTGCGGTACGCGAACGGTGCGCACCGGAGCCGTCGAGCATCGACCCGACCGTGCCGATCGGGTCACGGAGATCCCGGTACGCCTGCCCGCCGATCAGCGCGGTACCCGAGGAGGGCCGGTCCAGGCCGAGCAGGATACGAAGCGTGGAGGACTTGCCTGCACCGTTCGGCCCAAGGAATCCGGTCACCCGGCCCGGAAGTGCCTGGAACGTCACGCCGGAGAGCACAGTGCGTGCCCCGTGCCGTTTGTCGAGGTCGTTGATCTGGAGCATGCCACCATCGCAGCAGGCAGTGGTGTCGTTGTGATCGGACCCGGGTCCGGACCCGGGTCCGCCGATCCACCCCAGGTCCCTCCGACCTGGGTCCGATCCCGATCAGCAGGTCGAAATCTAGACTGGGGAGAATGCAGACAGATCGACCGGTGTGGCGGTCGCGCGCGTGGAGCGCGGCTCTCGTGCTGCTGGTGGTTCTCGCTCTCGTGCTGATGGTCATGGGTTTCAGCGGCTTCGACGCCGTTCGCACCGCGCTCGCCGGGACGACTGTGACCGCGGTGCTGGTGATCCTCTGGGCAGTCCTGAGCACCCGTGCGCAGCATCGGCACTACCAAGAGGCACTCGCCGCGTGGGCCGCAGAGCGGGCGACGCAGGCCGAGCGACTACGCATCGCCCGCGACCTGCACGATCTCGTCTCCCACGGCCTGGGTCTCATCACTCTCCGTGCTTCAGCAGCCAGCACTGTGACCGGTCCGGACGGTGAGGCGGAACGCGCTGGCGCGCTCATCGATATCGAGAAGGCCAGCAGGCGGACCACGACCGAGCTGCGCCGCATGCTGACCATCCTGCGCACATCCGGTGCGCCGCTCCGCCCGTCCGAAGCACTCGAAGATCTTCCCGCCATCGTGCAGACTGCGAACGACGCCGGGCTGACCGTGGACCTCGATGTCGCAGAGCTGGGGAAGGTCTCGCCCGGCGTGCAGCTGACTGTCTGCACCGTTGTCCGTGAAGCCCTGACCAACACCAGTCGGCACGCGGGCCCCACCCGGGCGCGGGTCCAGGTGCACCAGGAGCAGGACGAGCTCGTGGTGCACGTTCGGGACGACGGGCCGCGGCCCGGCTGGCGGGCAGAACCCGGGGCCGGGCACGGTCTCGATGGGCTGCGCGAACGCGTCACCGCGCTGGACGGCACGCTGCACGCCGCACCCGCGCGGGACGGTTGGGCGCTGACCGCCCGCCTGCCCGATCGGCGTCCTCATCGCAGACGACCAGCCGCTGTTACGACAGAGTCTGAGCATCATCGTCGACGGCGCCCCCGACCTCGTCACCGCCGGGCAGGCCGACACCGGTAGTGAAGCGGTAGCGCGC
>Ga0209487_1000957_pt1 | contig 24965 bp, 22 predicted proteins | sample Poulit2012_FD_187524 | JGI IMG/M metagenome (GOLD analysis project Ga0209487, IMG submission 187524) | Agricultural soil microbial communities from Georgia to study Nitrogen management - Poultry litter 2012 (SPAdes) (version 2) | ecosystem: Environmental > Terrestrial > Soil > Agricultural land...
TGTTCTGAAATATCTTTGAAGAAAGGAATTTCTTTGATGTAAGTCGAATCATCTTCCCATTCGTAAATGATGTTTTGAGGAATTTCTAAATTCTTCCAAATTTCATTTCCTTCGAAGATTTCATCGTAATTTTTCTTAAAATCTTGTGGAGTAAGAACTGTTTTCATCAAAGACTTGATTTCTTCATCAGTAGGCCAAATGTCCTTGAGATAAACTTCTTTTCCATTTCTATCGTGTGTCAAAGGTTCAGTCGTCAAATCGATATCTATTCTACCAGCAATTGCAAATGCTACTACCAACATCGGTGACATCAAGAAATTCATTTTGACTTGTGGATGAATTCTTGCTTCAAAGTTTCTGTTACCCGAAAGTACAGAAGTTAAAATCAAATCATTTTCATCGACTGCCATGGCAATTTCTGGTGCCAATGGACCTGAATTTCCGATACAAGAAGTACATCCATAACCAACCAAGTGGAAGTTAAGTGCTTCTAAATCGTCCAATAAATCTGCTTTGATCAAATAATCTGTTACCACTTTAGAACCTGGAGCTAAGGAAGTTTTAACCCAAGGTTTTACGTCAATACCTTTTTCTCTTGCTTTTCTTGCGACCAATCCCGCACCTATCATTACATGTGGATTCGAAGTATTGGTACATGAAGTAATCGCTGCAATGGCAATCGCTCCATCAGACAACATATATTTTTGATTGTCTCTTGAAATCCAAACAGTTTTCAGACCATTTTCTACTTTGGATTCGATTCCTACATCAGGTGCAGGTTGTTTTGGTTGTTCTAAAACTGAATTTCCACCCTCGGCCATCCATCTTTCAAGTTGTTTTTCTCTTTCGTGTGGCTCAATATAAGTTCTTCCAAATGTGGTGTGTTCCAATTCGATGAACTTTTCTTTCAAATCTTTTAAAAGAATTTTGTCCTGAGGTCGTTTAGGACCAGCAACTGTAGGTTGTACACTCGAAATATCGAGTTCAACTACATCTGTATATTCGATCAAATCTTCATTTTCTCTCCATAGCATATTGGCTTTACAATAGTCCTCAACCAACTGAAGTTGTTCAGCACTTCGATTGGAATCTTTCATATATTCCAATGTTTTATTGTCAATTGGGAAATAAGTAATTGTACAACCAAATTCTGGTGACATATTACCGATAGTAGCTCGATCAGGCACTGATAAATTGTCCAAACCAGGTCCGAAAACTTCGACAAACTTTCCTACGACTCCATATTCTCTCAAGACATTTGCTATGGTTAGAACCAAATCTGTAGCAGTTGTTCCTAAAGGCAATTCTCCTGTCAATTTAAGTCCGATGACTTCAGGAGCATTGAAATAAATAGGTTGCCCAAGTATAGCTGCTTCCGCTTCTATTCCACCTACTCCCCAAGCAACAACTCCAATTCCGTTGACCATAGGCGTATGGCTGTCCGTACCGACCAAAGTGTCAGGAATGGCATAACCATCACGAGCAATTACACCTTTGGATAGATATTCTAAATTTACTTGGTGACAAATTCCCATTCCCGGAGGAACTACACTGAAGTTTTCAAAAGAATTTTGAGCCCATTTCAAAAAGGTATATCGCTCTTTGTTTCGGGCATATTCCATTTCTATATTTTTCTGATATGCATATTGCGCAGCGAAATAATCAACCTGTACACTGTGGTCGATGACCAAATCAACGGGAATCAATGGGTTGATTTTGGAAGCATCTTTTCCTTTTCGTGCAACTTCTGACCTCAGTGCTGCAATGTCAACAACCGATGGGACACCGGTGAAATCCTGCATCAAAACTCTTGCAGGTTTAAAGGCGATATCTTTGTCACTTCCTTTGGAATCCCAATTCAATACGGTGTCCAAATGATCTTTGGTGACGCTGAAATCATCATAATTTCTGAGTACATTTTCCAGAAGAATTCGAATTGAAAAAGGCAAACGCTTGATGTTGTGACCTTGACTTTCGAGTTCTGGTAAACTGAAGTATTTTAATTCCCCAAAAGAAGTTTTTAAGTTTTTTTGAAGATTGTCGGTTAATTTTTTCATAATTGATAAGTGATTGTGGTTAAATTAATGACTTATAAAGTTACAGATTATTTTTCTTGTTTTATTCTTGACTCAATTTATTTAACATGCTCTTAACATGATTGAGTTTTAATAATAAAAAACAATTTTTTATGGTAAAAGTTAATAAATAGTTGAAGATAATTGTAACTTTTTAGGATAAAAGATGACTGATAGCACAGAGTTAAATTAAAGATTGAAGCAAATTCAAAATAATTAGCAGCATGATTAAAATTCGTGATTTAAATAAATCTTACAAAATGGGTGCAAACTCACTTCATGTATTGAAAGGAATCAATTTGGATGTGAAGGAAGGCGAGTTTGTAGCGATTATGGGTGCCTCTGGTTCTGGGAAATCCACTTTATTAAATATCATTGGGATGTTGGACAATCACGATTCTGGTTTGTATGAATTGGATGGTGTGAGAATTGAAAATTTAAGCGAAAAGAAAGCAGCGAATTATCGAAATAAATTTTTAGGATTTATTTTTCAATCTTATAATTTAATTAGCTTTAAAAATGTTTTGGAAAATGTCGCTCTACCTTTGTATTATCAAAACGTAAGCCGAGGGAAGCGATCTGAAATGGCTATGCAATATATAGAAAGAGTAGGTTTGACAAATTGGGCACATCATTTACCCAATGAATTGTCAGGAGGACAAAAACAAAGAGTGGCCATAGCAAGAGCTTTGGCATCACGACCTAAATTATTGTTAGCGGATGAGCCGACGGGTGCTCTGGACTCTAAAACTTCAAAAGAAGTTATGCGTTTGATTCAAGAAATAAACAATGAAGGAAAGACTATTTTGATGGTAACTCACGAAGATGAGGTGGCGAATATGTGTAAACGCATCGTGCGCTTGAAAGATGGTATGATCATGAGTGACGAATTGATAGATCAAGTAATCGTCTAAGTTATGTTTGATATAGATCGTTGGAAAGAGATTTGGGCTTCGATTTCGAGCAATAAATTAAGGACTTTATTATCGGGCTTCACTATTTCCTTGGCTTTATTTGTATTCATAGTCCTTTTTGGGATGGGCAACGGCTTGCAAAATGGATTCGAAAAAGAATTCTTTCAAGCAGGTGCATTGAATATGTATGTTTCGGGTACAAGAACTTCGGAAACTTATGCTGGGTATCAAAAAGGCCGTCAAATTAATTTAAAAAATAGCGATTTAGATTATGTCGTAGAAAATTATACCGACAAATACGATTATATCAGTGGTGAATTCAATCAGATGATGACAGTTAAATTCGGTGGTGAATCCGGTAGTTATTCTTTGAAAGGCGTCAATAAAGATTATTTTCATTTGATCAATGTTGAATTGGACAAAGGAAGGTTTTTGTCCGATGATGATTTGAAGTCGCAAAGAAAAACAGCGGTTATCGGACGAATGGTGGTTAAAGATTTGGTCGGAAATAAAAATGTTTTAGGTCAATACATCAACATAGGTACAGGTATGTATGAAATCGTCGGTGTTTTCTCGAGTAAAACCAATGATGATAGAGAAGAGCGAATGATTTATGTTCCGATCTCTACTTTGCAAACGATTTATGGAACAGATGAAGTTCACAGTATAATTATTGCTCCTGAAGATGGTTCATCAAGAGCGTTGAAGGAGTTTTCAGATGAATTGAAAAGTGATTTAAAATCGAGGCACAATGTGAGTCCATCTGATCCTACGGGAATTAGAATTTGGGATGCAGCGGAACAAATGAGCAACACCAATGCATTTTTCTTTGTTTTGTCCATCATAGTATTTGTCATCGGTGGTGGAAGTTTGATCGCCGGAATTGTAAGTATTGGAAACATTATGGTTTTCAGTGTCAAAGAGCGAACAAAAGAAATTGGAATTAGAAAAGCATTGGGAGCAACTCCATTTCATATTATTTCATTGATCATGCAAGAAGCTATTGTTATTACACTTTTGTTTGGAGTGATTGGAATTGTAACCGCGACTTTATTGGTAGAGAATATCAACGAAAGTTTGGTGGATTATTTTATTTATAATCCAGGGGTGAGTACAGCTTCTTTGGTTTTGGCTTGTGTGGTATTGTTTGTAGCTGGATTTTTGGCAGGGTTTATTCCTGCGCGATTCGCTGCTAAAATTAAACCAATTGATGCGTTAAGAGACGAGGTGTGATGAGAAAGTTGTTGATTTTTAATAGAGATGCTTGGGCTGAAGTTTATGCAGCGATTCGCAAAAATAAAATGCGAACTGCATTGACTATGATTGGTGTGGCTTGGGGAATGTTTTTGTTTGTTGCACTTTTGGGAGCTTCAAGAGGAGTTCAAAATGGATTTGATAAAATTTTCGCAAATTCAGCCACAAACAGTTTGTTTGTTTGGATGCAACAAACGGCGATTCCTTTTGAAGGTTATCAGAGAGGAAGAACTTTGGAATTGAAAGTCGATGATATAGAAGCAATAAAAGCTGAATTTCCACAAATTCAAATGATTGCTCCAAGAAGTCAAGAAGGAAATGTGCTGGTCCAATACAAAGGAAAATATTCAAATTTTTCAGTTTCAGGAGATTATCCCGTTCAAAATGAAATGTTTAAAAAACCTATTATCAGAGGTAGGTTTATCGATGAAGAAGATATAAAATACGGAAAGAAAGTTTGTGTGCTCGGTTTAGATGTTCAGAAAGAAATTTTTCCTGAAGATGTAGATCCGATAGGAGAAATGGTTCAAATAGGTCCAAGTATGTACACTGTGGTTGGAGTTTATACACAAGGAGCAATCAGTTTTGGTAGAAGCAATGAAATTCATATTCCATTCACCACTTTCCAAAGGGTATATAATCGACAAGGATTGGTGAATTATGTTGTCATCAATGCCAAAGATGGTGTGAATATAGTTGATTTTGAAGGCAGAATAAAAGATTTCTTAAAACATAGAAAACGCGTTCATCCGGGCGATACACAAGCGGTGGGTGGATTTAATTTAGGTCAACATTTGGATCAGATGTTTTCTTTTATGGATGGTTTGCAATTATTAGCAATAGTGGTAGGTGCTTTGACATTATTTTCTGGAGTGATTGCCATTGCAAGTATATTGCTCATCACTGTATCAGAAAGAACAAAAGAATTTGGAATAAGGAGAGCTTTGGGTGCAGTACCTGGCCAAATTCGTTCTCAGATTTTATTAGAATCAATTGTTTTGACATTAATAGCGGGTATGTCTGGCATCACTGGAGCGACTTTTGTTCTGATGATTATCAATGAATATGTAATTGCTGGAAAAGAAGATGTATTTCCATTTATAAATGCATCGGTTGATGTAACAACTTTAACAATTGCACTACTAATTATGATAATAATGGCTATGCTTGCTGGTTTGTTGCCAGCGCAACGTGCGATTTCTATAAAACCCATAGATGCTTTAAGAGACGAATAGTTTATATAGTTAAAATTATGAAAAAAGGACTGAAAATATTTTTAATACTGTTGTTTATATTGGCTGTATCAGCGGCATTCATTTATATGTATCAAACAAGTTCGAAAGAAAATTCGAAATTTGAAACTGTAAAGGTTGAAGTTCGAGACATCTCTACGAAAGCTGTTGCAACTGGTGCGGTAAAACCTCGTGAAGTAATTGAAATCAAACCCAATATTTCTGGAGTTATTTCTGAAATTCATGTAAAGGAAGGGCAGACGGTCGATGAAGGTGCTTTGATAGCGACTTTGAGAGTGATTCCTAATGTTCAAAGCTTAAATGCAGCTCAACAGCAGATTAATGCAGCTCAAATCAGATTGAATAATGAGGAAATTCAATATAATAGAAGTAAATCACTTTTTGATCAAGGGGTTATCCCAAAGCAAGAATTTGACAATGCAGAAATGAGTTATCAATTGGCCAAACAAAGTTTGAAAGAAGCACAAAGCAGCTATCAAATCGCTCAATCAGGAATTGCACCAGGTTTAGAAAAATATGCAACTATTCAGATCAGAGCTACGATTTCGGGTATGATTTTGTCTATTCCAGTTGAAATTGGAAATACGGTTCAGGAAATCAATAATTTCAGTGTTGGTACTACGATTGCAACTATGGCTGATGTCAACCAAATGATATTTGAAGGAATGGTCGATGAGGCAGATGTGGGTAAATTAGAAGAAGGAATGCCTTTATCAATTTCCATTGGAGCTCTTCCAGACCAAAGATTTGAAGGAGTTTTAAATTTTATTTCACCTTCTGGAGTAGAAAACAATGGAATTGTTGAGTTTGAAATCAAAGCAGATGTGAATTTAAAAGATGATGTATTTTTAAGAGCAAATTATAGTGCAAATGCTGAAGTGATTTTGTCTGAAGCTAAAAATGTTTTAACCTTGGAATCTGCTCATATCAGATATGATGATAATGGCGATGCTTATGTAGAAGTTTTGAAGCCAGGAACTGAAAATTATGATCAACCAGTTTATTTGAAAAAGATAATTGAGATAGGATTGACCGATGGAGTTTACACAGAAATTAAAAGTGGTTTGACCGAAGGTGATGAAGTTAAAATTTTCAATACTGATTTAGAACAAAAATAGTTGTAAAATCGAGCAGAAAAGTTTGTTTATGAGACGTTTATAATCGGGTAGTTAATTAATCCTAAATAAGAAAGCCAGTTTTATTCTGGCTTTTTCCATTTCTAAAAGTTAAAAATTTATTTTCTGTAAAATTATATTTGTACATTTGATAAAATGTAGTGCAACTTGCACTAAACAAATGAGAATTTTTTTGTAAAATTTAATTAACACAAAGTTAAACGTTATGAGACTAAGTTTAGTTTTCTTACCATTTTTGGTATTTATGTTTTCAGCATTTGCCAATGCACAATCACAACAATCACCACCTATAAATAACGAAGGCTATATAGAAATTGATTTATCTAATTCTTTAGAAGGTAATAAAATTATCGATCGTATCCATTATTTGAATATATATAGTCAAGAAGTAGAATTACCAATAGAAGCTTTACAGTTTTTAGCATCCATTGATGATCCGGAATTCCACGATAAATTAACTTACCAAAGAACAGAAATATTGAAAATTCTTTATAACGAAAGAATAAGTCCGAGTGATAAAGAATTTTTATGTGAATTCTATTTAGGAGTTGATGCTATCGGTATAGTTCCACTGCATCCTTTACTTCAGAGATATTTGGATGAAGGTACACTATAATGTTTATTCAATGAAAGTCCAATTAACACAAAAATTATATTACATGCTAATAAGTCGACAATTCTATTTACTAATACTAACCCTTACTTTATCGAGCTTTGTTTATTCACAAAATTACCTTGATGTAAGTAACGTTACTCGTTATGGTAATTTCGATTGTGGTGCTGATCCGACGATTACTGCCCAGGTCATCACTTCTGAAGGAAGCTCGGTGGAAGATGGTGCTTTGGTGATAACTGACCCATGTGGATTTACAACTGTTCTTGTGTCTATGCAAAACTTAAGATATAATCAACCGGGAGCCAACTGGCCACATGGTTTTTTCTTCCCTGAAGGTGAAGGGGTTTCAGTTACATCTGTAAACTTACCTGCTGGATGGATTTATCAAGATAGCTGTACAGGAGCTTCTTGTTCTGCACAAGAAACAGGAGGTGTAGGGTTTTATTATGATGGTAGTACGGGAAGTTCTTGTTCTGAATGTTGGCCGTCCGCAAATGATGGTATCCCAAACAATAACTATGGTCAATCAAGCATGAGTTGTAATACGCCTTTTACTATCGAATTCGAAATGACTTTTTGTAATAGTAAAGTAGAAACTGCCATTACAGAGTTTACATTGAGAGGTACTTCTGATGGAAATACAGGATGTTGGTCAACTCATGATACACAAGATAATAGGATAACCTTTGAACTTGCTACGGTTGAATCTGAAGTTCCATTGTACGATGTTCCTGCATGGAACCCTGAAGTAATTACTCAGTGTTTTGATGGAGGTTTAACCATGAATTACATTGCTGTATTGGAAGCTGAATGTGGTTCTGGTGATCATGTAACTTGGTGGGATGCTATGGAAGGTGGAAACTTAATTGGAACAGGTTCTCCTTTTATGTATGATCCTCCAGGAGATGCATGTCCAGGTGGACAAATCGTTTATGCTTCATGTTGTCCTGATGGTGAAGGTTGTGAAAGACAGCCAGTTACTATAAGTCACTGTTCACCGCCGATGGAAGCTCCGCTTTTTGATGAATTTGAAGCTTTGTGTCCAGGTGCAGAAAATCCATTGCCAAATATCTCTTTGGATGGAGCTACAGGAACTTGGTCACCAGAATTTGATCCGTACAACTCAGGAACCTATACGTTTGTACCTGATCCAGGTCAGTGTGCGACTTTACCAGTTCAGGTTGATATTGAAATTTTACCATATGTAGAATTATCGTTCAATGAAGTAGGTGAGTTGTGTCAAAATTCGACTCCTCCGCCTTTGCCTGCTCCGAATGAAGGTTATAATGGAACTTGGTTCCCTGAAACTATAGATACGAGTACACCAGGTACTTATACATATACATTTACACCAGATGATGCATGTGCATTAGATGCAACTATTGAGGTGGTTATCAATGAAGAAGTAGTCCCTGAGTTCAACAACTTACAAAATGTTTATTGTCAATTCGATGATGTGGCTGAATTGCCAAATTTATCTGACAATGGTTACAATGGAACTTGGTCGCCAGAGGTGATTGATTCTAGTACGCCAGGAACTTATACTTATACTTTTACACCTGATGTGCCTGATTGTTTCCAAGCATTTAGTGTGGATATTGTAATTGAAGAAACAATTATTCCGACATTTAACCCTGTTCCACCTTTGTGTCAATTTGAAACAGGAGCAGTGTTACCCTCTCCAATTGAAGGGGTTAACGGAACTTGGTTCCCTGCGACCATTGATACATCGACTCCAGGAATTTTTGAATACACTTTCACTCCAGAAGGTCAGTGTTCAGAAGCTGTAACAATCGAAATTGAAATTACAGAGGAAATTGTTCCTGAATTCAATTTACCGAATACATATTGTCAAGGAGAAGATCCAATTGCTTTAGAATCAATTTCGGACAACGGAGTAAACGGAACTTGGTTCCCAGCAACCATTGATACATCGACTCCTGGTACATTTACTTATACATTTACACCACAAGGTTCTTTGTGTGCCAATGAAATTAATTTAGTGGTTCAAATCCAAGAAACACCAAGCTTGAACACGTTGCCAGCTCAATTCCTGTGCGATGAGGACTTCGATGGTATTTATGAAACCAATTTAAATGATCTGAGTCCGAGTTTAGGTGGTGGAACAAACGTGAATTATACTTATTATGCGTCTATGGCAGACCTCAATAGTGGTATATCTATTCCAGGTGGCCAATTGAACAATTATCAATTCGACGCTTTGCCAGCAACGATTTATGTAGTTGGTACTTCATTGCATGGATGTGAATCTCAAGCTGTTCCAATAGTGTTTAACGAAGCTGATAGTGTTCAACACAACCCAGGACCATTTACTCCTTTGGATTTTTGTCCTGAAGATGCAGTTGATATCACTCAATATGAAACTATGATCAGTTCAGCTATGGGTGTTGATTTTGAATATTATCCAACATTTAATGATGCGAGAAATCAAACTTCAATGATCAATGATCCACAAGATTTTGTTCCGGGTAACAATCAAAGCTCAGTTTTTGTGAGATTGAATGCTGCAGCTGCTTGTTCGGCTATAGTTGAATTACAACTGAACAAATTGCCATCGCCAGTCTTAGAATTAGTGAATCAAGCAGTGATTTGTCCAGATACAGATTTAGAAGTTACTGCAACATCTGATATGGATAACGTAACTTTTGTTTGGACTTTACCTGATGGTTCAGAATGGAATGGTGCCAGTCAAGTGATAACTGAAGCAGGTACTTATTCTGTGACTGCATACAGTGCGGACGGATGTAGAAGTGAAACAAGAACATTGACGGTTAAAAATCCAACTACACCAACGATAGTATCAGTTGATATTTCAGGAAGTTCAATTATTGTTGGAGCGAATAACAATGGAGAAGGACCGATGGAATATTCGTTGGATGGTGTGTTCTGGCAATCCAACAATAGGTTTGATAACTTGATTCCAGGTGAAACTTATATGGTTTATGTAAGATCTTCGGGTTGTATGGTAACCAGTTATGAAGTAACCGTTATTTTCTTCCCTAATTTCTTATCGCCAAATGATGATGGTGTAAATGATACTTGGGCAATCAGAGGAATAGAATCTGACTCAGGTGCAACCATCAAAATATTTGACCGATATGGAAAAATATTTGTCGATACCGTTTTCCAAGGCGAATATGAATGGAATGGAAAATACATGGGAAGAAGCGTAGCTTCAGGTGATTATTGGTATATCATCAACGTTCCAGGAGATGGAGTAGTGCCAGATAGGAAATTTACTGGTCATGTCACAGTTAGAAATCAATAGTATTTAATTTATTTATATAAAACTGAAAGGGACTTATGAAAATGAGTCCCTTTTAAAATTAATTGATGAGATTGTTCTTTTGAGAATATCAATTGTAATTAAGAATAATTTTAACAATTTTAAGCGAAGAATATGCTCGATTTGAAAATTTATAAACTATTATTTATATCGTATTCAATATGAACAAGGTATAAAATCAACAGCTTCGGATATGCAAAGCATATTTTCAGAAATTAGCTTCAATAGGCTGATGGAATGAATTTAGGAATAAAATAATTTTATTTTTATGAAAAAATATTTGTAGATTCGAACCTATATTTAATTCTGATCAAAATTTATAGATAAATCAAGGTTAAGAGTTGTATAATTTTCAAGACATTTATAAATCATAAGTATTCGTTTGGGTATAATATATAAAACGTTTGTTCGTTAGAAAAGAGAGATAACACACACACATGAGAAAAAAATTATTGACAATAGTTCTTGTTTTTATTACTTTACCAATATTGGCTCAAGAGGGTTTACCGTTTTACAATCATTATTTAGTAAGTGACAATTATCTAATCAACCCATCCTATGCGGGTGTTGATCCTGAAGTTTTGAGTGTAAGTGCAACTTATAGAAATCAATGGGCAGATTTGCCTGAAAGCCCAAATACTCAAACCATTAGTGCACACGCAACTGTTATTGATCGATTGGCTTTTGGTTTATATGTCTTTAAAGATGAAAACGGATTGTCTAGTTTACAAGGTATAAATCTATCAGCTGCTTATCATATTCCTATCAATTCAAGACGTGATTTGAGATGGAACGAAAAAGAGGATATTTTTTCTTTCGGTTTGTCCTATAATAACTTCCAACAATCGCTCGATAGAGATAGAGTTATAGTTGCTGATCCAACTGACCCAACTTTGGATGATCCAAATTATAGTTTAGGTTATTTCAATCTGGGAATTTCTTTTAAATATGCCGGAGCATTTGGAGGAATCTCAGTTTTAGATATTCCATTGAGAGAAAATGAAGCGGTTGCCAATGGTATCGAACCTTTGCCTTCGCAATATTTCTTTTTGTTGGGATACAATATTTACCTCAATGAAGGAGTGATCATTGCGCCTTCCATGACCATGAATCTGAATTCAAATTCTACAAGAAGATTTGATTTGAATTTGATGTCTCACATTGCTTTTGGTGATAGACAGCAGGGATTAGATTTAGGTGTTTCTTATAGACAAGACATCGATAAAAACGGAGCTCAAGGATTAAATATTTCTCCCATTGTAAAATTGAAAATTGGAGAATTGAGAATTGGTATGGCTTACGATATCGGTCTTTCGGACATTGCCAAAGAAGCTGGAAACGGTGTACTGTTTAGCTTGGGATACAACTTTGGAAATCCATTCAAACCGGATTTTAGATAATCGATAAGAATATCTAACGATTAAAAACCTTATTTATTTTCGTTCTAAATAATAATAATAAAAATCATATTGTTATTTTATAAAATTTATTAGCTTGCGAAGATAAAATATAAACAATATGAAAAAATTACTTTTAGCATCAGCAATTTTATTTTCTGGTATTGCATTTACATCATGTAGTGATGACGATGATGTAATAGTTACAGAACAAAACGAACTAGTAGGAACTTGGAAAGCTGAATTTTTGACTTATCAATTTGGTGGTCACGGAGGAACTTATCCTTATGATCATGAAATTTTCAAACAAGGTTGTGCAACAGATTATTTGACAATCAATAGCGACCAAACAGCTGTATTAGTTGAAAATAATAGAGTAGATGAGGATTGTATAGATGAATCAAAAGATGGAACTTGGACCGATCAAACGATTACTTTAAGTGGCGATGATGTACGTACAATTTCTTCTGTAAATTCAGATACATTAGTTTTAGTTTATCCATTGACTATGATGGGTGCAACTGTTGACGTAACTGTTGAGTATTCAAGACAATAATTCATGAATTCTGCTCAATTAATCGGTACTTGGAAAGCCGAAACGCTTAGTTATCAGTTTGGTGATCATAAAGGAACTTATCCTTTTGACCATGAATATTTGAAACAAGGCTGTAAAACTGATATTTTGGTTATCAATGATGATTTTACAGTTGCTTTGCACGAAAACAATAGAGTTGAAGACCAATGCAAAGATTTTATTACCCAAGGAAAAGTAGAAGATGAAATTATCGTTTTCGATAATCATCAACGATTAATTGACAGTGTAGATGACTCTAAATTGTTATTGAAATACCCATTGACCATGATGGGACAAACCATTGAAGTGACAGTTGAATATTCTAAACAATAAAAGAAATTTAGATAAATAAAAAAGGGTCGATTTTTCGACCCTTTTTTTTGTTCTTACAATTGAAATTATTGAACAATTAATCTTTCAATCGATTTTGAATGCTCTGTAATGAATTCCAAAATATAAACTCCTTTCTTCATTTCTGTAAAGAAGTTGTTGGTTCCACTATTCACTTGATAAGTTTGAATCAATCTTCCATTCAAATCGTAAACGTTCAAAGTAGCAGCTGTAGTTGAATTTACATTGAACGAATGTTTTGCTGGATTTGGATAGATTTCAAACTTGTTTTTCTCTAAATCAACTGTATTCATCAATCCACATTCGATGTATGGATCATAACTAACTTCACCCAAAGTACTGTCATCTGGATTATGGAAAATTACTCCTTCAACATCATCTATAGTAACTTCTTGTCCTTCGATCCAACAGTTGTGAAGCGCCATAATATCATTCGGAGTATTGTTGTAAATCGCATAAATTTCTCCACCATTTCCATTTTCACTGAAAATATTCATTCCAGGATTTTCATCATCAAGATTATCACTTCCGAAATTCGCTTGAGCAGTTCCTTGTAAAGTAACTCCCCATAAATTTCTTCTGATTTCATTGCCATGAACTTGAACCATGTTTGTGTTGAATAAATTAATTCCACTTCCCCCCAACATAGGATCGCCTTCTGTATCATTGTCTTCAATGATATTGTCTGAAATTGTTCCAGATGAATTTCCTAAAACTGCGATTCCAAATCTGTTGTCTCTAACCTCGTTTCCAGAAATTAAAACATTGTTTTCTACACCTAACAAACTCGAAACTGAAATTCCACCCACTCGAGTTAAATCTCTATCTCCGATTACAACATTGTTGATGACTTTGGTCAAATTTCCTGCTCCACTTGGTCCCATATTGATTTGAGGAGCATTTGCATTGGATTGGTTATTTCCTTCAAAGTAGTTGCCTTCAATAGTCGCAGCTGCAGAAGTGTTCGCACCTGAAGCTAATGCAGCTCTTTCATTGAATTTAAAAACAGAATTCATAATGATTGGGCTACTGTTCGAAAAAGAAATAGCACCTCCTGTAGAAAGACCTGCGCTTTGATAAGAAACCTCACAGTCGTGCATCTCAAAGTCATAGGTCAAAACTCTTAAACCTCCACCATAAGTGATAGTAGTGTTTTTAAAATAAACACTTGAAGTATTTCTGAACATAAATCCTCCGAAAGGTCTTTCTGGATCGACAGCAGTAATGATGATTTCATCAGCATCAGATGTAAAACCACCTTCGATTTCAATTTCTATATCTTCTTCAATTTTTAAGGTAAGATTTTCGTTCAAAACCAATGCATCGTTCTCCATGATAAGAATATCTTCAAACAAAGTGTATTCGTTACCATCAAAGGTAATCGAACTCGGTGACATATTTGCAATGTCATCCAAAGAAAGTACTACTCCAGTATTTGGGCTGGTAAACTGAGCTTGGGAAAAGCAAAATACCAAAAGTAGAACAGCAGTAAATAAATTTTTCATCATTTTTTTTGTTTTATTTTTGTTAAGTTGCAATTTATGATAATTTAACGAAATTTGTTTCAGATCTGAGATTTGATATTAAATAAATTGTAATTGTACATTTATGTTGACAAAGAAAACAAAATATGGTTTGAAGGCGATGAGTTATTTGGCTAAACATGATGATGAAGCGCCAATTCTGATTTCTGAAATTTCAACAGCCGAAAAAATTCCATTGAAATTCTTGGAAGGAATTTTATTGGAACTTAAGAAAAGTGGATTTTTAGATTCAAAGAAGGGTAAGGGAGGTGGTTATTATCTCAATGTTGAAGCCGATAAAATAAACATTGCCACCATCATTCGAGTGTTGGAAGGTCCTATAGCATTGTTGCCTTGCGTGAGCTTGAATTACTATATAAAATGTGAAGATTGTGTGGATGAAGAAACTTGCTCTCTCAATAGAATTATGGTACAAGTAAGGGATCAGACCCTCAAAGTTTTAGAAAATCAAACTTTAGAAGATCTCATCTAAAGTTTTTTTAACATAATACTATACTTAATCAGTAGACTTTTGTATATTTGTGCAATAAAGGCTCTAAACCTTTCAGATTTAGGAATAAAATTTAGTCTTAATTCAGTTTAAGATTATTTGTGTGTTAGTTATTTAACCTCATAGTTGTACTCTCTACTGTGAGGTTTTTTTATTGATTTTTGATGAGTTCTTCCGCTTGGCTCAGAGCAGTTTCAGTAATATCCGATCCACTGATTAACTCAGCAATCTCACGTATTCTTTGCTCTTCTGAAAGTTCAATCACCTCAGTAAGTGTTTTTTCTGAAGTCGTTTTCTTCTGAACTCTGAAATGTTGATTTGCCTTTGCTGCCACTTGTGGTAAGTGAGTGATACTTATGAGCTGAATGTTTTTTGACATTTCTTTCATCATATTTCCTACCTCATTTGCAACCTTTCCAGAAACTCCAGTGTCGATTTCATCGAGTATCAAAGTTGGTAATTCTAACTTTCCAGCCAAAGATTTTTTAACTGCAAGCATAAGTCTTGATCGCTCTCCACCGGAAATTGCTTTGCCTAAAGTTTGAAGTTTCATCCCTTTATTGGCACTGAATAAAAATTCGATTTCATCCTTTCCATTAGGACTAAATTCTTTTCTTGGTTTTAATTCAAATTTTAATGAAGAATTTTCCATTCCTAATTTTGAAAGCGAATACAATAATTCTTTTTCAACGATAGGAATTGATTTTTTTCTTTGGGCTGAAATTTTTTGAGCGAATTTTTCCAAATTCTTTTCAGTTTCTTCTATTTGTTGATTCAAACCTTCTATTTTATCTTTCAACTGATGCAAATCAAATTCATCTTCGCCCAATTGTTCTTTGATTTCAATCAATTCATCGATGGTGTTGACTTTGTGTTTGCTAAGTAAATCATGAATTAAATTGATTCTTTCATTCAATTCATTGAGTTTTTCAGGATTTGCTTCCAAAGTATCCAATTTATAACTCATTTCATTTTTTAAATCATTCAATTCGATTTGAACCGAATTCATACGATTTTGAAAATCTTCAAATTCTTTTCCAAAGTCAGATATCTTTGACAATTGACCAATGCTTTCATTCAATTGCGATAAAATCCCGATTTCAGGAGTATCGAGTTTATTGATGATTTCACTTAAATTCGATTGAATTTCTTCAATATTTTCTAATTCGCTAAATTCTTTTTCCAACTCATCCAATTCATCCGATTTTAAGTTGGCATGCAAGAGTTCTTCCAATAAAAATTGTTTGTAATCTGCTTCTTTTTCCTTTTGAGAAAATCTTTCTTTCAACGATTTCAATTCGGACTTTTGTTTATTCCAGGTGTTGTAAAGCTTCTGATAAGCTTTGATTTCGTCGAGCTGAGAAGAATAAGCATCTAAGATTTGTAATTGGTAATTATTGTCCAATAAATCTTGGGTGTTGAATTGTGAATGTATATCGATTAGAAAATCACCGAAAGTTTTTAGACGTGAAAGTGTGACAGGTGTATCATTGATAAAAGCACGAGATTTCCCACTGGGTAATAATTCTCTTCTGAAAATACTTTCATCTTCATAATCCAATTCATTTTCTTCGAAAAAAGAATTTAAATTAAGTTTTGACACATCGAAATGTGCTTCGATGATGCATTTCTTGGAAGTATCATTGAGCTGTTGCAAATCAGCTCTTTCACCTAAAATCAATTTTAGTGCTCCCAATAAAATAGATTTTCCAGCACCTGTTTCACCAGTAATTATCGTTAAACCTTTATTAAACTCAAGGTTTAAATCATCGATAATAGCAAAATTTTTAACCGATAGTCGGGTGATCATTATTTCTTCATATTATTCCAAATTGAACTATTGGTAGGCGACAAAGAATTTAAAATTTCTTTGATCTTTACGATATCAACTGAGGACATCATCCCACCATTGAAAATTTGTCCTATTTCATCTTTCTTCGCCATGAAGAAGATATCCAATGGATAGAACAAAGCGTAGTTTCCTCTTTGGTAAAACTCTAAAGTTGCAAGCGCATTGCCAATTGTATTTTTTGCACGTGTTTCATTGTCGCTCATTTGGTCCAAACCTACTCTATGGTATTGGTAATATATATTTCTTAAGGTTTTATTGGTAGGCCTTAAAACATTATTGATCAATGATGCACGGGCTTTATTTCCTTCGATTTCATTCCATCCTGCAAAATTACTACTTGCAGAATTGTTGGCAATGGTTTGGCTGATGGTAAAATATTTAGTTCCACCTTCAATTTGATAAGTATCTGCATCCATACCTAAAATATAATAGATATAAAATGCAATCACATCTGTAAGGTTTTTATTGCTGAAAGTCCTCGGATTGAATATCAATTCTTCAGATTCAGTATAAGTGAAATCGAAGTTTGAATCGATGAAATTCAAAATCGGACTGTGGTAAGTCGAATTAAACACAGGTCTTCTCGATTGAATTTGAAGACTTGCATTGAAATGGTTGCCATCTCTATTTCTAATGATGATAATAAAGTTGGCTTCTATTTTTTCATGAACTTTATAACGATTGTCTGTCCATTTTGTGGTATTGATAAAATCGGTCAAAGATCTTTCCAATGTTTGGAAAACAGATACGTTTGATCCTTGCACTTGAGAATAATCAACGGTTACTCTCGCCATAAATTCTTGTGCAAAACTTGGAATTGAAAATATTACACAAATTAATAACGCTATCAATTTCTTCATAAATCGTAATTTTCTATGATAAAGTTAAGAATATCTTTTGCAACTTCTGATTTCTCCTTCGCATCAAATTGCAAAATCTCATTTTTCTTAGATATTATACTAACTTTATTGGTGTCTTTTTGGAAGCCTGCTTCTTTGTCTTGCAATGAATTAAGAACGATGAAATCAAGATTCTTTTTATGTAATTTAGCAGTTGCATTTTCGATTTCATTTTGAGTTTCTAATGCAAAACCAACCAGAATTTGATTTTGTTTCATTTGACCTAATCCTTGTAAAATATCAGGATTTTTCACCAAATCAATTCGCATATCATCATCGTTCTTTTTGATTTTTTGTTCAGCCATAGTTGCAGGTCGATAATCTGCAACGGCGGCTGACATAATTACTATATCAGCGTTTACATAATTATCTTCCATGGCTTTTTTCATTTCTAAAGCCGATAAAACATTGATTCTTTCCAAACCAACTCCATCGGTTGAAATATTTGAAGGACCACAAACGAGTTTAACATTGGCGCCTAAGTCTGCTGCTGATTTAGCGATTTCAATTCCCATTTTACCCGAAGAAAAGTTACCAATAAATCTTACTGGATCAATTTTCTCATAAGTAGGTCCTGCCGAAACCAAAACATTTTTCCCATACAAAGGAGCAGTTTTCAGCAGTTGATTTTCTATAAATTGAACGATGTTTTCTGGCTCAGCCATTCTTCCTTCACCTGAAAGTCCACTGGCCAATTCACCACTTTCTGCCGGAATAATAATATTGCCAAAAGAAGCCAATTTATCTAAATTAATTTTTGTGCTTGGATGTTTGTACATATCCAAATCCATGGCAGGAGCAACAAAAACAGGACATTTGGCCGATAGATAAGTCGCAACAACTAAATTGTCAACTTCTCCATCAGACATTTTTGACATAGTATTGGCAGTTGCTGGTGCAATGATCATATAGTCTGCCCATAGACCTAAATCGACATGATTGTTCCAATCTCCTTTGTCATTGTAAAATTCCCATTCTACTGAATTTTTTGAAAGTGTTGCCAAGGTAAGAGGTGTAACGAATTCAAGTGCATCAGGAGTAGTGATTACTTTTACATCAGCCCCTTTTTTGATCAATAAGCGAACCAAAAAAGCAGCCTTATAGGCTGCTATGCCCGCTGTCACGGCCAACAATATTTTCTTTCGGTTCAGTATAGACATCTGTCTTTTATTCTTTAATTATCTTCCTCTGGTTTTCTGTAGTAAGTACCACCTTCTTTCCATTCTTTGATGGCAATTGCAGTTGGTTTAGGAAGACGTTCGTAGAATTTAGAAACTTCGATTTGTTCGCGATTTTCAAACACTTCTTCCAATGAATCTGAATGGGTTGCGAATTCATCTAATTTTTGCAACAATTCAGTTTTCATTTCTTGACCAATTTGTTCCGCACGTTTACCCATAATTACAATGGCTTCGTAAATGTTGCCTGTTTTTTCTTCAATTTTACTCCTGTCGTAAGTTTGAGTGGTGTTTGGTGCGTCGATTTCTTTGAAATTCATATCTATTAATTATAATTAATTCAACAATAATTTGGTTAGTTATTTCTTGCTTCGTTTTTAGCCAATTGCTCTTTATGCTTCTGCATATCTTTGTTCAACTCTTCATAAATCTTATCAGCTTCACTTTTGAATTCAGAATTTGGAAAATCCTTCATGAACAAACGATATTGAGTCATCGCATTGTTAAGCCTAAGTTCTTTGGCATCGATTCGGCTATAGTTTACTGCCAATTCATATTTAGAACGAAGTGAATACATCATTACTTCTTCTCTGAACTTAGTGTCTGGATAATCATCGAGCATATTGTCAAATGCAATTCCAGCCGCTCTGTAGTTCAGGGTTTTATAATAAATTTTTGCGATTTCAAAAGCTTTTTTCTCTAATTTATGTCGCAATTCATCGATGTATTTATTGGCTTCTTCTACTTTGGGTGAATTTGGATAGGCATTGATAAATGATTGTAATTCATCAATGGCATTGTACGTACTACTTTGGTCACGGTTGTAAACAGGTGAGTGGGTGTAATACGAATAAGCCGAACGAAAAGCTGCGTCTTCAGCTCTCGGATCTGCAGGATAAGTTAAATAAAATGATTTGAATTGATGAGCAGCCAAGCGATAGTTTCTGTCTTGGAAGTTTGCATCGGCTTGTTTATAAGCGATGTCAGGTCCTTGTTCTGTTCCTGCAAAAGCGACCATGATTTTTGAATAAAGGTCGATTGCATTGGCCCATTTTCCTTCTTCATAAAATTCATCGGCTACTTGTAGGATGAAATCTTTGTCAGAACTCTTTAAAGCCTGTTCCATACGCTTGTTACACGATATCAATACCGTTAAAACAAATAATAAAATTCCTGCTCTTTTTAACATTGTGCAAATATATGAAATTATTTGGCACAAACTTAAGACAAATGTGAGTGCCAAATTGTTAAGGAATTAAAAAAATTAAGCTTCGCTATAAGTGGATATGTCTCTATCGAATAAATACATACCACCTTTGTCATCACCTATTAATTTCAACTTGTCCAAAATCGTTCTTGCCAATCTTTCTTCTTCGATTTGTTCAGCTACATACCATTGCAAAAAGTTGTGAGTGGTATAATCCTTTTCTTTTAGAGTTAAATCTACGATTTGATTGATTTGCTCAGAAACTTCGATTTCATGTTGCAATAACATTTCAAAAAGTTCGTGCAAATCTTTGTATTGGTGTTTAGGCTCAGTTAAAGCTGGGATTTTTGCAGCACCACCTCTTTCGTTGATGAATCGAATCAATTTCAACATATGCATTCTCTCTTCGTCCGAATGTGCATAAAGGAATTTTGAAACTCCTTCAAATCCTTTGGTTTCTGCCCATGAAGCCATTGCTAAATAAACTTGAGAAGCAGAGGCTTCTGCTTCGACTTGTTGATTCAAGGCTTCTAAAATATTTTGTTTGATCATAACTTTTAAATTAATTGCCCTAAAAGGCTTTTGATTTTATTGGATAATTTTTCTGTTGCTGGAACTAAAGGTAAACGAGTGAAAGGCTGACATATTTCACGATGGTTTAATAAAGATTTGATGCCGCAAGGATTTCCTTCGTCGTAAATCGCTCTTGTCAAATCCATAATTTCATAATGAATCGCATAGGCCTCATCAACTTTTCTGTCCAAACCTAATTGAATCATCTGAGTGTATTGTTCAGGAATTCCTTGAGCAATCACTGAGATAACTCCACTTCCTCCAGCCAATGTCATAGGTAAACCAAATTCATCATCTCCAGAAATTACCATAAATCCACTGGGTTTGTCCTTTAAAATTTCTGTGCTCTGCAAGAAATTGGGTGAAGCTTCTTTGATAGCGATTATATTGTCAAAATCACGGGCCAGTCTTAGCGTTGTTTCAGCATTGATATTTGAACCCGTTCTGCTTGGCACATTGTATAAGATGATGTTGGCATCTGTGTTTTGAGCCAATGTTTTGTAGTGCTGATAAAGCCCTTCTTGAGTGGGTCTGTTGTAGGCAGGGGAGGCCGATAAAATAGCGAAATAATCGTCTAAATTTGCAGATTTAAATTCATCTTTTACCGCTTCAGTATTGTTTCCTCCGATTCCTAAAACCATAGGTAATCTCCCTGAATTGGCAGATTTAATTGCTTGTAAAATATCTGATTTTTCACTGTTTGTTAAAGTTGGTGTTTCTGCAGTTGTGCCCAAACATACCAAATAATCGACACCACCTTCTATGCTATGGTTGACCAATCTTTCTAAAGCACCAAAATCAATACTTCTGTCCTCCTTAAATGGTGTGATAAGTGCAATACCTGTTCCTCTTAATTCCTTCATTTTATTATAAATTCAACGAACAAATTTAGTCAATTATCTCCAAAAAACAGCTAAATATTTATAGAGTTTGTAGAGGAATAAAACATAGTAGTGTAAGTTTCTATTATTTTAAACGTTTAAAATTCCGTCCGAAAGAAAGTGAACTGTAATTGAGTTCAGTCATTTTTAAAAGTGAGAGATAAAGATAGAAATTATTTTGGATTTATATTTTTTGAAACTCACTGTACACCACCGTTTTCTTTAGTTTTTAATCTGTGAGATTTTTATTTTTTATCACCCACACTTCTGGATCAAGAACTTACAATTCGGACATAATAAATTTAGTACCATCATAAACTTCAGCTGTTCTTAATTGATTAGAATATTTTGGATTTCCTAATAAAATATAAGGGTCATTATTACTTGATAGTACTAATACTATTGTATCCATTAAATTAATATTAGCCGAATCCAATACTACTCTTAACTTCATATTCTTATTTTTTACATAAATATGGGTATAATAATATAATGTACTTAAACCATCTTCATCAACTCTCGTACTAAAAAGTTTATTATTATTTTCATTATAAACTGAGATGATTTCATTCTTCCATGCAAATCCTGTAATTATGATTTCTCGCTTCTCTTTACAGGCAATAAGTGTAAATAAAAAAAAGTATATGAGTTTTAATTTCATCGATTATCTTTATTTAAAAGTCCTTTACTATAATATCTAATCAAAGCTCCCAATTGATTGCCAGTAGCCTTTTCTGGGTTTTTATAAGTCCTTTGTAATTCCTTTAAATCATTACTTGAAGAGTTAATTCTATAATAATAATGAGGATAAGACATGAAATTAGTTTTTTTGTCAAAACCTATTTTTTGTTTGTGGACAGGGGCACTTATCCGATTTTCTTTTAAACCAAAAAAAGAGTAGCCATCAAAGAAACTCACATTATCATTTTTAGAGAATGGATGTATTAGTCCTCCAGTATGCCCTATTTCATGAGATAGCGTATTATTATAATCCGTGGTTCCATCCTTATTAATAAATTTACCATTAATATCCACTCTCAATCCTCCATAATCAGCGTGTCCTCCTACATCTGAAGCAAAGTTTTTAGAATCTCCAATTGCAATTAAATGTTCACTCCCTTGTACATCATCTTCACTACTTATAGCTCTCATATTTAAATTTGCCGTTATACTTACCCCTTCACCTTCGATTGAAAATATTCTATTGAATTGTGCTGTTTGCTCTTTGATATAATTGTCAAGATCTATTTCTTTACCAGAATTATTAACAACAGCCGCATTCACGGTAATATTAATTTGCCAATTTCCATCCTTATCCTTTTTGGCTTTAATAGACCAATCTCTTCCATCTGGATCGTTTAGTAGTATTGGATTATTAACGGTATAATTATATGTTGACGATGGATAAAACTTTTCCGCCAATGGATCCATATTCATCCACCTGCCCAACGCTGGATCATAATTCCTCCATCCATAGTCATACCAATCCAATCCGAGTTCATCTTGTAGTTCTTTTCCGTTATATTTATACATATACTCCGTTTTGGTTACATTCACTAACTCTACTGGATCGCCTATCTGACCGCCGTTGAGGGTTGTGGATGGGTGGAAATGTTGTGATATGTAGAAGAATGATTTCATTTTTTTGGGCGTGGTATAAAGTTAAGGAAATTTTGTTAAAATGATTATTTGCAAAAAACTTTGGATTACTTTTATTCGTAGTTATTCGAAATTCATAGCTTTTAAATATTCACTCTCAGTCATTACTGGTTTCCCTTCGAAAGTTAGAAAACTTCTAAAAGAAAACTCTTTATATGTCTTTTTATCTATATTAATTATTTTCACTACACTATAAACTCCTGATTTATCATCATAGGCTTTTTTACTTATATCTATTAGTTCATCATTCCTATCTTCCAGGACATATTCTAAAATGAAAAGTAAGTCATTGTAATTAATATTATCATTTTTAAAATCTTCTTTTCTTAATTTTTTATATATAATATCTTTCTTATAAGGGTTTTCTTCTATATAATAGTACAAATTATTAGTACGATCATAAATAAAACTAAAAGACTGAGGATAAACATACGATCCTATAATTATAATTTCCTTACTATTTCCTAAGTCAGTATCAAGCAATTTAATTGCTTCTTTGTTTCCCTTATATTTTAGAAACTCCTTATATATGTTCTTGTTACTTTTCATTGTAGAGTAGAATCCCTCTGGACTACATGAAAGAAAATTAAAAACTAATAATGCAAAAATTACATATTTCATCATTTTATTTTCTATTTGAAGGAGACTGTATCGCATTTAATATAATCTTTGCGTCAGGAGTCATTATCCAGTTTCCTTTAACTTTATGAAGTATTCTAGAGTTTTCATTTACTTTAAATTTAGATTCTGTGCTATAATGAGTTCGTAAAGGCAACCCATTTTCTTTACGAAGTTTATTTTCTATAAATGTAGCATAAACTTCATCTTTTCTAACTTCTTGTGGATTCCCATCGGGTCCATATTGGGTATACCATATTTCATCCTTTACTGCGCCATACATAAAATGAGATTGAGCATGTCCTAATTCATGACCTAAAGTTATAAAGAAATTCTTATTAATAGCTTCAAACCCATTTTCAGTAGGAATTAAATCACTTTGGTTGAAATATGTTATTATTGTATTGCCAGCAGCATTAAATGCGTTTTTTTCTTTATATCGAGGATTTGTAACCTTATTTTCTCTAATCATGATATTATTATCTTCATTCTCAAAGAATTTTAAAAGGGCTTTGCCATCCTTACAATTTTCACAACCAATTTCATTTAAATATCCTTGAATATGAGCGATATAACTCCCTTCTTCGGCTGAATATTCTTGATCATATTCCTTAGTTTCTTTATTTTGAGAATATAATTGACCATTTTCATATTTATATTTATTTCCATTCTCATATATCCAAATATATTCTCCGTTTACATCAATTAATCTTACAGGATTATTTGCTGTATATTGATATGGTGTTATATTATAATAAGAGTCAGAAAACTTATCCATACTAAAGAATCTACCAATCGCCGGATCATAATTTCTTGCTCCGTAGTCGTAAACATTAAGCCCCAACTCATCCTGCCATTCTTTACCGTTGTACTTATATATATACTCCGTTTCCGTCACATTCACTAACTCTACTGGGTCGCCTACCTGACCACCATTCAAGCCTTCTGCTGCTCGGAAATCTCGGTTTCTTGAAGATGGGTAGTGGACTTTCTGAAAATGGGGTGATATGTAGTTGGGTTGGGTCATTTTAAATGTATGAGATAAAAATAGAAAGTTTATTTTATTTTACCATCTCAATGTTAGACATATAGTTAATTACCATCTCCATATTGATCTTTTACAAAGTGGTAAAAACTTTTTATCGTTAATAAAATCAATTTTCATATCTTGATTAAAATAATTAACA
>Ga0209487_1000958_pt1 | contig 24953 bp, 30 predicted proteins | sample Poulit2012_FD_187524 | JGI IMG/M metagenome (GOLD analysis project Ga0209487, IMG submission 187524) | Agricultural soil microbial communities from Georgia to study Nitrogen management - Poultry litter 2012 (SPAdes) (version 2) | ecosystem: Environmental > Terrestrial > Soil > Agricultural land...
ACAGGTACTGCAGGGAGATGTTGGTCGAGGTCGAGGAGGACAGCTCCTTCTTCGCCTGCTCGGCGGCCTCCTTGAGGCGCTGCAGGGCGATGCGGTCCTTGGACAGGTCCACGCCGTCCTTGTTCTTGACCTGGGAGACCAGCCAGTCCACGACCTTCTGGTCCCAGTCGTCGCCGCCCAGGCGGTTGTCGCCGGCGGTGGCCTGGACCTGGATGGTCGAACCGTCCTCGTCCTTGCTCACCTCGAGCAGGGACACATCGAAGGTGCCGCCACCGAGGTCGAAGACCAGGATCTGCTCGTCGTCCTTGCCCTTCTCCAGGCCGTAGGCCAGGGCCGCGGCGGTGGGCTCGTTGATGATGCGCAGGACGTTGAGGCCGGCGATGGTGCCGGCGTCCTTGGTGGCCTGACGCTCGGAGTCGGAGAAGTAGGCCGGCACGGTGATGACCGCGTCGGTCACGGACTCGCCCAGGTAGGACTCGGCGTCCTTCTTGAGCTTGCCGAGGGTGCGGGCCGAGATCTCCTGCGCGGTGTACTTCTTGTCGTCGATCTCGGTGGACCACTCGGTGCCCATGTGGCGCTTGACCGAGGAGATGGTGCGATCGACGTTGGTGACGGCCTGACGCTTGGCGACCTCGCCCACCAGGACCTCGCCCTGCTTGGAGAAGGCGACGACCGACGGGGTCGTGCGCGAGCCCTCGGCGTTGGCGATCACGGTGGACTGGCCACCCTCGAGGACGGCCACGGCCGAGTTGGTGGTGCCGAGGTCGATTCCGACGACACGAGACATAAGGTGCCTGCCTTTCTGCGGCTGGAAGACCGCTATGGGTTCATGCGTTGCTGCTCGGTCGAGGAGGCTCCGCCGGTGCGGCGGTCACGCTCCTGGCCGATCAGCTCCGCCGGCCGTCGGGGCCGACGGCAAGACTGAGTGACAGCGGCTCAAGTAGAGAACTCTCGCGAGCCCCTGTCAAACCAGGACTCACTGAACTTGAGTACGTCATGCTCAACTTACGCCTGAGGCAGGTTATTCCGGAGCGTGCGAGCTATGACGGAGGTCACCTGTGTAGGTTTCCGCGCGGCCCACCGTGCTGGACACCGAACGTCGCTACGTCGCCGACGACGGTCTGCGTGGCGACGACCTCTGTCCGCGACGCGGTGGCGATCTGGGGCACCACCGGAGCGTCGCGTTCAGCGAGCTCGGTAGAGAGCTGTGCGCGCGGTTGCGAGCGCAGTGGCGAGGACCGAGAGCACGAGGACCGCGGTCAGCAAAAGGTAGGTGTCAAGGGGACCGATGGTCACTGGACGCACGCCGACGGCATTGGTGTAGGGCGTCGTGGCTGCCGTGACGATGAGCGCGCCGAGGGTCCACGCCACGAGCGCGGGCGGCACGGTGAGCGCGAGGGCTTGCCGAGCGACCGCGATGAGTGTCGCGCTTCTGCTCATGCCGAGGCGCCCGAGCTGGGTGATGTCTTTTCGGCGGGCGAGCGTCGTGATGGCGGTCGACGAGATCGCCAGAGCGAGAGCCAACGCGATGGGTGCACCGATCAGGAGCGGGGACTCGGAGGTGCCTTGCCCGCCGGTGGCTGAGACGGCAGCCCCGGGCGGGAGGTCAGCGATCCATTCGTCGGCCGCCGCACTCTGCCAGCCAGCAGGCACCGGGTCAGGGGCAGCAGTCGTGATCACTGTCGTCGGACCGGATGAGGTGGCGGGGGTCGTGTCGTCGATCAGGTAGAGGTTTCCCAGCGTGCTCGGGACCGTGGCGACGGCGAGGATCGGCAGCTCGGTCGGCCCGTCGCCGCCGTCGAGAGCGACGGTCTGTCCGGTCTCCAGGCCCGTCTCGGTCGCGCTGCTGGCAGTGATCACCAGGCCGGGCCCTTCGAGGCTGGTGCTGCCGGGCACGTAGGGGCCGAGGAACCTTTCGGCATCCGCGCTGGTCAGGGTCTGTGCAGGTTCCAGATAGCCGGAGCCCCCGACGGCGACCTCTGTCTGCGTCAGCACGACCCCGGCCCCGTCCACGTCGACAGCGGCAGGATCCGCACCGGCGGACGAGTGGGTCAGGACCGTGGTTCCTGCGAGCACCTGGGACAGGCGTTCCTCGGCTGCCTGTTCGGAGATCGCGAAGAAACCCACGAAGAAGACACAGAGTCCGATCGCGAGCATGACTGCCGCCGGGGTGGTGGACCGGCCCGCCGAAGTGGTCCAGCGGCTGCTGACCATGGCAGGCGCTGACATGCGCGGTCGTACTGCGATCACTCCCTGCGCAGCCGTGCCTGCGAGCAACCGCCAGATCCGAGCCAAGAAGCCGAGCAGCGAGGCCGTGGCCAGCATGCCCCACAGGAGTCCGGCCTGCGTGCTGACGGTGAACACCGCCTGCAACGTGCTCAGTCCGGCCAGGGCCGCAAGGAGAACCGTCAATGCGATGCCCAGACGGCGAGCAAGAGTCGTCGGCTCGGCAACAAGGGCGACACTGACCGGTTCCCGCCGTGACGCCCGCCGCGCGGCGCCCGTCGCCGCCACCAGCGCCACACCCGTCGTCGCAGCCGCCACCGTCGCAACAGTTCCAAGCGACGGGCCCGGATCGACCGCGGCCGGGACGATCTCCATCATGGACAGATAGGGCACCAGCACTGGGATGAGAACGGGGCGCTCCCCCGGCGCACCGAGGCCCTCACGCTCTACGGCTCATCGGCCCAGCTGCCGCCTCGAAAGACCCTGTAGTCGGCATACCGGCCCGGGTCGAGATAGTCCCAGCACCACTCCCAGACATTGCCGAGCATGTCCGACAGTCCGAAGGCATTGGGCTGTTTGCGCCCGACGCGCTGGACGCCGTCGGTCTCGTCCCGGGCGGTCCAGGCGATGTCACGCAGCGCCCCGTAGTGCGGGCCGGTGGTGCCGGCGCGGCAGGCGTACTCCCATTCGGCCTCGGTCGGCAGGCGGTACCCGTCGGCCGAGACATCCCAGCCGGCTCGACGCCCGTCGAGCCGGTAAGCACGTCGCAGACCAGCGGTATCGGACAGCGCATTGCAGTGGGCGATGACATCGTCCCAGGTCAATCCGTGGACCGGCTGCTTCGTCCCCACAGCGACCACCGTCGTGCGCGCGATCTCGAAGGGCTCGAGTCGCACCTCGGTCGCCATCGCGCGGCGGGCATCATGGAGCCGGACCGTGCCTGCAGGCAGGGCCACGAGCTCACCGGGATCCAGGTCCACGGTGCGAACCTATCCCGGGGGCCGGTCCGGCCGACAGCGATTTGCCGTCTCCGTGGCACAGCTTCGGACGTGTGCGTCACCAGTGGGCCGTCACGAAACGCCACAGCTGGTCAGCAGCCTCGGAGACCGCGCCGTCCCTGCCGCCGCGATGGATGCATGCAGGAGGCAGCAGAGCGCGCAGCACCTCCGCGTCGCGACGGGCGTCGACGATCACGTCCTCGGTCTCGCCGCGAGCACGCAGTCGTGCCGCGCGCTGCGCGTCCCCGATCTCCCATCCCAGCAGCAGGTCACCGGCGACCGTGTCAGCGTCGGCATCGGGTACCTGGGTCAGCAGGATCATGGGCGTGCCCGCTCGGGTGACCAGTCCGGTGATCCTGTCCCAGAGCCGGTCATAGGCAGGCCAGGCCGCAGCGGCCGACGGGTCTGCGATCGGCACCCCGAGCAGATGTCCCTCCTCGAGGATCTCGTCGATGTCCGCGACGACCGCCGCACCGTGGGCACGCGCCACCAGGTGAGGCAGAACTGCACTCTTCCCGGTTCCCGGCGGCGCCGCGATGCGGATCAGAGGTGCCTGTCCAGGATCGTTCTCGGCGGCCATCACACGATGATCGCAGGCTCGCCGGCCTGCTGCCCGCCTTCTCGTCCTCACCGTTGGGACTCTCCCTGACACGTGGCGGGTGGAACTACGGCGTCGCCTCGGCCCGACCCGCTCCGACCGATGAGGCCGATGACGGGTACCTGCGGACGAATCCTGCCATCGCGATCACGGTGACCACGCAGATCACGGCCGCAGCCACGGCTCCTCCCCGGCCGCCGTGAGCGGCGACGGCCCAGCCGCCGAACGCCGCTGCCGCCGAGATGCCCACGTACAGCGCACTGGTGTTCAGGGCCACCGCCTCGGCACCGGCGTCGCCCGCCAGCTGCAGTGCCCGAGTGTTCATCGGCGGGTTGAAGCCCCAGCCCGCGAAGCCGTATGCCGCGAGGGCGACGCCTGTCAGCCACAAGGGACCGGTGCCGTCGTGGATCAGACCGATCCCCGCCAGGGTGAAGATGGCAGCCGCCATCAGGGTGAAGGCGGACAGGAGGGCGCGGTCAGCACCCCAGCGGTCAGTCAGCCGGCCGCCGACGATGGTGCCCAGTGCACCGGCCACTCCGACGATGGCGATGAACACGGCCAACATGGTGCCGCCGTGCCCGGTGAGGTCACGAGTGATGGGGCCGATATATGTGTAGATCAGCAGTCCGCCGCTGGCTCCCAGCGTGGTTCCCAGCACGCACGTCAGCACGGCCGGCCGACCGAGGATTCTCAGCTGCGCGCGCACCCCGATCTCGGGGGCCCCGGGCACTGCGGGCAGCATCCGGGCATTGGCCAGCGCCACCAGCACGGTCAGCAGCGCCACGGCGGCAAAGGTGGAGCGCCACCCGAAGGTGGTCCCGAGCACGGAACCGAGCGGCACTCCGACGAACAGGGAGATGCTCAGTCCGGCGGCGACCATCCCGACCGCTCGTCCCACCCGGTCGGGAGCGGCGATCCGAGCGGCCATCGCGAAGACGACCGGGCTGATGGAGGCAGCGACCAGCGCAGCAGTCACGCGCAGTGCCAGCAGCGCTGCGAAGGTGGGGGCGAGTGCGGTGAGTACGTTGAGCAGTGCGAAGATGCCGAGTCCGACCAGCACCAGGGGCTTGCGAGGCAGCCGTGCCGTCGCCACGGCCAAGGGCGGTGCAGCCAGCGCGTAGGTCACCGAGAAGACGGTCACCAGCTGCCCGGTTGCGGCCTCGCTGACCTGCTGGTCCCGCGCGATCTCGGGCAGGATCCCGGCGATGATGAAGTCGTCGGTGCCGATCACGAAGGTGATCAGCATCAGGCAGAGCAGCCATCCGATGCCGTGTGCGCGTTGGGTGTCCACAGAAGTCATGCCGAGGACGCTAGGAGCCTGACACTGGCGTCAAGGTCAAGCCTGTGACGCGCCGGCTGAGCTCACCTGGAATCGGCCGCGTGCTCCAGCGTGTCGGCATGGGCGGCCAATCGTCCGCGGGTGCGTTGCAGGCGATCGATCAGCTCGTCCAGGCGCGCCAGGCGCGCGGCTACGGTCTCCAGCTCAGCAGGGCAGCGAGACACCGTGGTCAGCGGCTGGTCCAGACATCCCTCCTCGAGGTACTGCTGGACGTCTGCGATCGTGAGGCCGGTCTCCAGCAGGTCCTTGATATTTCCTGCCCGGATCGCGTCGCTCGCGTCGTAGACGCGGTAGCCGTTGTCGCCGCGGGCAGGAGACAGCAGCCCCTGCTGCTCGTAATGGCGCAGTGACCGTGGGCTGGTCCCGGTGCGCGCAGCGAGCTCTCCGATCCGCATCTTTCCCGTGACACTCATGTCCTCGACCCTACGCGCGCGGTGGATGATGCTGCGATGGGCGTCAGCACCCTTGTTCGACGGAGCCGCGACGGGCTGTGATCGCTGCATGCGGCCGCGAACCCGGTTCTTCGCGACACTCGGTGCGATCACCCCTGAACCCGGCGTCGACGAGCGCTCGCGTCATGTCCGGGATGGACCAGGAGTACGCGGGGGCGACAGCATGGTCGAAGGGTTCGATGCGCGGCCCGTCAAAGAAGCCGATCAGCAGTCGACCGCCCGGCACTAGGGCCGCGTGCATCGTGCTGAGCGCGGAATCGACCTCGTGGGGGTGCAGATGGATCAGTGAGTACCAGGCCAGGATCCCGCCGTAGCGGCCGGCGACTGCATCGAGATCGGCGAAAGCTCTGCATGAGTAGGTGACGTCGGCGTGTCGCTCCCGTGCGAGCGCGACGAACTCCGCGACGGGGTCGATGCCCTCCACGTCACAGCCTGCGGAGGCCAGGTGGGCGGTCCAGTGCCCTGGCCCGCAGCCGGCATCGAGGATCACCCTCTCGGCCGCCCGTGCCCAGTTCTCGATGAGGCAGCGGTCGAGCGGGTTCATCACCTCGACCGCACCCAGCTTATGCATGTATTCATTCGCCCGCTCTCCGTAACGGGCCAGCGTCGTCCCACTGGTCCGCCCCTGGACAGTAGTGCGACGGGCACTATCCCAAGAGACTTTGCTCATCTCATCCAGGAGGACCGATGCCGTTCCACCCTGCCTATCCGGACCGCCTCACCCGACGCCAGTTCGACGACGAGGACCACATGACCGCAGCCTGGGTCGACGGGGCTTCTCCCCCGTCCGATCCGATCGTCATCACTGAGTCCGATCCCGAGTGGCCCCACAGGTTCAGCGATCACGCCGGGGAGATCTCACGGGCCCTCGGAGACGTGGCGCTGAGGATCGAGCACGTCGGCTCGACATCCGTGCCGGGCCTGCCCGCGAAGCCGATCATCGACATCGACGTGCATGTGGCCGACAGCTCGGCGGAGCAGCACTACGTCCCGGCGCTTCAGGGGAGCGGGTACCGGCTGATCATTCGGGAGCCCTGGTGGAACGGGCACCGCATGCTCGTCTCGCCGCAGGAGGCTGATCGCGTCAATCTGCACGTGTTCCCCGCCGATGCCTCCGAGCCCCTGCGCCATCTGCTGTTCCGGGACTGGCTGCGCTCGCACCCCGAGGACCGGGAGAGGTACGCCGCGGTCAAACGGGACCTGGCCCGGTCCACGGCCGAGCATCCGGCGGATTACAATTTGGCCAAGAATGAGGTCATCGACGAGATCTTCGCGCGCATCTTCAGTGCGCCGCCGAGCCAGCATCCCTCCTGGCCGGACACGGCAGGCCCATGAGGCTCGCTCGGTCGGCCCAGGGTACGGTCAGTTCCGGGCGAGGGAGACCCCGCGCCACCGCGGCGCAGAGCACTCCGCCACCTCACGCGCGCCGCGCGATCAACTGGAAGGTGTGCCAGTGCTTGGGGCCGGAGAAGGAGCGGCCGTCATACTCGCGCTCGTCGAGAGCGAGAACGTCCAGGCCCGCGAGAAGTCCGTCGAGCTCGGCGCGACCGGGGTAGAAGCCGTCGGTCCCCGCCCAGTCGTCCCGTTGCCCGAACAGGTCCACAGCCAGCACTCCCCCACGCCGCAACGCATCTCGGATCAGCTGCCACAGGTCCGCGAAGCCTGCTCGCGGCACGAAGGGCAACGTCGCGCAGGACAGGATCACATCCGCATCCGGCAGCTCGGTGAGTTCCTCGAGTCGCACGGTCCGGTGTTGGATCGGATGGCTCTCGGCGAGCGCCCGCATCGCTTCCTCGACTCCGGGATCAACGTCGTAGCTGTGCACGCGGAATCCTGCGTTCGCCAGGTATGCGGCCTCGATGCCGACACCGCTGCCCAGCTCCACCGCCACGCATGCTGCTGCCTCGACCGGCGCCGACCGGGCCTCCACGGCCCGTTTCGCCAAGGGACGCAACGGCCGGCCCTGCTGGGCGATGTTGTAGGCCCCGAAGTCACGGTCTGCACTGCTGTTCTCCATCCCACCACCCCTCCTCGAACAGTGGAACACCGCGTGTTCCTGTCGGAATGCGTTCACACCGGGGCCTCCTCCTCCAGCCGTTCCCACAGCGGGGCCCAGGCGATGTCGGCCAGCTAACCGTAATGGGCGTCCGTGGTGCCCGCCCGGCAGGCGTACTCCCACTCGGCTTCGGTCGGCGAGCGGAATCCGTCGGCTACAAGGTCCCAGTGCACGCGACGCAGCGGCATCGGAGAGGTCGTTGCAGAAATCGATCGCATCGAACCAGGTCGCACCATGGACGGGACGGTCTTTCCCGAAGGGGACCGCTGTCGTGCGCGCGATCGGGATGGGATCGAGCCGCACCTCGGCCTCACGTCCGCGGCGCACGTCCCGCAGCAACACCGTGCCAGCAGGCAGGGCCACGAGCTCGCCAGGATCCAGGTCCACGGCTCCAACCTATCGCGGGGCCGGGGAGGCGTGGAGGAATCCTCCACTGGCTCCCAGGTCCTCAGCGCGGACAACGGTCGAGCCGGGCATCCGTGCCGGCACTTCACGCAGAGCCGCCGGTGAGGCAGGCTGGGGCCATGACCAGCCGTCTCGCCGTCATCGCCATCGACGCCACCCGGCCGCGCCTCGTCGCCGACTTCTGGCGCGCAGTGCTGGGCTGGGAGGTGGTCGAGTCCCACGCGGACGGCATCAGCATCGCGCCCGGAAACGGAACCTGGCCGGGCATCGACGTGTTCCAGGTGCCGGAGGGCAAGACCATCAAGAATCGTCTGCACCTCGACCTGCGGGCCGACGGGTCCAGCACCGAGAGCGAGCTGCAGCGGCTCCTGGACCTCGGAGCGCGCAGGGTGGACGTGGGCCAGGGCCCGGAGGTCAGCTGGGTGGTCCTCGCCGATCCGGAGGGCAACGAGCTGTCCCGGACGGTCCAGGAGGTGAGCCGGTAGGAGGTCTCCTGCCGAGCACGCCGATCTAACGCAGGACCGGTCTTCGCTCAGCGGTCCTCGGCTGTGGCATCCCGTCCAGGTACTCGGCGATGCGCCACCCGCAGCCTGTATACAGAGATATTCGCCGTCACCCGATTCGCGCGCATGCCTTCAGGGGGTGACGGACCGTTGTATACACTCGAGGTGTGCGTGCCAGTGACCGGGCCTATCGGGTCCTTCGTGAGGAGATCATCGAGGGCGCCCTCTCGCCCGGATCCGTCCTGGGCGAGGTCGAGCAGTCGGCGCGGCTGGGCCTGTCCCGCACGCCCCTGCGCGAGGCGCTCGGCCGTCTGGTCGCCGACGGTCTGGCCGAGCAGCCTCGGGGCCGCGGCATCGTGGTCACCGCAGTCTCGCTGACCGAGGCATCGGCGCTGTTCGACCTGCGCACAGCCCTCGAAGTGCTCGCCACCCGCCGCGCTGCCGAGAACGTGGCCCTGGCCCCGGACGGCGCAGGGCGCTCGGACAGAGACGTCTTCCGTGATCTCGCGGACCGCTTCGAGGCCGCCACGAGCGTGCTGGCATCCGGGGCCGACCCGGCGACCTACTACGCGCTGACGGAGGAGCTCGATGAGGCCGTCGACTCCACCAGCGCGAACAGCTACCTCGCCGATGCGCTGCGCGGCGTGCGGGTCCACCTGGGCCGGCTGCGGCGGCTCTCGCGCAACTCCCCCTCCCGGCTGGCCGAGTCGGCTCGCGAGCACGCCGCCATCGCCCGCGCCGTGGCCGACGGCAACCCCGAGCTCGCCGCTGCTGCCACCACCGTCCACCTGCAGCACGCCCTGACCCACCTGCTGGCAGAGCCCTCAGAACCTACAGAACCCATCGACACCACCGGCCCCCAACAGCCGGCGAAAGAGAGATCGGCATGAGAGACCACGACGTCCGCGTCCACCGCTCCGAGGAGAACCTGGCCCACGAGGACCAGCTGGCCTGGAAGATGGCCGAGGTGGCCGTCGACCCCGTCCAGGTCGAGGACGAGGTCACCGAGATGATCATCAACCGCATCATCGACAACGCCGCGGTCGCCGTCGCCTCGCTCACCCGCGCCCCGATCGCCTCCGCCCGGGCCCAGGCGCTGAGCCATCCCGTCTCCACCGGGGGGACCGGGGCGAGCATCTACGGCATCGACCAGCGCACCTCCCCCGAATGGGCCGCCTGGGCCAACGGGGTCGCCGTGCGTGAGCTGGACTTCCACGACACGTTCCTGGCCGCCGACTACTCCCACCCGGCCGACAACATCCCGCCGATCCTGGCCGTCGGCGAGCACGTGGGCAGCTCCGGCGAGCAGCTGATCCGAGCGCTGGCCACCGGCTACGAGCTGCAGGTCGACCTGGTGCGCGCCATCACCCTGCACGCCCACAAGATCGACCACGTCGCCCACCTGGGACCGTCGGCCGCCGCCGGGATCGGCACCCTGCTGGGACTGGACACCGAGACCGTGTTCCAGGCCATCGGGCAGGCCCTGCACACCACCACCGCCACCCGCCAGTCCCGCAAGGGCGAGATCTCCACCTGGAAGGCCCACGCCCCGGCCTTCGCCGGCAAGATGGCCGTCGAGGCCGCGGACCGGGCGATGCGCGGACAGACCTCCCCGGTGCCGATCTACGAGGGCGAGGACGGGGTGATCGCCTGGCTGCTGGGCGGGCCCGAGGCTCGCTACACGGTGCCGCTGCCCGCGCCGGGCGAGCCCAAGCGGGCCATCCTGGACACCTACACCAAGGAACACTCGGCCGAGTACCAGGCCCAGGCCTGGATCGACCTGGCCCGCAGGCTGCACACCACCCACCCCGAGGCCGCCGACCCCGAGCAGGTCGACTCGATCCTGATCCGCACCTCCCACCACACCCACTACGTGATCGGCTCCGGCGCGAACGACCCCCAGAAGTACGATCCGGCCGCCTCCCGCGAGACCCTGGACCATTCGATCCCCTACATCTTCGCCGTCGCCCTGCAGGACGGCACCTGGCACCACGCGGACTCCTACGCCCCCGAGCGCGCCGGCCGCCCGGACACGGTGGCGCTGTGGCACAAGGTCACCACCGAGGAGGATCCGGAGTGGACCCGCCGCTACCACTCGCTGGACCTGACGGAGAAGGCCTTCGGCGGCGCGGTGGTCATCACCCTGATCGACGGCACCGTGATCGAGGATCAGATCGCGGTCGCCGACGCCCATCCCCAGGGCGCCCGCCCCTTCGCCCGCGAGCAGTACACCCGCAAGTTCCGCTCCCTGGCCGAGGGGGTCGTCGACGAGACCGAGATCGAGCGCTTCCTGGAGGCCGCAGCGAACCTGCCGGACCTCGCTGCCGGTGAGCTGGGGCGGCTGAACATACGCGCCGTGAGCGGCGCGGCGGACCTCGCGGCCGGACCGAAGGGGCTCTTCTGATGCTGTACTCCACCAAGACCGCCGGAGACAAGCGCCGCGATCTGCGGCAGCTGCTGACCCCAGGCGCCGCCCAGCCCTTCCCCGGCGCCTTCACCCCGCTGTCGGCCAAGCTGATCGAAGAGAAAGGCTTTCCCGGCGCGTACGTCTCCGGGGCCGTGATCGCCAATGAGCTGGGTCTGCCCGACGTCGGCCTGACCACCCTCTCCGAGGTGGCGACCCGGGGCGGCCAGATCGCCCGCGCGACCGACCTTCCCTGCCTGATCGACGCCGACACCGGCTTCGGCGAGCCGATGAACGTGGCCCGCACCATCCAGGAGCTCGAGGAGGCGGGTCTGGCCGGCTGCCATATCGAGGACCAGGTGAACCCCAAGCGCTGCGGGCATCTGGACGGCAAGACGGTGGTGGACCTGGAGACCGCCACGAAGCGGATCCGGGCCGCCGCCGACGCGCGCCGCGACGAGGACTTCCTGGTGATGGCCCGCACCGATCTGCGCGCCACCTCGGGACTGGACGCCGCCATCGACCGGATGCAGGCCCTGGTCGAGGCCGGGGCCGACGCGATCTTCCCCGAGGCTCTGCAGGACCTGTCGGAGTTCGAACAGGTCTGCGCGGCGCTGGATGTGCCGGTGCTGGCGAACATGACCGAGTTCGGCAGGTCCGAGCTGCTGACCCGCACCCAGCTGGCCGAGGCGGGCGTGGCCATGGTGATCTACCCGGTCACCCTGCTGCGCGCCGCGATGGGCGCGGCAGAACGCGTGCTGGACACGATCACCACCGAGGGCACCCAGGCCACGCGGGTTTCCGAGATGCTCACTCGCGCCCGGCTCTATGAACTGGTGGACTATGAGGGGTACACCAGGTTCGACACCTCGGTCTTCGACTTCGAGGTGCCCACCTCCCCATTCAGCGCAGACATCGCTGTCGACCCCAGGAGTGAGAAATGAACGACCACACCGAGACCAGCGAGATCCGCAAGGGGCTGAACGGGGTCGTCGCCGACGTCTCCGCCATCTCCAAGGTCAACCCCGAGACGAACTCCCTGCTCTACCGCGGCTACCCGGTTCCGGAGCTGGCGGCCACCCAGCCCTTCGAGGCCGTGGCCTACCTGCTGTGGAACGGTGAGCTGCCCACTGCGGACCAGCTGTCCGAGGCCATCGATCACGAGCGCTCCCACCGGGCGCTGGACGACTCGGTCAGGACGGCCCTGGATGCCCTGCCGGCCGACTGCCACCCGATGGACTCGCTGCGCACCGCGGTCTCCGTGCTGGGGGCGATGGATCCCACGGCGCAGGACTCCTCCCCCGAGGCCGAGCGGGAGAAGGCACGGCGGCTGTTCGCCCAGCTGCCGGCGGTGATCGCCTACGAGCAGCGGCGGCGCCGGGCCGGGGGCGCGACCGAGCCGGTGGCTCCGCGCGAGGATCTGGACTACGCCCAGAACTTCCTGTGGATGACGTTCGGCGAGGAGGCCTCCCCCGCGGCGGTCGACGCCTTCCGGATCTCGATGGTGCTGTACGCCGAGCATTCCTTCAACGCCTCCACCTTCACCGCCCGCGTGATCACCTCGACCCTGTCGGATCTGCACTCGGCGGTCGCCGGGGCGATCGGCGCGCTCAAGGGCCCGCTGCACGGTGGGGCGAACGAGGCGGTGATGTACACCTTCGACGAGATCGGGATCCGTCCCGAGGAGTCCGAGGCAGAGGCCAAGGAGCGCGCGAAGGCCTGGATGGAGGACGCGCTGGCCCAGAAGAAGAAGGTGATGGGTTTCGGCCACCGGGTCTACAAGCACGGCGACTCCCGCGTGCCCACCATGAAGGAGGCGCTGGACGCGATGATCGCCCACGCAGGTCGATCCGAGCTCATGGGCCTGTACAACGGCCTGGAGCAGGCGATGGACGAGGCCAAGGGCATCAAACCGAACGTGGACTACCCGGCCGGCCCCATCTACCACCTGATGGGTTTCGACACCGAGATGTTCACCCCGCTGTTCGTCGCCGCCCGCATCACCGGCTGGACCGCGCACATCATGGAGCAGCGCGCCCAGAACGCGCTGATCCGCCCGCTCGCCCTGTACGACGGTCCCGACGAGCGCGCTGTCCCCGCCTCCTGAGCAGGAGAAGGTGCAAGGTATCAGCAATGCATCCCGTATTGGGATTCGCGGCGGTATGCCGAATGCATGAGCACCCAGATCGCTGTCCGCCTCCCAGATGACGTCGTCGCCTACCTCGACAGGGCGGTGGCGGAGGGGCGGGCGCCCAGCCGCGCCGCCCTCGTCACGCGCGCCTTGGAGCGACAGATGCGCGCCGATGCGGCACGCACCGACGCCGCGATCCTGACCGAGACCGGCGCCGACGACGATCTCGATGATCTCGTCGCCTGGTCCAGCCAGCATCTGCCGGACCTCGGGTGATCTCGTGCGCGAGATCTGTCTGGCCCGTCTGGACAAGACCCGCCCCGTCCTGGTGCTCACCCGCGGCGAAGCTCGTGCCGCCATGTCGAAGGTGACCGTCGCTCCTGTCACCACGACGGTGAAGGGTTTGTCGAGCGAGCTCGCCGTCGGCCCGGTGAATGGACTCGATCAGGAAGGGGCGGTCTGCCTCGACAACACGCTCACGATCCCTTCCGCGCTGCTGGGACGAACGGTCGGGTTCCTCAGCAGCGCCCAGGAGGCCGAGCTCGCCCGCGCCACCGTCCTGGCCTTCGACCTGGAGCTTCCCCTGCTCTCGTGGACCCGCTTCCGGTTCATGGAGCTGCGACCTCGAGGTGATCAACCTGGGCGGCCCAGCCGTATCGATCCCGCGTCCCCGTCGACGGTGACGATCGTCCCCTCGGGGAGAGTGCGCCTGGCCTCCGGCACAGCGAGCACGGCAGGGATGCCGACCTCTCGGGCGACGATCGCCGCATGCGAGAGCACTCCCCCGATCTCGGTGACCACTGCAGCTGCGATCTGGAACAGCGGCGTCCAGGCCGGATCGGTGTGCTGGCACACCAGGACGTCGCCCGGGCCGCCCCGGCGGAAGTCCGCTGGCCCTGCCACGAGCCGTACCGTGCCGGTCGCGATCCCCGCACTGGCGGGAACGCCGTGCAGCGCGGTGCCACCGGAACCTTTCTGCGGAGCGCGCTGCGGCTGCGACTGTGGCTGGGGCGGCGCCGCCGTGATGGGCCGGGCCTGGAGGATGTGGATCTGTTGCCCGGTGAGGGCCCACTCGATGTCCGCCGGGGCGCCGAGCTCCCGCGTGACCCGTCGGCCGAGCTCGTCGAGGGCGTGGACCTGCTCATCGCGCAAGCTCGACGCGGCGTGCTGGCGACGCGGCCCCTGCCGTGGGCGCAGCCCCTCCTCGTGGCGGGCGGAAGGTTCGGTCCTCTCGGCGGTGCGGAGCTCGGTGATGCCGGTGTCATCGATCTGCCATGCGTCCGGGGTGACCTGGCCGCCCGCGAGCTGGTCGCCGAGGCCGCGGGTGGCCTCGAGCATGCGCACCGAGCCCGTGAAGAGCACCCCGGAGGTGTCCGCGTCGATGAACTCCTGCACCAGGATCGCCATCTCCGGCGAGCTCCCCGAGCAGGGCCGTCGGTGCCCTCGGTAGGCCACGGCGTGAGGCGACCACAACGACGCCCAGCAGCGCAGGATCGCTTCGCACACGGCGTCAGTGCCACGTACGGCAAGGACGCTCTCGTGCTGGCCGGCGGCCGAGGCCCCGATACTGTCCTCGCTGGTGGCGGACGATCGCACGGCAACACGGCCCGTCCCGCCCGCGCCGGTCAGTCGCCGCAGCGCTCTGTCGATGGCGGCGACCAGGTCGTCGGCCAGCTCGAGACCCAGGATGCGTTCCGGATCGACGAGGCTGCCGTCCGCTCTGCCCACGTGGCGGAGATACTCGCTGGTGGGCACCACGAAACCGCTCGGGACCGGCATGCCGGAACGCACCAGGCCCCCCAATGCTGCGGCTTTCCCGCCGGAGGTCTCCGGCCGAGCGTCACCCAGGTCGATGACCGTCATGAGTGCCCTCGGGAGGACTCGACGGCCCCGGCCAGATGTGAGCGATCGTTGACCGCACTGATGGACGGCAGCTCACCGTCGGCGAACTCGATCACACTCACACCGGTGTTGTCGATGCGCGTCAGCGACAGCCAGCTCAGTGCCGGTGCCCCGAGCGCTTCGCGCACCATCCATGCCACCGGATACGCATGGGTGACCAGCACCTCGTGGGTGGCTCTGTTCCCGGGAGGGTTCGAGGTCGCGAACCGCGCGGTGAGGCGGCTCGAGGTCCTGCGGCACGCCTCGGCCTCCTCCGGGCCGTACCCGTCGAAGAACGCGGTCCAGGTACCCCAGAGCTGTCCAGGATCAGGCACATGGGGGACGTGGTCCACGAGCTCGGGCGCTTCGTCGACGAGGACGCGCGGCAGCTGCTGGCCGATGATCGCGGCACTGTCGGCGGCCCGCGACAGGGGTGAGTGCCAGATGACGTCGACCGGCAGCTCGGCGAGCCGGCGGCCGAGCAGGCGGCACTGCTCCCGTCCCGCCTCGGTCAGGGTCCCGAAGGCATCAGCGGCTCCATGCCGGATCAAGTACAGGGTGCGGGTCGGCACGGATCATCCCCTCCCGGGCATGCGGTCGCGGCCGAGGGAGGACATCAGGTCCTGGTGCAGTTCGGCCCATACCACGTGACAGGAGAGGATCCCGACCCCCGTGATCCATCGCAGTCCCTGGGTCCGGGCGCGGGCGAGGGCCGCCGTGTACTGCGCCGGATACCGCTCGAAGCGAGGCAGGATCTCGATGGCGGGGTCCAGTACGCCCTCCAGATGCTCCCCGAGCGCCGACAGGTGCCTCGTCAGAGCGGTGAGATCCGCCGAGCCGGGCTCGGCCGCCCCGTGACCCCCGTGCTCCGTCGCCCGCAGCTGCCACCGCGAGACCACCTCGACGAACTCACCGTTGATCTCCTCGAAATCCTGGAGCACCGCCTCGAGGACCGCCCTGGCTCCTGCGGCTCCGACCTCGGCCTCGAGCAAGACCGCCAGCCGCTCGGAACCGGTCTCGGTGAGGATCCATCCGGAGGTGGCCGCGAAGCTCATCTGCTCGATGTGCCCGGCATCGGCGCAGCGGCCCAGATCCTGCCGAAGCAGCGCGAGCGGACGCCGCGCGCGCTTGGCCAGCATCTCCTCCCCGGCGAAGCCAGCGAGACGGACGGCCTGCAGCGTCTCCAGCTCGGAGGAGTCCGGGCCTGGCATCAAGAGTCCTCGGATTCGGCGGGCGCAGTGTGTGGCCGCTGGGAGATGCGCTGGAATCGCTGCTGCGCGGCCTGCGGGGAGCGCAAACTGAGCTGGTCGGCGATCTGTGCCCAGGTCAGGCCCTCAGCACGAGCGGTCAGCAGCAAGGCGGTCTCGAGCGTGTCGAGCTCGGAGCGCGCCGAGTCGATCAAAGCGAGCCCCGCAGTCAGCTCCGCCCTCGACGCGTCTGTCTGCTCCTGGTTCGCCCTCCACAGCGCGAACCGCAGCAGCGTGGTGTCCTCGGGAAGCGCGGCCGGGTGCTGCCAGGGCGGCCTGGGCAGATCCGCCGCGCCCGCAGCGAGCAGTGCACGGCGTGCGGCCTCCGCTCCGGTCAGTTCGTCATCTGATGCCATGTCGCCACACTGACCTATCAACATTTCGTTGTCAATGTCTCGTTGATGCTTGCGCGAGAGAGCGCTCCCGAGAATTCATTCGGCAACCGGGCCGGGCCCCGCTACGTTCACCTCATGAACGCTGACATGGAATCCGAGAAGGCCACCCTTCACCGCTATCTCCAGCGTCAGCGCGACGCGATCCTGTTCAAGCTCGACGGTCTGGACGAGCGACAAATCCGCCTGCCCGCCACGCCCACCGGCACGAACCTGCTGGGGCTGGTCAAGCACCTGACCTGGGTCGAGCTGGGCTACCTGGAAGCATGCCTGAACCGTCCGCTGGCCGGCCCCTGGCCGTGGGAGGCGACCCGCGGACAGAGCGCGCCGGGCTGGGACGAGGAGCTCACCGACCAGTGGGCGCGGGCCGACGAGTCCCGCGAGGACATCGTGGAGGGCTACCAGCAGGCCTGGGCCCACGGCGACGCTGCGATCCTCACGCTGCCGCTGACCACCACCGCTGAGATCCCGTGGTGGCCCGAGGAACGCCGTCACCCGAGTCTGCACACCCTGCTGATCCATCTGATCGCCGAGACCGCTCGCCATGCAGGACACGCGGACATCATCCGGGAGGGTCTCGACGGCGGGACCGGCATGAGCGCCGACAACAGCAACCTTCCCGAGCTGACCGACGAGCAATGGGCCCAGCACCTGGAGCGACTGCGTCAGGTCGCAGCGGAGGTCGGTGAGAAGTAGGGCCACCGCTCAGGCACCACCGGGCGGAGGATGTTCGACCCTGCCACGCTGGGGTCCGGTTCACCGGGTGCCACCCTCCTCACGCGACTAGACTCGTCACATGGTCACCGTCGCCGACGCCCTCCAGCTGCTCCGGGACGCCGCACGTTCCGACCGCCTGGCTCAGGTCTGCCACGCCCACGGGGTCGACCTGCTGGTGCTGTTCGGGAGTGCTCTGACCCGCTCCGATCCCGGTGACATCGACCTCGCAATGGCTTTCGAGCCGGGCGATCGGGGGGACCTGCTCGGGTTCATCGACGACCTCGCCGAGTTCGTGCCCGGCGACCATCTCGACATCATGGACCTCGACCGGGCCGGCCCCGTCGCACTGCACCGTGCACTGGTCGCGCCCGAGGTGCTGTACTCCACGAGCACGTCGGTATTCGCCGAACGACAGATCTTCGCCATCGTGAACTACTTCGATACCGCCCATCTGCGTGAGGGACTGCTGGAGAGCCTGGCACGATGAGCTCTTTGGACCCTGAGGTCATCACGCGCCGCCTGGCGGCGATGCAGACCCTCATGGATCACCTGGACTCGCTCGAGATCCGCTCCGCGCACCAGCTGGAGGACCTGGCAACGCTGCTTCAGGTGGAACGGGTGCTGACACAGCTGGTGACTTACTACGCTCGGGATTATGCACCAACTTCGGTCGCCAAGATCGCGTGCGCATCGTGATGGCGAATCCTAACCCCGAGGTCCAGATACTATTTCGTGAGAAAGCCTCACCTCGACCAACTCAGTGTGGACCCGACAGGCCAATCATCGGGGCAGTCATCACTGAAGAGGAGGCATTCAGCCTCGAGCAAGCACACCCGGGAATCGGCTTCCATTGGCAGACGATAAGGGTATCTGGCAGGCCCCTGACCCGCGAGTCAGAGAATGTTTGGATCGCCGTTGGCACCACCTTTGACCCCGAGGGCTATCGTGAGGATCCAAGTCCGGACCTCGCGTTTTCGTCCGCACGAGAGGCCAGGCACTGGCTGCGCGATCATAGAGGCTATGTCTTATGGCAGATCAAACTGGGTCACGTTGACCCCTCGGCACCCGCGTGGCCCGCCGTAGTTTCTCCCACTGAGACGTCCCACGGGGCTTGATCAGCTGTTTCGGGTCGTCATCGGTTCAAGGCATCGGCGCTAGAGAGTATTCCAGGGCTAGCACTCTCGTGGAGATTCTCAAAAAGGAAGAAATGGCGTTCGAGCTGCGCGGCCGCCACCACCGCCGACGCCTCGGCGACGTCCTTGCCTTCCAGGACTCGTTGCGCAAGGGGCAGTGTCTTCACGCTGCCGCTGTCCACCACCGCTGAGATCCCGTCGTGGCCCGAGGAACGCCGTCACCCGAGTCTGCACACCCTGCTGATCCACCTGATCGTCGGGTCCGCTCGCCATGCAGCACATGCGGACATCATCCGCGAGGGACTCGACGGCGGGACCGGCATGAGCGCCGACAACAGCAACCTGCCCGAGCTGACCGACGAGCAGTGGGCCCAGCACCTGGAGCGACTGCCTCAGATCGCAGAGAAGGTCGGTCCGGTTCACCGGGTGACACCCTCCTCACGCGACCGGGATCGCCACGTGTGCAACGGTTCTTGACGCAAGGGCGCTGAAGGTCCCGTTCCGTCACGACGCACAGCGACCGGCCGCCAAGACGCTGATGTACCGGACCCGCTCCGCGCCGTAGGCTCGGGCCATGACTGCCGACGACCCCACCGACTCCGCCCCTGCCGACGCCACCTTCTCGTCCCCCGACATCAAGCCGCGCAGCCGCCAGGTCACCGACGGCCTGGGCGCCACCGTCTCACGCGGCATGCTGCGCGCGGTCGGGATGGGGGACGACGACTGGGTCAAGCCCCAGATCGGCATCGCCAGCTCCTGGAACGAGATCACCCCCTGCAACCTGTCGCTGGACCGGTTGGCGCAGTCCGCGAAGGAAGGGGTGCACTCCGGCGGCGGCTACCCGCTGCAGTTCGGCACCATCTCCGTCTCCGACGGGATCTCCATGGGCCACGACGGCATGCACTACTCGCTCGTCTCCCGTGACCTGATCGCCGACTCGGTCGAGACCGTGATGAGCGCCGAGCGCCTGGACGGCTCGGTGCTGCTGGCCGGCTGCGACAAGTCCCTGCCCGGGATGCTGATGGCCGCCGCCCGCCTCGACCTGGCCAGCGTGTTCGTCTACGCCGGCACGATCATGCCCGGCCGGGTCACCCTCGAAGGCGGGGAGGAGAAGGACGTGACCATCATCGACGGCTTCGAGGCGGTCGGCGCCTGCGCCCGGGGGCGCATGAGCCGCGAGGACGTCGGCCGCATCGAACGCTCCATCTGCCCGGGCGAGGGCGCCTGCGGCGGCTTCTACACCGCCAACACCATGGCCACCGTCGCCGAGTCGATCGGGATGTCGATCCCGGGCTCGGCCACTCCCCCATCGGCCGATCGCCGCCGCGACGCCGACTCCCGCGCCGCCGGCGAGGCGGTGGTGGAGATGCTGCGCCAGGGCATCACCGCCCGCGACATCATGACCAAACCCGCCTTCGAGAACGCGATCGCCGTCGTGCAGGCCTTTGGCGGCTCCTCCAACGCGGTCCTGCACCTGCTGGCGATCGCCTACGAGGCCGGCGTGGACCTCACGATGGAGGACTTCGCCCGGATCGGCGCGAAGGTCCCCCACCTGGCCGACCTCAAGCCCTACGGCCGGTATGTGATGAACGACGTCGACCACGTCGGCGGCATCCAGGTGGTGATGAAGACGCTGCTGGACGAGGGGCTGCTGGACGGCGACTGCCTGACCGTCACCGGCGCGACCGTCGCCGAGAATCTCGAGGTCCTCGCGCCCCGCCCGGCCGACGGGAAGGTGCTGCGTCCGGCTTCGGCCCCGATCGCCCCCACCGGGGGCCTGACCATCCTGCACGGCTCCCTCGCCCCCGAGGGCGCGGTGGTCAAGTCGGCCGGCTTCGAGTCCGAGGTCTTCGAGGGCACCGCCCGCGTCTTCGAGCGCGAGCAGCACGCCCTGGACGCGCTCGCCGACGGCACCATCACCCACGGCGACGTGGTGGTGATCCGCTACGAGGGCCCCAAGGGCGGCCCGGGAATGCGCGAGATGCTCGCCATCACCGGCGCGATCAAGGGCGCCGGCCTGGGCAAGGACGTGCTGCTGATGACCGACGGTCGCTTCTCCGGCGGCACCACCGGACTGTGCGTCGGGCACATCGCCCCCGAGGCGTCCGACGGCGGGCCCATCGCCTTCGTGCGCGACGGTGACCGGATCCGGCTGGACGTGTCGACCGGGGCGCTGGACCTGCTGGTCGACGAGGAGGAGCTGGCCAGCCGCCGCGAAGGCTGGGAGCCGCTGCCCCCGAAGTTCACCAAGGGAGTGCTGGGCAAGTACGTCAAGCTCGTGAAGTCCGCCTCGCGCGGCGCGATCCTCGGCGACTGAGGCCAGCTGCCCCGCTGCCGTGCAGCTCACGCGGTCGCGTTGCTTGTGCAGTCGAACCTGTCTGACGGGGCGTTATCGGGGCCGGATAGCGTCCTGTCAGCCGGATCGGACACTGTGGCTCGCCGGTGACAAGCTCTGTCCGCTGCTTGCGCGACCGGCGCCGCCCGGTCCTGATCGTCCGGGCGGCGAGGAGGATGGGCAGACATACTGGCTCGATGACTTCGATGCAGCCGTACTCGGGAACCGACTTCTACTGCGATGTGGCCCTGCCGGATCCGGGCTCGCTGGACGTGGTCCACGAGGATGAGCGGGTGCTGGTCTACCACCACACCCGGCCGTTCTGGGCGGTGCACCTGGTGGCGGTGCCCAAGCGGCACATCCCCTCGCTGACCGACACCGATGGCGCGGCGGACGAGGATCTGCGCGCCCTGTTCGACGCGGTGCAGAAGGTCGCCCGGATGGTGGAGCTCGAGCACGGGGCCGCGGCGGTGACCACGAACCTGGGCGCTTATCAGGACTCCAAGCACCTGCACGTGCACATCCACTCGGGGCCGCAGCGCTGAACGGTCCGCCCCCGCCCGCCCCGCTGCTGCTCCGGTCCGGCTGCCCTAAAGTGCTCAGAGCTCGAGCTTGAACCCCTCGTGGGTGGCGACGTAGCCGAGCCGCTGGTAGAAGCGGTGGGCGTCGGTCCGGCTGCGATCGGTGGTCAGCTGCACCAGGCGGGCCCCGTGCTCACGCCCGTACTGGTGGGCCCACTCGATCATCCGCGTGCCCAGCCCCAGGCCGCGCGCCGAGTCACCAACGCGCACGGCCTCGATCTGCAAGCGGGTGGCGGCCTGCCGGGACAGTCCCGGCAGCAGGGTCAGATGCATGGTCGCCACGACCGCGCCGGATTCGTCGCGGACGGCGACCAGCAGGTGCCGGCTGTCGGAGTCGATCTCGGCGAATGCGGCCAGGTATCGGGAGCGGTCGGCGGAGTCCGTGGATTCGCGGGACGCGCCGAGCTCGTCGTCGGCGAGCAGTGCCACGATCGTGGGCACGTCCGCCTCGGTGGCGCGGGTGATGGTCAGGTGTCGGTCACCGAGCTGCACGGTGTGTGAAGGGTCCATGTGCCCATTGTCGGCCCGGTCCCCACAGTGCCCCGCAGTGCCGGTCCCCGCAGCGGGGACAATGAGCCCATGGCTGCCACTGACCCCACCATCTTGACCCCCGGCTCCCAGCGCAGCGTCCAGCTGAGCTCCTCCGACCAGACGGCATGGATCGTGCGCGACGAGGTCGACGGCGGATGGGTGCTGCAGATCGGCGGCGTCGAGCAGTCGCACGTGGACCTGGCCGATCCCGCTCGGCTGGTGCACGAGTACCTGCGGCGGATGGGCAATGTGCTCGATCAGGTGTGGCCGGCCGGCGCGCCGATCTCCATCGCTCATCTCGGTGGCGGCGCCCTCACCCTGGCCCGCTACGTCCAGGCCACCCGACCGGGCTCACCGCAGCTGGCGATCGAGATCGAGCGCGAGCTGCCGACGCTGGTCACCACAGCGCTGCCGATGCCGCAGGGCACGGACCTGCAGCTGGTGATCGGGGATGCGCGCGAGGAGCTCGCGGCTCTGGGCGACCGGAGGTTCGATGCGATCGTGCTGGACGTGTTCTCCGGGGATTCCACCCCCGACCATCTCGCCGGCCGGGACTTCTTCGAGGACGCACTGGACCGTCTGGAGCACGACGGGCTGCTGCTGGTCAACGTCGGTGACGATGCCGGGCAACGGCTTGTGACCAGCCAGGTCCGCGAGCTGGAGCAGGCGACGGCCGAGCGCGGCCTGTCGGGGGTGTGGACGCTGACCCATGCGCCGTTGCTGACGACCCCGGCCGACGGGAACATGGTGCTGCTGGCCGGCGGGGCGCTGTCCTCCCCCCAGGTCGAGCAGTGGCGCGCCGCCTGGAAGGCCGCCGGTCCTCATCCCGCCGCGGTCCTGGATCCGGTCGAGACCAGCAGGGTCTTCGCGCGCACCGACCGCAGGCGCGGCTGACCTCCTGCCCGGGGCGGCACCACCGGAGGCACCAGCGCCCCGAGACCCCGAGGCCCCGAGACCCCGAGACCCCGAGCGTCATCTGTCGGGCCGTGTCCCTAGCATCGGGACCGTGCCGGACCCTCCGGCGCGTCCGACGTCGGACCCCGCATCGGGAGGAAAGATGACCGCCTCTGACCATTCCCCGGCCGGTCCCGAGGCTCACGGCGAGCGCGAGCGGATCCGGGCGCTGCTGCTGTCCGGCCGGCCCGACCTCTCGCGCCGCCTGCAGACGGGCCCCAGCGGCGCCCTGCTGATCCCGCTGCCCGGCGCAGGAGGCATCGAGATCGGCAGGATGCGCCGCCGGGGCCGTGCCCGCTGGGTGGTCGTGGCGCGCGAGGGGGACCGCACCCGGGTCCGCGAGCCGGCCACCGTCGCCGCGGTGGCGGACACGGCCCTGGCGGCCCTGGCGGGCCATGACCAGGGCCCGACCCCGCGGCCGATCGATTCCCGTGCCTCCTGCTAGCGTCGATGTCATGAGTGAGACCTCGTCCTTCGCGTCCCGGCATCTGGGCACGGTCATCGACCGTCCGGAGCGGGAGGTGTACGACTACGTCAGCGACCCGCGCAACCTGCCGACCTGGGCCGCCGGCCTCGGGGGCGGCGACGTCCAGCGCGAGGTCGAGCAATGGTCGATGACCTCCCCGATGGGCCGGGTGATGATCAGCTTCGTGCCCGAGAACCCCTACGGCGTGCTCGACCACACGGTCACGCTGCCCACCGGTGAATCGACCCTGAACCCGATGCGGGTGATCGCGCTGGACCCGGGCCGCTGCGAGGTGGTGTTCACGCTGCGCCGCGGCACCATGAGCGACCAGGAGTTCGAGGAGGACGCCCAGGCCGTCGCGGGCGACCTCGCCGAGCTCAAGTCCATCCTGGAACGGGCCTGAGACGCCCTCGGGGGCGCCGGCGATGATCCGGATCCTCGGTGCCGGCGTCTCGGGGCTGACCGCTGCCGTCGCACTGGCCCGCGACGGCCACCGGGTGGAGCTGATCGATGAGAGCTTCGCGATCCCGTCCGTCGGGACCGCACTCGGTCTGTTCGCGCCGGCGCAGCGAGTGCTGGAGCAGATCGGGGCCCTCGAGCCGGTCCGCAGGCGAGCAGCGATGCCGCGCGAAGGGCACCTGCTCAGCGCCGGCGGGCAGGTCCTGGCGACCGTCCCCGCCGGCGGGGGCCTGCTGGTCAGCAGGTCCGATCTCGTCTCGATCCTGCACGATGCGCTGCCCGCCTCCGTCCGGTGCCGCCGCGAGCGGATCTCGGACGTGCGGCCCCTGCGCGAGGACGCCGAGCTGCTGATCGGGGCCGATGGCACCCACTCCCTGGTGCGGCGCTCGGGGTGGCCGGGGACCGCGGCCCGCTCCCATCACGTCACCGTGCTGCGGGGCACTGCCGAGATCCCGCCCCCGCAGGTGTCGGAGACCTGGGGCCGGGGGTGGCTGTTCGGGATCACGCCCCTGCCCGGTGACCGCACCAACTGGTTCGCCTGCGTCCCCGAGCATCGCACCGGGTCCCGGACCGCCGATCTCGCCCATCTGCGGGCGGTGGTGGGCGGGGCGCATCCGGCGATCGGCGCCGTGCTCGAGGCGGCCCGGCCCGGGACCACTCTGGTGCACGGGATCCACACCGCGCCGCCGGTGCGACCGGTGCGGCAGAACGTGGTGCTGCTGGGCGACGCCGCGCACGCCATGGCACCGAACCTCGGCCATGGCGCGAACACGGCGCTCGTCGATGCGGCCACCCTGGCCGCCGCTCTGCGCGGCGCAGGAGGAGGTGCGAGCGCCACGGGCCGCGCTCTGCGGCGCTATGCGCTGGCGCGGACGGTGCCCGGTCAGCTGTGGCGTCTGGGCTCCGAGGCGATGCTGCGCCTGGCGATGATGGAACGGCACGCCGCGCGGCGCGATCGCCTGATCGGCGCGGTCTCGGCCACGGTGCGCTGATCCCGGCCGCAGCGGGGGCGGACCCGACCGGTCAGTTCAGCTTGCGGGCGAGCGTGGTGATGACGTGCCAGTGCTTGCGGTCGGCCAGGAAGCGGCCGTCCTCGTCGCGCACGGAGCGGTCGATGATCTGGAAGCCGCGGAACATCGCGTCGA